>Ga0194043_1001045_pt1 | contig 15650 bp, 15 predicted proteins | sample JunL4415m_MetaG_FD_161274 | JGI IMG/M metagenome (GOLD analysis project Ga0194043, IMG submission 161274) | Anoxic zone freshwater microbial communities from boreal shield lake in IISD Experimental Lakes Area, Ontario, Canada - Jun2016-L442-15m | ecosystem: Environmental > Aquatic > Freshwater >...
AGCTGATGAACTAAAAACTTTACAAAATGTACTGCAAAACCCAAAACAACGTGGAGTTTTTGGTGAATACTATCTTGAATCGGTACTGGATAATATTCTTCCATCTAAAAACTATAAGATGCAATACAAATTTAAAGACGGTGAAATTGTTGATGCGGTAGTTTATTTAGATAAAGGGCAGATACTACCGATTGATAGTAAGTTTAGCCTGGAAAATTATAATCGAATGGTTGGAGAAGATAAAAAACCAGAACGTGAAAAGTTGTTAGCAAAAGTTAGGACTGACCTCAAAAATAGAATTGATGAAACCAGTAAGTATATTCGTCCAAGTGAAAAAACAATGGATTTTGCTTTTATGTTTATACCTAGCGAATCGCTATACTATGACTTACTAATTGGTGATGTTGGTACGGGATCAAGTGCTCGCGATTTAATCGAATACGCATTTAGAGATAAGAAGGTTATCATAGTTAGCCCAACTAGCTTTATGGCATATTTGCAGACAGTATTACAGGGTCTTCGTAGTTTACAAATTGAGGAACAAGCTAAGGATATTCAAATCAGAGTCGGAAAATTAGGTCAACACATTGGTAAATTCGATGAATATATGCAAAAGCTTGGCAGGTCACTAGGTCAAACTGTTGGTCATTATAATGACGCCCACAAGGAACTAGGAAAAGTCGATAAGGACGTTGTAAAGATTGCAGGAAATGATCTAAGTGTCGATCCATTACTACTTGATAAACCTAGAAATGATGAATAATGATTATTAAAAATCCCCGTGTATACGGGGATTTTTAATTTGTTTATATTTTATTTTCTATTTACAAACGTCACATCCACATTCACAGTCGTCATTATTTCGACAGTGAAATAGATCCTGTATAGCAAATCCTACAATACCACCTAATGCTGGTGCTATTACGTATATTGCAATTGGCCATAAGTTCCATGCAGATCCTTTTGCGAATACATCAGCGAATGCGTTTGATGCAAATGCTATAGCTGGGTTAAGGAATGATAGACTTACGCCTTGTGCTGTCAACAATACAGTTGTTAGTGACATTGCAATGTAAAGTGCTATCAAAATTGCAAAACCTGCTGCAAAAGCTGCAAATGTTCTGTCTCTTTTTGAACGTACTGCTGCAGCAACACCAAGTGTTAATATTGTTACACCTAGTAATTCCGCAAAGAATAGGTACCATTCTTTATCTTTTACAATTGAGGCTGCTGTGAATAGTGAAGGAGCAGTTGCGCCACCAGCTATTTCAGCTGCTGTTAATGGAGCCGCGCTACCATTCAAGAACGTGTTAAGAACTAGAAAAGCTGTGACTGCACCAAGTAATTGAACTACGATATATCCAAGGGCACGTAGCCAATTGATTTTTCGTGTTGCCCATGCGCCGATTGTTACAGCTGGGTTAACGTGTGCACCTGATACTCCACCAACGATTAGAACCACACCTGCTAGTGCGAATGCTACAAATAGTGGGTTTGCTTGCATTTCGATAAATGCAGCTGTAAGTAGAAATGTTCCGATGAACTCTGCTACAAGTATACCAATCATAGGTACACTCCTTAGAGTTTTACAGATTTTTTCGTAATTGACGGGTACATATTTATCAACTTTTGATGCTATTGTACTGGTCTTAGGTTTTGTTTCTGCCGATTTTTTGGTCGACGAAATGGCTGGTTTGGTTGCCATAAAATTCTTTCCTCCTTAAATGAAATATAAACATAGTATATCACAATATTATGAAAACAAACATGAGTGCTATACTGATGTTATGGCATTATTTATTAGTCAAAATGACGAACGTTCTGAATTACAAAAACGTATTGCATCAGAATTACAACGAAAATCAAAAGAAAGTTCTCAGAAAACCGAAAGACCTGACGGTGTCGACGATTCTCAGTATATAAAGGGTATGAAAACAACATCTAGTATGGTTGGGGTATGGGCTGCGGTTATTATTGCTGGTCTAGTTTTGATTATATGGTTGACGGTGATTAGTATGTCACGCTAAGATTAAATGGACATTTATGCAAAATATTGAAGACATAGAAAAAGATATTTTATCACGAGTAGTTCAAAGCGAAACTCCACGTGATTTATTAAAACTTCCCGAATTAAGACAACTTATCGCTGTCATTAAAACACTTCCGAATGAAGAACGAGGCGACTATGGCAAAAAAGTTAATAAATTAAGAAAAGAACTAGAGTTGGCAATCCAATCTCGTGAAATAGAATTAGAAAACAATACAGTCGAAATAATTGACGTTACTGCACCGTGGGATTTAAATAGTGGTGAATTAAGTCTTTTACCTACCGAAAATGGCTCACAACATCCTCTAACAACTGAACTTGAAAATGTTATAGATATATTTACCCGTATGGGCTTTGAGGCAATTGAATCACGTCAGATTGACGATGATCATCATATGTTCGGAACATTAAATTTTCCAGAAAATCATCCAGCTCGCGATAGTTATGATACGTTTAGAACAGAAGAGGGCCTTATTGCGCCAGCTCATACTTCGACAATGCAGAATAGAATATTGATTGAGGGTAAGGGTAAATTAGAGGCTGGTGGTCAAATTGCTTCGATTTCATATGGCCGTGTGTATCGCAATGAGGATATTGATGCTACTCATGAACATACTTTTTATCAATGTGAAGGTGTATTTGTTAGCGATAGTGCAAATGCCGGTCAAATGATAGGAACTTTACGACGATTTTTTGAAGTCTACTATAATCAAAAACTTAAAATAAAAACTCAGCCTTCATATTTTCCTTTTGTTGAGCCCGGTTTGGAGTTTGTCATTGAAAAACCGGTTGCACTTGGTGGTAAGCCTGGTGACTGGCTTGAGGTTTGCCCTTGTGGGATGATACACCCTAATGTGTTAAGTGCTGCTGGAATAGACCCAGATAAATATCGTGGCTTTGCATGGGGCATGGGAATCGAACGTTTGGTTATGTTGAAGTATGGAATCGAAGATATCCGCCATTTTGAATCAGGTAAATTACAATTTTTGAGGAAATTCGCATGATAATATCACTTAATTGGATAAAGAAGTTTGTTGAAATCGACATGCCAATCGACGAGCTTAGTACTTTAATTGGTGCAAGGCTAGTAGAGATTGAAGAAGTTATCGATATTGGCGCAAAGTATAAAAATATTCCTGTAGTAAAAGTTGTTAAATGTAATAATCTTGAAGGCTCTGATCACCTAAGTGTAGTGATGATTGATGATGGCGGTAAAATACTTGATGTTGAGCGTGACGCTAATGGCTTGGTACAGGTTGTTTGTGGGGCACCGAATATCTCTGTTGGTCAGATGGTCGTATGGCTTCCTCCGAACGTTATTGTTCCAAGTACTTATTATTCATCAGAGCCATTTAAGCTGAGTAGTCGAATCCTACAAGGTGTAAAGAGCAACGGTATGATAGCTAGCGCAAAGGAATTAGACTTATTCGATGAACATACAGGAATATTAGTAGTTGATAAAGACATAAGCCCCGGCACGATATTTGCTGAGAGTTATGAGCTAAATGATTACCTATTAGATATTGAAAACAAATCATTAACACATCGTCCAGATTGTTTTGGTATCGTTGGTTTTGCTAGAGAGATTGCTGCAATTACTGGAAAAGACTTCAAAACACCAGATTGGTTGATGAATATTAATCCCGATTTTAAAAATGATGATGGAGTAAAATTATCAATAAATGTTGACATTACTAATCCAGAATTATCTGACCGTTATCAGGCCATTGTCGTATCTGGAGCAGATAGCAAAAAGCAGTCGCCATTACAAATCCAAACATATTTGGCTCGTGTTGGGCTAAGGCCAATTAATGCTGTTGTCGATGTCACGAATTATTTGATGATGTTAACTGGGCAACCACTTCATGCATTTGATTATGACAAATTAGTCTCAGTCGCTGGTGGTGATACGACAATTCATGTTAGGAATGGCAAAAATGATGAGAAATTACAGCTACTTGATAACAAAATCATAGAATTATCATCCGAAGATATTGTAATAGCCACTGATGAGAAAGCTATAGCACTGGCTGGTGCTATGGGTGGATTAGATACAGCGATTGACGAAAGTACAATTAATATCGTAATCGAAAGCGCAACATTCAATTTATATAACTTACGTTCAACTCAGATGAGACACGGAATATTTAGTGAAGCTATTACTCGATTCACTAAGGGACAACCAGCTGGCTTAACAGCACCAGTTTTATATGAGGCTACTAAATTAATGGCTGAATGGTCTGGGGCTAAAGTAGTAAGTGAGTTAGCCGAATCATATCCAGGTAAACGCGATATAGTTAAGGTTGAACTTTCGAACCAACAAATAAATAATATTCTTGGAAGCGAATTCAAAAATCAAGATATATTGGAAATAATGCAAAGAGCTGAGTTTCACGTCGAAGAAAAAGATAACAATCTAGTCTTAGCAATTCCATACTGGCGGCAAGACATGTATATTAAGGAAGACTTTGCTGAAGAGATGGGAAGATTAAATGGCTTTGATAATATTAAACCAACATTACCATCACGTGACTTCACCGCTACGAAACCAAGCAATTATGACATTCTACGAACGAAGATTAGAAAGATTTTAGTTCGAGCCGGCGCTAGTGAAGTGTTAACATATAGTTTTGTTCATGGAGATGTTATTAAAAAAGCATGTCAGAAAGTCGAAAACTCATATCGCGTTGTTAATTCGATTAGTCCAAATTTGCAGTATTATCGTCAATCTTTGACCCCGAATTTATTAGATTTGGTACATCCAAATATCAAGAATGGTTTTGACAACTTTGCCCTGTTCGAGATTAATAAATCCCATTCAAAAATTAATGGTCTTGATAATGAGTCTGTACCGTTGGAATTAGACATGACAGCTTTAGTAGTTAGTAATAAAAACGAAGTTACAGGATCTCCATATTACCAAGCAAAATATATGCTGGATTACCTATGCAGTTCGTTTGGTCTAAAAATAAAATATGAAGCAGTTGATAAACAATCATATAATCCTGTTTTAGCGCCATTTGAACAAAAACGAAGTGCAAAAGTAATTGATAAAAATTCAGGAAATTTAATAGGTGTAGTTGGCGAATATAAACAATCTGTGATTAGAAGTTTTAAACTATCAAAATACTCAGCTGGTTTTGAAATAGATACATTGGCATTTTTCGATTCAGTGATGAAATCAGGAAAAATATACAAACCAATTAGTAAATATCCATCTTCGGATCGAGATATTTGTTTCAATGTTCGTAGTGAAATTGCTTATAGTAAGGTTGTCGATTCACTCGAAAGAGGACTTGGCTCTTGTAAACTGGATTTTGATATTACACCAGTAGATATATACCAGTCTGCGAATGAAGATGTTAAAAACATTACAATTAAAGTTAAATTGACTGCAATCGATCACACGTTAACTGGAGATGAAGTTGCTGATGTGATTAATAATGCTACTTTATTTGTTTCAAATGAAATCGACGCCACTGTTATTTAGTGAATCTTTATAGAGCAAATAAACATTTTTTGCTATAATATAACTAATTGATGTTAATAAAGAAAAAGGGGATTAGTTTTTATGGCGACACCACGCTCGCAACGAATTGGAATATGGGTTATTGCAATCATTATGATTTGCGGAACTCTAGGTTCATTTCTAGCTATGGCACTTAGTGTGCCAAATCAAAAAATCGACCAGGCTGAACAACAAAAATTAAACGATGAATTTCAAAAAATTAAAACTGAATACTTAGCAAAAGTTGATGCTCAAACAAAAGAATTATCAGATAAGTACTATCCTGAATTTAGTCAGTATTCTTCTGTTCCAGCTGCTTTTAGCTCGGACGGCGTAAAAGAGTTAAAGAAAAATGATCTAAAAGTTGGTGATGGTGAAGAGATAAAGACAGGTACCGGTTATAGCGCATACTATATTGGCTGGAATCCAAAAGGTGTAGTTTTCGATCAATCAATTGCTGATGGGGCACTTAAGGCCCCGTTGGCTAGTGGCGGAACGATTGCTGGATGGGAAGAGGGTGTTATTGGCATGAAAATCGGTGGAGTGCGTGAATTAACAATACCTTCTGATAAGGCATATGGTAAAACTGGTCAAGGTGATGATATTCCACCAAACACACCGCTTAAATTTATAGTTATGTTAATCCCAAAAGTGGTTGAAGTTCCTATCCCAGATGTATCAAAATATATCCAACAACAATAAAATAATGGTTTAAGGAAAATTTCATGAATAAAAAGATTGAAGAATTAGTAATTATCGGGGCTGGTCCAAGCGCGTTGACGGCTGCAGTCTATACTACTCGTGAGAATATCGATACGGTTATTTATGAAAAAGCAACCGTTGGTGGCTTGGCGGCTATTACCGACCGAATCGACAATTACCCTGGATTTCCTGATGGAGTTGAAGGTTTTGCATTGGCATCAATGATGGAGGAACAGGCAAAACGATTCGGTGCTAGGATTGAGTACGGCGATGTAGGCGCAATACGGGATGAAAAAGGCATCAAAGTAATCACAGTTGATGGTGAAAAAGAAGTTCGAGCAAAAGTAGTATTAATTTCGACTGGTAGTTCACATAACAAGATTGGTGTGCCAGGTGAAACGGAATATTATGGTCGTGGAGTATCATATTGCGCGACCTGTGACGGCGCGTTTTACAAAGATAAAAAAATTGCTGTTGTTGGTGGTGCAAACTCTGCAGTTCAAGAAGCATTATTTTTAATCCGATACGCTAGTCATATTGACTTGTTAGTGCGAAGCACCGTAAAAGCTAATAAAGTTCTTCAATATAAATTAAAGGATTACGTCGATCAAGGTAAAATTACCATTCACCTAGATACAACTACTGATGAAATTATTGGTGCCGAAAATCATGTTTCTGGTGTAAGAGTTACAGAAAAAGGTGTTTCAAAAATTTACGACCTAACTGGTGTTTTTATATTTGTTGGGTTGAATCCAAATACATCATGTTTAGTAGGTAGTGGTATTGAACTTGATAAATTAGGTTTTATTAAAACTGATTTAATGCTCCAGACAAATATACCGGGAATATTTGCAAGTGGTGATGTCCGTAGCGGCGCTACAATGCAAATTGCAAGTGCGGTAGGTGAAGGCGCGACAGTCGCCCATAGTATACGTGAATATTTGAACGACTCAGAATAGGTAAAATATCAATCTATGTGCATGATATAATATTTTTAATATTTAAAAACTTGATATAAAATTTCAAAGGAGAAAAAAATGGCTGATTTTAATAAAATTCTTACACCTGGTGATGTTGAAAATGGAGTTGTTAATGTAGTAATTGAAATTCCAGCTGGCAGTAATAACAAGATTGAATGGAATCGTGAAAAAGCAGTTTTTCAGCTAGATAGAGTAGAGCCAGCTATTTTTGCAAAACCAACAAATTACGGTTTTATTCCTCAAACACTTGACGAAGATGGCGACGAACTCGATGCCTTGATTATTACAGAACAACCGCTACCAACAGGAATTTTTATTGAAGCAAAAGTTTTGGGAGTTATGATATTTGAAGATGATGGCGAGATTGATGATAAAGTTATAGTTGTTCCGACAGACGATAGAAGTAATGGTGATGCTATTAAGTCTTTGGCAGACATTCCAAAACAAAAACTTGATCAAATAGTTCACCATTTTACACACTATAAAGACTTAAAAAAACCAAACAGTACTATCGTAAAAGGAATTGGCGACGAGTTGCAGGCTAAAGATATAATTAATAAATCAATCGAACGTTGGAATAATCAAGTCAAATAATTTATTCTATTCTTTCATCATTGTAACAATTGCGTAGCGACCATTTTCTTGACGATTGCCTTTTAGAAATTCACTATACGAAAAGTAATCATAATCTTTGCTTGTGTCTGATGGGTTATCTGTAATATTTTCTTCAATAATTCCTGCAGATTGAAGCTGTTGAAATACAACACTTTTGATTGAACGGTCGTTGAATTTATACATTGGATAAACATCTGGTCCAGGCGCAGGAGTCAGCCAGACTTTTAGGTTGTTAGGTTCACAACCATAGAAATTAACTAGGTATTTTATTGATTCGTATCCGCCATTTTGTTCAAGGCTATGACGACCAAGATGTGACAGCATTAGGATTTGCTTTATTGGATCATAAATAGCAGCACCGACACAGTCAGCAATCGGTAAAAACAATGCATGGTTTGGTGATTTTGTAACTAAAGCGTCGGCAGCAACAATATCATCAAAAAGCATGCCATTTCCTTTATGCCCATCTGATACTTCATAGTATCGTAGGTAATTTTCGCCATCGTAGTCAATATTAACTAGAGTAGTTTGGTTAATCTCTATTCCGTGTTTTGCTAAAAATGAAGCTCTATTTGATTTTACTTCAATATTTGTACTATCTTTTTTAACTAGCATATTGCCATCATTTACTTTTGATATTTCTACTAAAACATTCATTTCTTTGCCTTCTTTCTACGTATGATACTGGCTGCACTTGAGATTAACTCAATAACACCAGATTTTCTAAGTTGACCTTGGAGTTTATTTCGTGCGTGAGTTGTAGTAACAAGGTTTAGCCAAGCTTGTTTTGGTTGAGATAATTTGTTAGTTACAACTTCGACAATATCACCGTTTTTCAAATGTTTATCAAATGGGTGCATTTTGCCATTAACACGAAAACTGTATGCATGTTTTGCAATATCACTATGAACAAGATATGCAAAATCTAGTGGAAGTGCGTTTTCTGGTAAATCATAAATGTCACCTTTTGGAGAATGTACAAAAATACGGTTACCGAAAAGGTCTACGTTTAGCTGATTTTTCGATATTTCTTCACCGTTTTTCAGTTTAACTACAACTTCTTGTAATTGAGTAATCCACTTCATATTATTAGGAAGCGTGGCACTCTTTCTATTTTCAATATAATCTTTTGATAGTTTTTGGTCGTGATAATGAAAACTTGCCGCTAGACCTCTTTCGGCAAATTCGTGCATCTCCTCGGTCCTTATTTGGAATTCTACAATTTGTTCATTAGGGGTAATCACTGTGGTATGTAAACTTTGATAGCCATTTGATTTAGGGGTAGCAATATAATCTTTAATGCGACTAATCATGGGTTTATATAGGCTATGTAATATTCCAAGAACTATGTAGCAATCTTCCTTTTTTTCAACAACTATTCTTAGCGCCATTAAGTCGTATATATCATCAATGTCGGTGTTAATTTTTGCTAATTTCTTATGTAAACTGTATATACTTTTAACGCGACCGTTAATCTCGGCATTAATATCGTGTTTTTTTAATTCACTTTCCACCTCAATTTTTATCATACCTAATTTTCGTGTGCTTTTACCTAGCCTTTTTTTCATAAGGATTTTTAGTTTTTTAAATTCAGTTGGGTCTATGTAACTAAAGGCAAGCTCTTCAATCTCCATTCTGACTCTTCCCATACCTAATCTATCCGCCATTGGACCGAAAACTTCCAGTGATTCGCGGGCTACTTTGATTTGTTTTTCGCGTTTTATATATTGAAGTGTATTCAAATTATGTAATCTGTCAGCTAATTTTACTATAATAACTCTTACATCTTGGCCGACGGCGATTAGCAACTTTGAAAGATTATCTTTTGTTTTTGGCAGGTAATTTTTTAAATCTTTCATTTCTGAACTAGCTTGTGAAACTTTCGTTACGCCTTCAACTAGTGTTGCTACGTCATGACCAAACATGTCTTTGATTTGTTCTAACGTAGCATCTGTATCTTCGACTGTATCGTGTAAAACTCCTGCAATAACACTATCTATATCCATACCCCAGGATATTAGAGTGTCAGCAGTTATTATTGGATGAATTATATATGGTTCACCACTTGCTCGTTTTTGGCTAAAGTGGGCTTTTGTAGCAAATTCAACGGCACTTTCAAGTTTTTTCACTTGACTTTTATCATAGTGTAATTTTGCGTGGTCTATTAATTCAGCCCTTTTCATATATTTATTATACTTTATTATGTCGCCAATATGTTTTTTCGAAATTAGTAAAATCTTGTAAATATATAAGCAAAAGTGTTATAAATAGACTATTGATGAAACAAAAAATAAAATACATTAAGAATTCAGCATTTACGATTGTTGAACTGATAGTGGTTATAGTGGTTATAGGAATCATTGCGACTGTTTCGATGGTTGCATATACTGGCGTCGTTCAGCGAGCCGATGCCGCCTCATTAAAGACTGAATTAGCTGATGCCTCTAATCAATTAAAAGCTTATCATGGTCAATACGGTAAGTACCCAGTAATAATAGATGATTGTCCAACCCCAAATAGTGCGAATATGTGCCTAAAACATAGTGACGGGACTACTTTTTCTTATCAGTACAATAACAGTGTATATCCCAAAACTTTTACTTTAATCGCCATTAAGAACACTACGGGATATCAAATAACAAATGATACGAATCCAGTTGCAGTTACGATAACACCGTTTACTGCTATTGCCGCTATTTCTGGCACAACAACTGTTGGTAGTACATTAACGGCTGGAGCTAGAACTCCATCGAGTGCAACAGTATCATATCAATGGCAAAGTGCTACCACTTCAGGTGGTACGTACTCTAATATATCTGGTGCAACTTCATTTACTTATGTGTTGACATCAAACGAATCTGGCAAATATATAAAACTGATAGCTGTAGGTAGTGGCATTTACACTGGCACTGTATCTAGTGCGGCAAGCGCAATTGTAGTTAACGTGAATTTAGCAGTAGACGCTTCAGGTGGTACAGTTACTGTCTCGGGTAATACTCGAACTCATACATTCAATACTAGTGGCACGTTTTCAATAACAAATGGTGGAAATATAAATGTAACCATTAAAGGCGCTGGGGGTGGTGCCGGAAGCCCCTCCTCTGGATGGGACGACTGGGGCGACCCAGGAACAGCCGGTGGTCAAACTTCGATGTCTCTTTCGGGTGTCAATTGGCAAGCATACGGTGGTGGAGGAGGTGATGGATGCGCAGATGTCAGTAGCGGAAGCGATGGGGCAAATGGTTCAACCAATACACCATCAGGTTGGACTACAGCAACTGGCGGAGGGTCGGCTGGAGGAAGTAAAATGGCTTGGGGAGGTGGCTGGGCCGCCTATGGTGGTAATGGTGGCAATGGAGGAAGTCTCGTCAAAACAAGCCTGAGTGTTAATACCGGCAGTGCCTACGCAATAACAGTTGGATCTGGAGGTGTTGGTCCGGGAACAGGGAATGGTAATGACGGAAGTGTTGTGATTAGCTATATCTATAATTAATAAATAATAAATTTATATTTTAAACTTATCCTTGCTCTTGTATAAACAACCTAATATCGCTTATACTTTATATTATGAAGATATATCTTGGTAGTGATCATATGGGTTTTAGATTAAAAGAAAAAGTTTTTGCATACTTAGTAAAACGTGGTTATGATGTGGAAGATGTTGGCGGCCAAGTATTAGATCCAAACGATGATTTTCCAGAATTTGCCCAGGCAGCAGCATTGCAGATAATTGGCAGTACAGATAAAGACCCACGTGGGATTTTGTTGTGTGGTGGTGGTCAAGGCATGGCAATGGCAGCAAATCGTTTTCGTGGAATACGCGCAAGTGTTATATGGGATGCATTTGAAGCAAAGATGACACGCAATGATAATGATAGCAATATTCTTTGTTTACCTTCTCGTGTTCTTGAAAACGATGATTCAGCTTGGCAGGGGATAATCGAGACATGGCTAAGTACTCCTTTTGCTGGCGCAGTTCGTTTTAAGCGTCGTAACGCGCAGATTGATGAGTTGTAATGAGTATAGTAGCACCATGTGTGACAGTCGAAACTGAAGAATTATATAATGCATATTTAGAAAAAATAATGCCGTTTGCTCAACGTGTTCAAGTTGATGTAAGTGATGGTGATTTTGCCCCCGTATTCTTGTTTGGACCAGATAAATTATGGTGGCCAAAGGAATGGATTGTTGATATACATGCCATGGTTTCACACCCGATGGATTACATTGACAAGCTAATCGAATTAAAACCTCACTTGATAATATTTCATGCTGAAACAAATATTAACCTATTACCACTTTTTGAAAAAGTCAAAAAATACGGAATCAAGGCCGGAATTGCGTTATTAAAACCAACAGTTCCTGAAACGGTTGCTGATGCAATTAGGGCAGCTGATCATGTATTGGTTTTTTCTGGTGACTTGGGACATTACGGTGGAACCGCAAGTTTAATGCAACTAGAGAAAGTCAGATTGATAAAAGTAATTAATCCAAATGTTGAGATTGGATGGGATGGTGGTGTAAGTGTTGATAACGCATTTACGTTAACTCAAGGTGGCGTCGATGTTTTAAATGTTGGTGGAGCTCTTGCTAATGCCGAAGACCCCGGTAGTGTTTATGATACCCTAATAAAAGAAATCAACAAACAAGGGATAATCTAGATAAATGAGTGGTAAATTAACGATATCTCAATTGCAAACTAAAGCAAATGACCTACGAAAAGATGTAATCAAAATGCTCGCTTCGGCAGGTAGTGGTCATACGGCTGGATCATTGGATTTAGCGGATATTTTGACGGCTTTATATTTTGATATTTTAAACATAGACCCCAAGAATCCTGACTGGCCAGATAGAGATATTTTTCTTCTCAGTAATGGTCACACGGTGCCGATACAGTATGCTGCAATGGCAGAGGCAGGATATTTCGATAAAGAAGAGTTATTAACACTACGAAAACTCGGTAGTAGGTTGCAAGGTCATCCCGAAAGAGTCAAATTACCTGGTCTAGAGACAACTAGTGGGCCACTTGGAAGTGGACTATCGCAAGCGGCAGGTTATGCATATTCTCTACAATACCTAGATAATAATCGACATCGTTTTGTATATACAATTATGGGCGATGGTGAGCTTGACGAAGGTAATGTTTGGGAAGCCGCAATGTTTGCTGGTAAATACAAACTATCAAAGTTGATTGCGTTTATCGATCGTAATAATATTCAAATTGATGGGACTACTGAGGAAGTTATGCCATTAGAGGATTTGTGTGGTAAATGGAAGTCTTTTGGTTGGCATGTAATTGAAATTGATGGTCATAATATAAAAAGCATTATAGACGCTGTAAATATGAGTAAAGCAATTACGAATCGTCCATGTGTTATTATCGCCTATACTATTCCAGGCAAGGGAGTTGATTTTATGGAATATGATTACAAATGGCACGGTGTTGCGCCAAATTCTGAACAAGCTGACAAAGCACTAGAAATTTTAGGTAAAAATAATGAGTGAATTTATTTTGAATCCTGACGTCTTTAATGATGACGTCAAACAAGAGCCTATTAGGGCAGGTTTTGGTCGTGGTTTGAAGGCTGCAGCCGAAGAAAATGACAAGATAGTGGCATTATGCGCTGATTTAACTGATAGCACCCAAATAGGTTTATTTAGGGAAGCTTTTCCAGATAGATTTGTAGAAATTGGTATTTCTGAACAAAACCTAGTAACGGTCGCGAGTGGAATGGCGCTGGCAGGAAAGATACCTTTTGCAAGTAGTTATGCAGCATTTAATCCCGGTCGTAACTGGGAACAAATACGAACTACAATTGCATTAAACGATCAACCTGTGAAAATCGTAGGTTCACATGCAGGCATTAGTGTTGGTCCAGACGGAGCAACACATCAAATGCTCGAAGATATTGCATTAATGCGTGTAATGCCAAATATGATTGTCGTAGTACCAGGTGATAGTATTGAGGCTGAAAAGGCTACAAAGCTAATAGCAAATAACGGAAAACCTAGTTATATACGGCTAGCCCGAGAAAAGACTCCAATCATAAGTACAGAAGAGTCACCATTTGAAATCGGAAAGGCATATGTTTTGCGAGATGGAAGTGACGTTTCGTTGATGGGCACTGGCGCATTAACATATCAAATGTTAATCGCTGCAAATATATTATCTGAAAAAGGCATAAATGCCGAAGTTGTGCATGTTCCTACTATCAAACCGCTTGATAGTGATACTATTATTAATAGTGCGCATCGAACAGGTCGCGTTATAACAGCCGAAGAGGCGCAAATTGCCGGAGGTTTTGGTGGCGCAGTTGCAGAACTACTAAGTGAAAAACTACCAACACCATTACTAAGACTTGGTATGCAGGATAGATTTGGTGAAAGTGGAGCACCACTAGAATTATTTGACTATTTTGGCTTGACTGGTGAACATATTGCAAAAAAAGCAGAGGATTTTATAAATTCATCATCGCAATACCACAGGGAATATTAATTCGCTATCTGCGAAGAAAGAAATAACCATGGCTTTAACACTTGAACAAATTCGTGAAGGAAATTCAAAAGCTAGACAGTTACTACAACGATCAAGAGATCAGCATTTTGCAGTTGGGGCTTTTAATATTGATAATCAAGAAACACTAATAGCAATAGCAAAAGCAGCCAAAAAGCTAAATTCGCCAGTAATGGTTGAACTGAGTAAAAATGAAGCCGAGTCTATGGGTTTGGAAAATGTTCGTGATATGGTTGATAATTACAAAGAAGAATATGGTATAGAGATGTATATTAATCTTGATCATAGTCCTACTGTTGAGGACTGTAAAAGGGCTATTGATGCAGGCTATGAATTTATTCATATTGATATCAGCCAAGGTAATCACAATGCAAGTGACGAGGAAATAATAAACGGTACAAAAGAAGTCGTTGAGTATGCTAAATACACTGGTGCTATAGTTGAGGGCGAGCCTCATTATTTTGGCGGTTCATCAGATGTTTTTAAAGAAAATATTGATTATGAAGAAATTAAAAAAACATTCAGCACTCCAGATGGAGCAAAAGCTTTCGTTGATGCGACAGGAATTGATACTTATGCCGCTGCCGTCGGTAATCTTCATGGTAAATATCCTGTACCGAAAGTGTTAGACTTAGATTTATTAAAACGCGTTCGTGATGGTTTAAAACCTGAAACATTTATTAGTTTACATGGTGGTAGTGATACACCACTGCACTATTTCGAAGATGCTGTAAAAATAGGTGTCAGTAAAATTAATGTTAATACCGATTTAAGGTTTGCATTTCGAACTACAATCGATGAAGTTCTTGATGAGAATCCTGATCAAGTTGCAGTTGTAAAACTAATGCCAGAAGTTGAAAATGCAGTTCAAGCTGTAGTAGAAGAAAAAATAAGTGTATTTAATAGTTCAGGCAAGGCGATAATCTAGTGACTAAAATAATAACAATTGGGGCGGCTGTTCAAGATGTGTTTTTAAGTCATAGTCCAGAATTAAGACCCGTCAAAGATAAAGCTGATGACGAGGTTTTTCTAAAAATTGAATTAGGTACAAAAAATGATGTCGAAGATATTAATTTCAGTACTGGCGGTGGCGCGACTAATTCAGCTGTGACATTTGCTAGACAAGGTCTAGAGACTGAATTTATGGGTACAATTGCACATGACCCGGCTGGTGATGCCGTTCTTTCGGATTTAGATAAAGAAGGTGTTGATACATCAAGTGTTAGTTATTCAGATAAGTATAACACTGGTTATTCAGTAGTTTTACTAGCTTCAAATGGTGAA
>Ga0194043_1001048_pt1 | contig 15628 bp, 10 predicted proteins | sample JunL4415m_MetaG_FD_161274 | JGI IMG/M metagenome (GOLD analysis project Ga0194043, IMG submission 161274) | Anoxic zone freshwater microbial communities from boreal shield lake in IISD Experimental Lakes Area, Ontario, Canada - Jun2016-L442-15m | ecosystem: Environmental > Aquatic > Freshwater >...
CTCGTACTCGTGGAGATCATGATAACCCGACTCGATCGAGACAAGCAGTTCGTCGAGGAGAACGTCCTCGCAATGTTCGAGGGCGCCGTCAGTGGAGTGATACCGGAACAGCGCTTCCACCTCCCCACGGTCGGTGAGGTAGGCCGCTCCCTGCGCACGCACGACGTCGAGACGCTGGGTGTGGGTGAAGAACACCATCACACCCCGGCGGTTGAGTGATTCCGCCAGGTCGACGAGCATCCGCACCGCGACGCCGTTGATCGCGCTGACATGGTGGAAATCGAGGATCACGGCGAGCGGCCGGCCGACGCGGCCGAGGACGTCGCGGACGATCGGCTCGGTCGTTGAGAAGGCAAGATTACTCTGCATCTCGACGACGTGGATCCGCGTGCCATGCTCACGCAGACACGCGCGGTGGGAGGGATGGCGCGTGCGGCTCGAGCTGCGCTGCGCGGCGGTGTAGGCCAGCCGCCGGCTCGTCTGCGCACAGTAGGGGGGTTTGAATTGGTGCAGCTCCCAGGCTTTCGATAACTCTTCGCACACTTTGAGCGCACGGGCGCTATTCCCCTGGGCATCGAGCCGCGGCGAGTAGACGCCGATCCCCAACTGGCCAGGGAGCACGGCGAGTACCCCTCCAGCCACCCCGCTCTTGGCCGGCATACCGACGTTGTAGATCCAGCCACCGGAGAAGTCGTACATCCCGCACGAGGCCATCACGCTCAAGACGTTCTCGACGTGCTGCTCCTTGATCGCCCGGACGCCGGTGACGGGATTGAGCCCCAGGTTGGCGAGGGTCGCCCCCATGACGGCCAGATCGGCGCAGGTCACCGAGATGGCGCACTGCCGGAAGTAGGCATCGACTGTCGCGGTCGGATCATCGACGAGGATGTCGAAGTTGCGGAGGAGGTGGCCGATGGCCCGATTGCGGTGGCCCGTCCGACTCTCCGATTCGTAGACGTCTCTGTCGATCCGCATCAGACGACCGCTGAAGCGCTCGAACATCTCCAGGATCCGCCCGAACCGGGCTTCGGATGACTCGGCTTCGATCTGACCGGTCGTGGCGATCGCCCCAGCGTTGATCATCGGATTGAGCGGGCAGCCGGTCACCTTGTGGAGGCTGATGGCGTTGAAGGCATCGCCGCTCGGCTCGACACCGACCTTCTTCAGGATCTTTTCGGCGCCATGATCGTCGAGAGCGAGACCATAGACGAACGGCTTGGAGATCGACTGGATCGTGAACTCGTGCCGCGAATCCCCCACCTCGTACACATAGCCGTCGGTGGTGGCGATGCAGATCCCGAACAGCTCCGGATCGGCCTTCGCAAGCTCGGGGATGGAGGTGGCGACCTCCCCTTCGCGGTCATCGGCGTATTTCGCCCGAAGTGAGTCGAGGAACGACTGGATCGGCGAGCCGACGTGGGCGGAGGCCATGAAAGGATCCTCGAGGGAGTGTGTCGGGGTGCAAAACTGCGCCGGCCGCCAACCGGAAAACCGATCATACAGAGGGGGTTCCACCGATCCAGACGCGGCACGATCGGTGCGGCCACGGAGCCGGAATCGGTGCCGCGACGCCGACACGGTAGACTCCGCTCCGCCGCCATCCGCCCGGTGCGGGCCCCGCGGCGGCGGACAGCGGGGCGGCGCGACTGATTGATATGGAGGGGGCATGGCTCGAGACCGAACGACGGCAGACAATCGTTCCCTGGACGCGACAACTGGCCGGCGCGCCATACCGACCGGCACTCGGCACGTCGTCCTCGCGTTTGCCGTCCTCTTGGCGGTGATCACCTATGTCGATCGGGTCTGCATCTCGCAGGCAGCGCCGCAGATGCGCGAAGATCTCGGCCTCTCGAAGGAGCAGATGGGCTGGGCGTTCTTCGCCTTCTCGATCGCCTACGCGAGCTTCGAGATCCCCGGCGGCTGGCTCGGCGACCGGATTGGCCCGCGCGCCGTCCTCATGCGCGTCGTCACGATGTGGTCGGCGTTCACGATCCTCACCGGCTGGGCCTGGAACTTCTGGTCGCTGCTGACGTTTCGGTTCCTGTTCGGCGTCGGCGAGGCGGGCTGCTTCCCCAACCTCGCCAAGGTTTTTTCCCTCTGGCTTCCCGGCCACGAGCGCGTCCGGGCCCAGGGGATCATGTGGCTTTCGGCCCGCTGGGGGGGCGCGTTCACGCCGCTGCTCGTCGGCTGGATGCTCTCGAAGGACTACCTCGGCCTCCACTACAAGTGGACGTTCCTCCTCTTCGGGCTCCTCGGGGTGGTGTGGGCGGTGCTGTTCTGGAGCTGGTTCCGCGACAATCCCCGCCATCACCGAAGCGTCAATGCCGCAGAGCTGGCGATCATCGGCGACTCGGCCGATCGCCAGGTGGGGCATGGGGCGGTGCCGTGGGATCTGTTCCTCTCGAGCCCGAGCGTGTGGCTGCTGTGGCTCCAGTACTTCTGCCAGAACTTTTCCTGGTATTTCTACATCACCTGGATGCCGACCTTCCTCAAGGAGACTTTCCCCGACTTCACCGACATGCAGCGCGCCCTGGCCGGCTGCGTGCCGCTGTTCTTCGGTGGCATCGGCTCGTTCGTGTCGGGCTCGATCGCGGCCAGCCTCGCGGATCGACTCGGCAGCACGGCGCGGGCCCGGCGGACGCTCGGCTGCGTCGGGCTGTGCGGCGCAGCGGTGATGCTCCTTGTCTCGGTGTGGCTGCAACAGCTCGCAGCAGCCGGCGGAGGCCTCACCACCTTCGGCGTCGCGGCACTCCTCGCGATGGGGCTGGCGAGCTTCGGCAACGATCTCTCCATGCCGGGCAGCTGGGGCGCCTGCATGGACATCGGCGGCAAACACACCGGCTCGCTCGCGGGGAGCATGAACATGATGGGGAACTTCGGCGGAGCCCTCTCGCCGGTCATCGTCCCCGCGCTCCTCACGGCCTTCGCGGCGCCGGGCTCCACCGACCCGAACTGGTCGGTCGCCTTCCTCCTCTTCGCGGCGGTCTACGCCGTCGGCGGCGTAGCCTGGCTGTTCATCGACCCGGTCACTTCGCTCGAGGGCGGGGACCACGACTGACGGTTAGGAGCCTGTCAGCCCGGCGCGGAAGTCATCCGCCTGCCGGCGGATCGTGCGGAGCTCACCGGCCTCCTTGCGATCGAGATTCTTGAGCTGCATCGACATGCGGGGATTGGCTTTGAGCAGCGCTGCATGACGGGCGAGGAAATCCCAGTAGAGTGTGGTGAACGGGCAGGCGTCGGGGCCGGTCGCCTGCTTCGGCTTGAACCGGCAGCCCTTGCATGCATTGCTCATCCGCTCGATGTAGGCGCCACTGGCGCAGTACGGCTTCGAGGCCATCACACCGCCATCGGCGAACTGGCTCATGCCGAGCGAGTTGGGGAGCTCCACCCACTCCACCGCATCGACATAGACGGCGAGATACCAGCGGTGCACCTCCTGCGGCCGCACGCCGGCGAGCATCGCAAACAGCCCCGTCACCATGAGCCGCTGGATGTGGTGGGCATAGCCGTGGGTGAGCGTTTGCGAGAGGGCGTCGCGCAGACAGTTCATCTCCGTCGCCGCCGTCCAATAAAAGGCCGGCAGTGGCAGGCTGGCGCCGAGGGCGTTTCGCGATTCGTACTCCGGCATGAAATGCCAGTAGACACCGCGGACATACTCCCGCCACCCGATCACCTGACGGATGAAGCCCTCCGCCGCCTCGATCGGCACCAGGCCGTCCCGCCAGGCGCGTTCGGCGCCGGCCACGACGTCGCGCGGATCGAGGAGCTTGAGATTCATCGCCGCGGCGATGCGCGAATGGTAGAGCCACGGCTCGCCGGTCCAGATCGCATCTTGATAGCGGCCGAAAGAGGGGAGCCGGTGGACGAGGAAATCGTTGAGCGCCTCGCGCGCCGCTTCGGTTGTCACTGGCCAGTCAAAGGCCTCGAGGCTCCCCGGATGATCGGCGAAGCGGGCGTTCACCAGTTCGATCACCCCGCGCGTGACTTCATCGGGGGGGAAACGGCGCGGGGCGGGGAGCTTCCCCGGCCCCCCCTTCGGAAAGGCGCCGCGGTTGTCGGCGTCGAAGTTCCACGCCCCGCCGGCCGGCTCGCCATCCTCCATCAAGACGCCATGCTTCTCCCGCAGCGGCCGGTAGAACCATTCCAGGCGGAGCTGCTTCCGGCCGCGCGCATGGAGGGCAAACTCGTCGACGGTGCTGAAGAAATGCCGATCGGTGCGGATCTCGAGGGGGATGCCCGCCTCGCGCGCCGCGGCGATGATCTCCTCCCGCACCCGGTGCTCTCCCGGCTCGACGACGATCAGCTTTGCCGGCCGCCCCGGCGGGAACGCAGGACGTGAGCCTTTGGCACCCGGCCGACCGCGGCCGACGGAAGCCTCACCGCCAAGGCTCGCCAAGAGCGCGCTTCCCAGCGAGCGCGGCTCGTCGACGGCGGGCTTGGCCGAGAGCACCCGGTAGTCGACCGGCAGCCCCTCGGCGACAAGCCGATCGCGGAAGTGACGCATCGCGGCGAGGAACATCACGATCCGCGGCTTCGCCGACCAGACATGCGTCGACTCCCCCGCCACCTCCGCCATCCAGACGGCATCCAAAGAGGCATCGAATCCGTCAAAGGCCGCCGAGCGGCGGTCGAGCTGGTCGCCGAGAACGAGGACGAGGTGGCGGGGCATCGGAGGCTCGCGGGGGAGTAGGGGGCCGCAGCCTCAATTATGGCAGGCTGCGGAGGGAACGGGAGATCGGCCGCAGAGCCGACCTTCACCCGGGTGCCTCTTTTCGTGCCAGCCACCCTCGCCCCGAATCATCGGCGCCGGGCCCGAGATCCGCACCGTCACGCGCCTCGATCCCCACGAGGTCTCTCGCCCTGTGGAGCGGAAGGGGTGTCAGGCCGACTTTGCCGCAGCCTCACGGCGCCGGACATGTCTTGGCGTGACAACATCCCATGCCAGCCCGAGCGCCTCGAGGAGGCGAATCTCGTAGTAGCTGATGTCGATCTCCCACCAGCGATGCTGGACACTCGCCGACGAGGGATCCTCGTGGTGGTTGTTGTGCCAGCCCTCGCCGACGGTCAGCAGGGCGACGAACCAGTTGTTGCGGCTCGCCTCGCCGGTCTCGTAGTTGCGGTAGCCGAACATGTGCGAGAGCGAGTTCACCGACCAGGTGATGTGCCACACTGCCACAATCCGCACGTACACACCCCACACCACCAGGCTCAATGCCAGCGGCAGGGCGGCCTCGCGGCCCCAGCCGATCCACCCGATCGCCCCCCCGGCAAGGAAGTAGACCGGGATCTGTGCCAGACCGATCCACATCAGCAGCCAGGGGCTTTTCTCGATCCGCATATAGAACGGATCGCGGAGAACATCCTTGGAGTAGGTGGCCATCGCATTGAGCGAATGGGCCTCCCGGTTGTTGACCATCAGCCAGCCGAAATGCGACCAGAGAAACGTCACCAGCGGCGAATGGGGGTCGGACTGCTCGTCGGAATGGACATGGTGGATTCGGTGCACCGTCACCCAGCGGGCGGGCGAATCCTCGAGGCAGCAGATCCCGAGGATGGCGAAGGCATGTTCGACCCAGGGGACGGTCTTGAAGCTGCGGTGCGTGAGGAGGCGGTGGTAGCCGATCGTGATCCCCTGCCCGAAGACATGGATCCCGACCACCATCGTCCAGAAACCGATCCACGAGAAGAACTGCGGCACGAAGGCGAGCAGCGCCAGCAGGTGGACCGCGAGGATCGTGCCGGAATAGACCCGGTTGATGGTGTACGGCCGCACAGCCGTAGGGACATCCAAATGGGCCGACGCCGCGGAAAGAGAAGCCATAAAAGACGGACTCCAAGCAACGCCGATCGCGCCGGCCCCTCGTGGCCGCACAGAGCGATGACGCCACACCACGATAGCCAATTGCCACCATCTCGGCTAAGTCACTGGTGCCCTTTCCCGGGCCACAACACGTTTTCCTCCCCGATGTCGCACCAATCATGCCGGCTGCGGCGACCTTACCGACATCACTCGGCCAGCGATACCCGGATCAGTTCCTTGTCGTTGCGGATGAAAACACTCCGGTCGGCATACGCCGGAGGGCACCACACCACCCCGCGGCCGAACGCCGACTGCGTCGTGTCGAGGAGATGGGCGCGGTCGATCTCCTCATAGCCTGCGGGGGAGAGCTTGGCGATCACGAGGTCGCCGGTTTCGGCGAAGAGGAAGTAGCGGTTGCCGTGGCGGGTGATGAAAGCCGTCGCCGATGGCGGAGCACGGTCACCGAACGGCCCCGGGCTCGACCACTTCACCGCGCCGCCGGGAATCTCGATCCCGCGCAGATCCCCCTTCTCGTGGAAGCCGTAGAGCATTGTGCCGTCGACGATCGGCTGGACGTTGACCGCCGAGATGCCGTGCTTGGCCTTGTTCCGCCACACCACCTCGACCCCCGGCTTGTCGGCGGCGAGTTTGACCAGCAGGTTCTTCTCCTGGAATCCGCCGACGTAGAGGTGCTCCCCCACCTTCACCGGCGCCATGATGATCGAGCCGTTGTCGGCGTTGTACGGCGTCTCCCAAAGGATCGCGCCAGAGTCGGGCGACACCGCATACATCCCATCGGGCTTCATGAGCACCAGCTGCCGCACGCCAGCCGCCTCGATGATCGTCGGCGGCGAGTAGCCCTGCTCGGGGGCGGTGCCGACGCGCCATAGTTCCTTACCGGTGACCTTGTCGAGCGCCACGGCGTGGGCCTTGGCGGTGCCAGCGATGACGAACAAGCGATCGCCGTCGATGAGCGGATGGCCCGCCCAGCCCCACAGCGCCGCCTTCGTGTCGTAGTCCTTCTTCAGGTCCTTCGACCAGATCACGCGGCCGTCGGTCACGGACAGGCAGAGGAGATTCCCCTCGGCGCCGAGCGTGTAGACACGGTCGCCGTCGACCGTCGGCGTGCAGCGCGGTCCGGCCGGATAGCTGATCGTGTAGGTGACCGGGATCTCGTGCTTCCAGATTTCTTTCCCCGTCTCCTCGTCGAGACAGAGCACGCGTTCGGTGCCCGCGGCGGTCTTCCGCTCGAAGTTGTCCCCTGGCAGCTCTCCTCCGGGCACGAAATCGGTGACAAACACTTTGCCATCGGCGACAGCCGCCCCGGCGTAGCCTCCGGCCACGGGTGCCCGCCACACGACCTTCGGCCCCCCGGCGGGGAACTTGTCCACAATCCCCTCTTCACGCCACACATTGTCGCGGCTGGGGCCCATCCACTGCGGCCACTTGTCGGCCCGGACAGCGATCCCCGGGAGCCACACCAACACGGCGACGGCGAGGACCAGTGAGTATGGCCAAGCGGCGAGAAGACAAGGAACAAGGCGGCGGAACATGATGGCCTCGGGCTGGCAAGGGGGCCGCGCACGGACTGTCCGCGGCAGCGGGCGACAGGATACTCCGCCAGGCCCTGGCCGCGGCAAACCGCAGTTCCTCACATGCCCCGGGGAAGACCCGGCTTGACATGCTTCTGCATGACGCATACACATTTATGCATGAGAACCACGCTCGACATCGACGATGCCCTTCTCTCCGAGGCGAAGCGCCGGGCCGCCGACAAAGGCACGACGCTCACGGCGTTCGTGGAGCACGCGCTCGCTGCGGCGCTTGCCGGCCGGGACGAAACGGGCCCCCGCTACCGTCTCGCCTGGAAGACCCACCGGGGATCATCGCCGCCTGCCGTCGACGTGGCTGACCGCGACCATCTGATCGATGTCATGGAAGGACGGCGATGATTGCCGTCGACACGAACATCCTTCTCTACGCCGATCGTGAGGAGACGCCGCAGCACCGGGCAGCGCTGCAAGCGCTTCGACGGCTCGCGGAGGGGCACGAGGCATGGGCCATTCCCATCCAGTGCGTCGGCGAGTTTCTCCGCGTCGTCTCCCACGACCGGGTGTTCCATCCACCGACACCCGTGGAGGAGGCCTTCGCGTCTATCGAGTCGCTGCTGGCAAGTCCTGCTGCGCGGTTGCTGATGCCGGGGAACCGCTACCTGCAGATCCTCCGCGACGTGATCGGCCGGTCTGGAGTCCGCGGCAACCTCGTCTTCGACGCCCAGATTGCGGCGGTGTGCCTGGAGCACGGTGCGACGACGCTCCTGACCGAGGATCGCGACTTCACCCGTTTCCAGGGAATCAAGCCTCTGTCGCTCGCAGTCTTCCTCGGCGATTGAGCACGAGCTTTACGCTCTTCGCTTCCCCGGCACCTGCTCCACGATCCCGACACGTTTCCTCGGGAGTGTTTTTGGGGCAGCAGCGCTCAGCGGCGGGCCCGGGCGAAATCAGCCGGACGACTCAGGGCCGCCGCCGTCGGCCTCGGCTCGGAGGTCGGCAAGCAAAGCGCCTGTGCCATGTTCCCGCGTCCACGTGCCGACGTACTCCCAATCGAGGATGTCGCCGGACACGGTGAGGAGGTTGACGATGTCGTCGAGATCCTTGCGCCGGCCCCAACGCAGCTTCTGAATGAGGACATCCTCCGCCGTCGCCACCCAGGCCTCCCGATTGCACTCCGGAAGACTCGTCCGCCGGCGGCGGGCGAATCGGGATCGGTCGTGCGGGTCGTTCCCAAGGTGGAACAGTTCGATGTCAAACTTCTTTGGGACGAAATGCACCACGTGACGCATCGTCCCGGTGAAGCCCTCGATCATCGCCTGCCGATCGAGGACGAAGTCGGGCCCGAGTCCGCGGACGAACGCGACAACGTCGAAAGCATCGAATGCCACGACGAGGTCGGCGTCGCTGGTGGCCCGGGGCACACCGTAGAGATTCGCCGACAGGCTGCCGGTGAACATGTACGGCACGCCCTCGGCCTCGAGACGCTCGACGAGACGAGCCACGGCGGCTTCACTGGTCATGGCGCACCGGTCGGACCGCCGTCGATCGCACCCTGCGGCACCGGCGTGTAGATGCCTCGCTCTTCACGGGCACGGATGGCCGCCATCTGCCGGCTGAACTCGGCCTCCACCGCCGCTTCGCCCCACTCCGGATGCCGGTCCCGGATGCCACACAGCATCCGCTCCCGCACCATCTCGAAGAGCCTCGGGCCGGCGAGAAACTTTTCCGCCGGGTCCATGGCGCGGGCCCGGGCCACCTTTGATTCAAGAATCGAACGCGCCAGGGATTCGCTCCCTTGATCGACCGTCGTCATCGGTGGAACTCTCGACATCAGGAAATGGTCGCCGTCATCGGACCTGGTTCAGACTACTTCCCCGGCACCCGCTCCACGATCCCGACATCGATCGACTGCCCGCCGCCGGTCTGGCGGCAGTGGACGGCGACGAGATTCTCCCCTTCTTTGAGTGCTGCCCGCGCTGCCGCAAGCATCGGCACCTCGACATACTCCGTCACGAAGCCCTGCACCGTGGCGGCGAGGACGCCGTTGATGAAGATCTCGGCATCCTCGTCGTGGTGGATGCGAAAGAAGAGCTTCCCGTCGGGGAGCTTTTCCAGGCTCACGATCCGCCGCAGCCAGATCTCCTTGGTATTCCACTCGGTGCGGATCTTCGTGCCGGGGGTGCCCTCGGTGCCGAAGCCCCCTGGGCCGCGCTTCCAAGCCGTGTCGTCGTAGCCCGGCTTGTCCCAGGTCGGCGGCGGTGGCTCGAGCGTGAATCGCCACTCCGCCGGGCCGGCTTCGGCCGTCGGCACAAAGTCGCGGAAGACTGGCGCCGGCTCAAACAGCATCCGGTGCCAGGCGGCCGTCTCCCGTGGGTCCACTTTGAGGATCTCGCGGTCGTAGGTGAGGAGGCCGTTGACCTCGATCTCGACGTCGGTCGTCTGCGTGTAGACCGCTGCCGCGAGCCCCTTGCCGACGAGCCCATGGAGCCGCTCCATCAGATCGCCGTAGGCGGCCCGCAGATCAGCCTCGTTCTGGTAGGTGCGGTAGCCCCAGTTGTCGGAGTCTTTCCAAAGGTGCCCCTTGACCGGGAGCCCCAAGCCGCCGAACTCACCGAGCACGCTCACCCGGTCGGGCATCACCGGAAACATCCCCGGGCCGGGATAGATGTGGGCATCCTTCAAGTCGCCGTAGCCGCGATCGGTCCAGCCGCTCGGGCCGTTGACCAGCCGCGTCGGATCGCGTTCCTGCACCCACTTCAATATGTCGTTGGTGTCGTGCTGCCCCCAGCCCTCGTTGAACGGCACCCAGACGACGATCGAGGAGAAGAACCGGAGCCGGTCGATCATCGCCGCAAGCTCAGTGCGGAACTGCGCCTTCTCCTCCGGGGTGAACTCGCCGTCCTCCTGCCAGTCGGGCTGGACGAACTGCTTCCGCCCCGCCCCCATCCCGCTGGGCTGATCCTGCCAGACGAGCAGGCCGAGGGTGTCGCAGTGGTGGTAGTAGCGGGCCGGCTCCACCTTGATGTGCTTGCGGAGCATGTTCATGCCGAGGGATTTGAGCACCTCGAGGTCGTATTTCATTGCCGCGTCGCTCGGCGGCGTGAGGAGGCCGTCGGGCCACCAGCCCTGGTCGAGCGGGCCGATCTGAAACAGCGGCTTGCCGTTGAGCAGCAATCGGAGGATCCCCTGCTCATCCTTGCCGACGGCGATCGAGCGCATCGCGAAATAGGTGGAGACGATGTCGATCGTCGTGCCATCAGTACCGACAAGCTCGACATCGACGGGATAGAGGTGCGGGTCGTCGGGAGTCCAGAGACGCGGCTCCTTGACAGTGACGTAGATCGGCTTGCCGAGGGCCCCCTCGCCGAGGACCTTCCGCGCGGTTCCCTTCCCTTCGACGATGCGAATGCTCGGCCGAATGCCGCCACCCGGCCAAGGGACGTCGACCGTGAACTCGACCTCACCCTTACCGATGTCAGCGACAGGAAAGACGCCGCTGATTTCGAGCTCGGGAACCGGCTCCATCCACACCGTCTGCCAGATCCCGCTGACCGGCGTGTACCAGATCCCCTCGGGCTTGAGCTTCTGCTTGCCGCGCGGCTGCGGCCCCTCGTCCGACGGATCCCAGACGCGGACGAGCAGCTCATTGGCACCGGGCTTGAGGTGCGCGGCGACGTCGAAGGAGAAGGGATCGGAGCCGCCGCTGTGATCGCCGAGCTTCGTTCCGTTGATCCACACGCTTGAGTGCCAGTCGACGGCATCGAAACGGAGCATGACCCGCTTCCCCTTCCACGCCTCCGGTACGGTGACCGAGCGCCTGTACCAGAGGAGCTGCTCCTTCGAGACGCTCTTCCCCACCCCCGACAGCGCCGACTCTGGCGCGAAGGGGACGAGGATCTTTCCATTCCATTCCCGGGGCGGCTTGCCATCGGCCGTCGGCACGCCGATCTCGCCGGCGGGCCGATCGACAATTTTGTACTCCCACAAGCCGTTGAGATTGAGCCACGAGTCGCGCACCAGCTGCGGCCGGGGGTATTCGCGCCAGGCGTTGTCGGGGGTGACCTCTTTCCCCCATCGGGTCATGAGGGGCGCCGCAGCCGGCTTCCATTCAGCCGCAGGAGCGGCCAGGAGAGGGATGCTCGCAAACGCGAGGAGGAAGGCGAAGAGACAACGGATCATGGAGGCTTTCCCCAGACGACCAAATGCTTTCCCAGAGGGACCCTGTCGGGAGTTCGATTCTAAGGGATTCACGAGCGATCGACAGACGGCGGTCTGGGCCGTCAGGCCCGATTGACGCTGTCTCGGCACCCTCCCCTGGGGTATCCTTGGAGAAGTCTTCGGGGCCTTCGACCCCTGCCCCTCAACCACCGCGTGCCGCCATGCATCGAAAAAGGTGGCAGCCACCATGTGCCGAGGCACCGTTGGCCAGCCCGGGATCTCGATCGAAAGATGGGGGCAAATGCTGGCTGGTGTTTTTCGGAGCGGCATTTCTAGCGCTGGTCGTCGGCGTTGCGACGCCGTCACCGGCCGCCGACGACGACCTCTTCGAGAACCGGATCCGGCCACTCCTGGTTGCCCGCTGCCAGGGCTGCCACGCGACCGCCACCGGCAAGACCAGCGGCGGCCTGGCACTCGACTCCCGGCAGGGATGGGCCAGCGGCGGCGACTCCGGGGCGGCGGTCGTCCCTGGTGACAGCGAGGGAAGCCTCCTGCTGCGCGCGGTGAAGCATGCCGACGGGGTCTCGGCGATGCCTCCGGAGGATGCCGGGCCTCCCCTCACCCCCAGCGAGATCGACGATCTCGCCATCTGGATCAGCACCGGTGCTGCCGATCCGCGCGTCCTTGAAGCCCGCCTCGGCGGCATGAATCGCGAAGCGGCCGAATCGTGGTGGAGCTTTACGAGGCCGGTGGCGGCGATCCCGCCAGCCTCCGATCCGGAGCTCGTGGCCAACGACATCGATCGCTTCATCGTCGCCGGGCTCCAAGCCCAGGGTCTGAAACCGACGGCGCTGGCCGATCGGCGCACGCTCCTGCGGCGCGTCACGTTCGATCTCACCGGCCTTCCTCCGACACCCGCGGACATCCGTGACTTCCTGGAGGACACCGCGGCCGATGCCTGGGATCGCGTCATCGACCGGCTCCTCGCTTCCCCCGCCTACGGCGAGCGTTGGGGGCGCCATTGGCTCGACGTCGCCCGCTACGCCGACACCGCCGGCGACGGCGCTGATTACCCCGTTCGCGAAGCCGGTAGCTATCGCGACTGGGTGATCCGCGCCTTCAATGCCGACATGCCCTACGACGCCTTTCTCGCCCGGCAGATTGCCGGCGACATCCTGGCCCGTGAGGCTCCCCCTGGTGACTACGCCGATCTCGTCACCGCCACCGGCTTTCTCGCCGTCGGCAAGCGCTACGGCTACGCCCCCAACAGCGATTTCCAGCATCTCGATTTCGCCGACTGCATCGACTCCCTCGGCCGCTCCGTGCTGGGGCTCTCGCTCGGCTGTGCCCGCTGCCACGATCACAAATACGATCCCGTCACCGCCCCCGACTACTACGCCCTCTACGGCATCCTTCAGAGCACCACGTGGGCCTTCCCTGGCGGTGAGGAACAGAAGCGGCCGGCACACTTCCCGGCACTCGTGCCCCCGGAGGAAGCAACGCGGCTCGACCGGGAGAAGGCCGAGGCGCTAGCGACGCTCGATCGGGAGCTCGCCGAGCGAGCGCGGGAGAAGACGGACCTCGAGGGAACAACGTTTGCCGGGGGAGTCGACCTCGATCTCGAAGCCCAGGAGATCGGCCAGGGGCCGAACGCGGCGCCGTGGCTCTCGGCCGGGCCGAATACGGTGCTTGCCGAATCACAGAGCCCGTGGCGGCATGTCCACCCGGAGGGAACGCGCGGCGTGCGCGTCGGCACGGGAGCGCCCAACGAAGGGGTGCGCCACACGTTCGGCGATCGTCTCACCGCCACCCCCGGGATGCCGCTCCATGTCTGCTTCGATTTCCGCACGATCCCCTCGGCTGCCGCTGACCAGCCGGCCGGAGCCTGCCGCTTCTATCTCGGCCGTGGTGTGATCGAGTCGACGGCGCTCGATCTCTCGGCCACGCAGCGGGAGCTCGCCCTCCGCGACGGCGACGGATGGCGGGTGGTGACGGCGCTCGAGCCGGGGCGCTGGTACCACGTCAGCGTGACGCTCGACCATGCCACGAAGACCGGCAGCGGGTCGATCACGCCGTTCCCAGAGGAGGGCCAGTCGCCCCAGCCGATCTCCTTCGCAGACGTGAAGCTCCCCGCGGGATGGGATGGCGTCATCGACACGTTCATCTGCGATGGCCTCGGGGCTGTCAGCGGCCCTGCCACGATCCGTGACATCGACAATGTCGGCCGGCAGGGGATGCCTTTCCCTCCCCCGGGGGCTCCGCCGGCGGAGAAGCCCCAGCCTCCGGCCGATGCCGGTGAGCGCGTGGCCCTTGTCGGCAAGGAGATCGAGGCCTTGGCGGCGCGGCGAAAAGCGATCGCCGACACGCCCCCATATCCGGTGGCCTACGGCGTGTCGGAGGGGACGCCGACCGACGCGCGGATCCAGGCCCGCGGCGAGCCCGACAAGCCGGGGGCCGAAGTGCCGCGCCGGTTCCTGGAGTTCCTCGGAGGCGACGCGCTTGCCGATCCGGCGGCGGGGAGCGGCCGGCGCGACCTGGCCATGTGGCTCACGCGCCGAGAAAACCCGCTCACCGCGCGGGTCTTCGTCAACCGGATCTGGCAGTGGCATTTCGGCCGCGGGCTCGTCCCGACGGCGAGCGATTTCGGGGTCCGTGGCGAGCGGCCCTCCCATCCGCAGCTCCTCGACTGGCTCGCTGTCGGCTTCATGGAGTCGGGCTGGAGAGTGAAGGAGCTCCATCGGCTCGTGCTCCGGTCGCGCACCTACCGGCAGTCGGCCGAGGGGGATGCAGATGGCATCGCCGCCGATCCGGAGAACCGCCTCCTCGGGCGCTTCCCGCGTCGCCCGCTCGATGCCGAGACGCTCCGCGACGCGCTCCTGGCCACGAGCGGCCTCCTCGACAGAAGTCCGCCGCTCCCCCATCCCTTCCCCGCGGTCGATACCTGGGCGTTCACGATCCATCAGCCGTTCCACGGGCAATACGACTCCGACCGTCGCAGTGTCTATCTCATGGTGCAGCGCAACCGGCGGCATCCATTCCTCGCGCTGTTCGACGCAGCCGATCCTAACCAGAGCGTTGCCGTCCGGGATGCCACGATCACGCCGACGCAGAGCCTGTTCCTCATGAATGCCCCGCTCATCCACCGCGCCGGCGAGGCCTTTGCCGACCGGCTCCTCGCCACGGCCGGCGAACGTGAGACGCGCCTCCGGCTGGCGGCGGAGCTGGCCTGGGGGCGCCAGGCCGATGATGGAGAGCTGGCCGGCATGCACGATTTCCTCGCGCGGGTCGCGGAGCAGTCGCCAAAGCTCAGTGAGCGCGAGGCCTGGGGGGCGCTGGCCCGTGTCCTCCTCACCGCCAATCCCTTCCTGTTCATCGACTAGTCACGATGACGCCTCCGCGAGTCACGATGACGCCTCCGCCAGCCACCATGACACCTCCGCCAGCCACCGCCGCCACCATTCCACGCCGCGCCTGGCTCGATTCGGTCGGCCGGGGGCTGTTTCAGACGGCGCTGGCCGGGCTTCTCGCCGATGTCTCCCGCGCGGCCCCGGCTGCGACGCTCGACCCGCTCGCGGCCAGAGCTCCCCACTTCCCCGCCACCGCCGACCGAGTGATCTTCCTCTATTCCACCGGCGGCGTGTCGCACGTCGACACCTTCGACTTCAAGCCGCAGCTCTTCGCCGACCATGGCAAATCGATCACCGCCTCGCGCTGGCTCAACAAGCCGGGGGCCTTCGAGCGCTTCCTCATCAAGCCGCGGTGGGGGTTCAAGCCGTACGGCCAAAGCGGCACGCGGGTGAGCGATCTCTTTCCCGCCGTCGGCAGTGTCGTTGACGATCTCTGCATTTTGAACGCGATGCACTGCGACAGCGACGGCCACGACAAGGGAACGCTCGCCGCCCACACAGGCTCTGCCCAGTTCGCCCGCCCGAGCCACGGCGCCTGGGTGAGCTACGGCCTCGGCACAGAGAATGAGAATCTGCCCTCGTTCGTGGTCGTCGCCCCGGCGGCCCCGTATGCCGGTGCCCAGACCTGGGGGAGCGATTTCCTCCCCGGTTGCCATCAGGGGACGCACGTGCTGCCCGGCGCCGAGCCGCTCCCGAATCTCAAGTCGCTC
>Ga0194043_1001049_pt1 | contig 15622 bp, 17 predicted proteins | sample JunL4415m_MetaG_FD_161274 | JGI IMG/M metagenome (GOLD analysis project Ga0194043, IMG submission 161274) | Anoxic zone freshwater microbial communities from boreal shield lake in IISD Experimental Lakes Area, Ontario, Canada - Jun2016-L442-15m | ecosystem: Environmental > Aquatic > Freshwater >...
TGTTGGAGCAATCTCTACCAATGAGGTCATTGGTGCTTACAAAATAATTTCTAAAGCAAAGTCACTGAAAGATATTATTGGATAATTATTATTAATGTTTGTCATCCTGAATTTATTTCAGGATCCCGAAACAAGTTCGGGATGACAGATGCATAATCGGATAAAATTATGGTTGAAGAATACGAACTAAGCGCGGAACTCCGTGCCGACGAAAAAGCAAAATTTGTCAGAAACGAAAAAAAAATCCCAGCAGTTGTTTACGGGAATGAGTTTAAAAACTCATCTATTGCCGTTGATGCCAAAGTTTTTAACAAAGTTTTTTCCGAGGCTGGTGAATCTGCTCTTATCAACTTAAAAATTGATGTTGAACCAAAGGTTAAGGTTCTGGTGCACGACATTCAGCGAAATGCAGTTACCGGCGACATTATTCACATCGACTTCTACAAGGTAAACATGAAAGAAAAAATCAAAACTGCTATTCCTATTGTCGAAATTGGTGAGGCCCCTGCAGTTATTGATCTTGAAGGTGCGTTGATTAATAATCGCGACGAAGTTGAAGTTGAATGTTTGCCTGGTGATCTAATTCCAGAAATTGAAGTTGATATTTCTGTCTTGAAAACTTTTGATGACGTTATTAAAGTTTCAGATCTTAAAGTTCCTGCCGGTATTGAAATTTTAGATGACATGGAAGAAGTTGTCTTCCTAATTCAGCCACCAAGAAGCGACGAAGAACTTGCCGAGCTAGAAGAGGAAGTTAAGGAAGATGTTGAGTCGGTTGAGGTAGAAGGCGCCAAGCCAGCTGAAGGTGAAGAAGGCGCTGAGGGCGAAGCCGCCGAGAAACCAGCCGAAGACAAAGAATAATATATACTATATATAGTAAGTAAAAATCCGCTCTCGTAGCGGATTTTTACTTTTCTAGCAAATAGAAGTCTGCATCTAAGTCTTCAAACTTTTCTCGGAACCATTTACGGGAATCGTTAACGCCCTTGTTGTAAATTCTTGGCCCGACTTTTTTTAGTACGAAATCCAGTACAATTTCCGCTCGCAGGTCTCCAAGCTCTTCTTTGAATTCCTTTAAGAAAAAATCCTTAATGTCAGCAATTAAAACTTTTTTATTACCATCGGAAAGTTCAATTTCTTTTTTCATTTTGTAATAAATTTAAATCGTGGAACTTTTTCCCCGTCGATCTGCACTTTAGACAGAAATATATCTTTTGGTCTGACCCAAAGTGCATTATTGCCGAATTCTTTTGAATCGTACAGTGCTTTGTAGACTACCAATTCCTCTAGTGTTTCGCTGTGATGAGCGACTCCGATTACCTGATAGAACTTGTCTGAATAATGTTGATATTTTCCTAATTTAATTTCTGCCATCTTTGTAAATTATTCTTTGAATGCACAATATCAGCCATAATGTCCCCGTTAAGAAAGAAATAATGGCAGAATATCGGAGCGATAACGTTAAATATGTGATAGCAATTGCGTACATACCGATAAAAGTTGGAATTGAGGTTTGAAATTTAATCGGTCCTCGTTTTTCTTTAAAACCAAAATAGATCTGCGGTACAAGCGACAGAGAGAAAATAGTACATGCAATTGTAATTACCGCGTCTTGCCAGGTCATATTAGTTTGCTTTCGTTGTTAAGTAGCAATTTGATGGCTCTGTATTTTGGTATTACCATTTTTTTGGATTCGGCAAATTTAAGTTGCTCCCATTTGTTGTTTAATTTATTTAGCACTGATTTTTTCGCTTCCTGGCGAGATAACTTTTCGTAAGTGAAGGCGCATTGAAATAGGCCAGTTAAATCATTAAAAGCACTAATTGTGTCAGCTTCAACCAATATCTGTGCTTCCAAAGTTTTAGGGTTTAGTTTCTGTGATCCACGGTGGGTTAATATGCAGTTACAAATGTGATCGATCCGTTGTTTTGGATAATTTAGTTTTAAAAGTTTTTCTTTGGCAAGTTTTGAGCTGGTTATGTGATGGTCTTCCCTGCCGTGAACAACAGATCCTGAATCATGCATCCACGCGGCAAGCTCTACAATTTCCGCATCAGCATCAAGTTTTTTAGCTAATTTTTTAGAAATCCTCACAACTTCTTTGATGTGAAAATTGAAGGGATCATAACCATACTTACTGTTGGGACGTTTGTATTCGTGCTCAATGATTTTTTTGATTTGATTTACAATGCTCATACTTTAAATATATCCAAATTTTTGTTAAAATCATAGACGCAATGAAATTTTTTGTCGAAACAATTGGCTGCCAGCAAAATGAATATGATGCGTCGCGATTAGCGATTTTTTTGAAATCAGCTGGTTTTACCGAATCAACTGCCAAAGAAGCCGAAGTGATTTTTATTTTGGCTTGTTCTGTCCGCCAGATGGCAGTTGATAGAATTTATGGTCGAGTACGAAATTGGGCTAAAGACAAAAAGGTTATTATTACTTCATGTCTAACACCTGAAGATCAGAAAAAAATAGCAGATCGTGGCGCATTCTACTGGCAATTTGGCGATATCAAAAGTTTGGAAAAAATTCTTGGTGATTATACTGATTTGAAGCGATCGACTCAAATCAGTATAAATAAAAAAACAATCGAACAGTCTAGCGACAGTTCTTACGTTCCCATCATGACCGGTTGCAATAATTTTTGTGCCTATTGCATTGTTCCGTACACTCGTGGACGTGAAAAGTCACGACCAGCTTCAGAAATTATCAAAGAAGTATCCGAATTATTAAAATCTGGCAAAAAACAGATCATCCTTCTGGGGCAAAACGTGAACTCATACGAGTTCGGATTTGCAAAACTGTTGAAAAAGATTAATGATTTGCCTGGTAATTTTGAAATATCTTTTATGTCAAATCATCCAAAAGATATGAAGACTGACGTCATTAATGCCATTGCTGCATTGCCGAAAGTGAATAAAGAAATTCACCTGCCACTCCAGGCTGGATCGGACAAAATCTTGAAAGCGATGAATAGGCCATATGCAGCCGAAGAATATCTTCGGCTAGTCGAAAGTCTAAAGTTGAAAGTCCCTAAAGTCAAATTGACTACGGACATCATCGTTGGTTTTCCTGGCGAGACCGAAGAGGATTTTCAACAAACTGTGGAAGTTTGCAAAAAAGTTGGATATTCACTGGCCTATGTTAATAAATATTCACCGCGACAGGGAACCGCGGCGTTTAAGCTCGGCGATCCAATTTCTTGGTCGGAAAAGCAGCGACGGTGGAAGATCTTGGATGAATTAATAAACAAGAATTAAAAAATCCTGGATGTTGTCCAGGATTTTTTAATTGGATTATTATTTTCTTTTGAACGAAAGCTCTAAAATAACCGCAACTATTCCGCCAAAAATTATCCAGAGAAAAATTGTGGTCAAAGCGGCAGCCACTTCGTTGGTTGCGGCGTAGCTTGAATAAAGCGAGGAAAAAAGGATAAACATTACACCAATCAACAGTCCAATCAATGCGCCAATTAAAACACCTCTCATAAAACCTCCAAATTAAAATTATTATTCGTCAGTCTTTAGTTCTCCGGCCAGAGCTTCAATTTCGCCCATACTTGTCCTACCCATTCGTATCGACTCAGCAATTCGTTGACTAAAAGCACCAAGATCCTCGTCGGATTGAATCATATTAGCATTTACCATGAATATTCTCAGTTTGTCGACAACTCCAAGATGAGCTGACCCCAAAGAGGCCACGATATTTAGGTCGGATAACTTTGTGGCATCGAAACCTGCTGCTTCGGTCATGGATTTGAGTTGGTAGCCAATTTGTCCAATCATGAACCATTCACGCAATGATTCATATGCGATTGTGTGGATGATCTTTCCGATGACGTTTTCTTTCGACGGAGATTGGGCCTGGTCCATTTTTTCATAAATATCTTGTAGGGCGACCAGTGAAGTCCTTAAAGAATCATCTCCGCTATCAATATCAAGGAAGGAGACAGCAGTGCCACTTTTTGCTAGCGCTCTAATAACCCTTTTTCTACGTTCGTTTGAACAATATTCATCATATTGTTCGTTTGCCATCGATCCAGTTAAAGTTAAATCATTCAATTCATCCTTGAGTTTCTCATTCCAGCCCAATCCTTCCAGTAATACAAGGTCTGCAGCGGCAATCCGGCGATCATAATCTAAAATTGGTGCTTCAACATCAGCAGCAGTTGCATGAGGGGCCAACAGTACGTCAACATTAATTTCAGAACCATGTTCTGCCAAGAAGAAATATCCCTGGCCGAGTCTTTCGTCAGAAACTAATGTTTCCGGTGGTTCGACTGGAGATATTTCGGAGCCGCTAAACGGGTCTAATGCGATTAATTCTTCGCCGTTTGGGCCATTTTCAAACTTAAAAGAATTGTTGTGTAATGAAATAACTTCTTCGTTTGAAATTTCAGGATGCCTTTCATCCATTATTGCTTTCGATTTCTTTAATAATTTCTTTCACATCTTTTTGTCCCAAGTCGCCTTCGCCGTATTTGCGGGCGGCAACTTTTTTGGCTTCAATTTCTTTATCACCAACAATTAACATGTAGGGGATTTTTTGCATTTCATTGTCGCGGATTTTTCGGCCGACACTTTCTGACCGTTCATCAACTGCGGCCCTGATTCCTGTGGCTTTCAATTCTTTTAATATGTCATTTGCGTATTCACTGTGTTTGTCGGAAATCGGCAAAATAACTGCTTGAACTGGAGCCAACCAGGTTGGAAAAATACCAGCAACATTTTCAATATAAATTCCCAAGAATCTTTCAATTGCTCCGTAAACTACCCTGTGAATCATAACCGGTCTTTGCTTTTCACCTTTTTCATCAATATAGGATAAGTCAAAGTTTTCTGGTTGTGCGAAGTCTAGCTGAATTGTACCGCACTGCCAAGTTCGGCCAATTGCGTCTTTCAAATGAAAATCAAACTTCGGCCCATAAAATGCTCCGTCGCCTTCATTTACCTTGTGCTCAATGTTATTTTCGGACAAGATTTCTTTCATTGTAGATTCGGCAGCTTCCCAAGCTTCACTTGACCCGGTTGATTTATCTGGTCTGGTTGAAAGTTCAATATGGTCAATTTCTAAGCCAAATTTTTTATAAACTTCAAAACAAAGAGCGAAGACTTTTAGAATCTCCTCTTTGATCTGATCTGTACGGCAGAAAATGTGGGCATCATCTTGGGTAAATTGTCGTACTCGCATTAATCCGTGGACTTCGCCTGAACTTTCATTTCTGTGAACTAGCCCAATTTCTCCCATCTTAATCGGAAGGTCGCGATAGGAACGCATTTTTTCTTTGAAAATTAAAATACCACCCATGCAGTTCATTGGCTTAACCCCAAGGGTAAAATCTTCGTCGCTAGATGTTTTAGCCACAAACATTTTTTCTCGGTAATTGTCCCAGTGACCTGACTGCTTCCAGAGTTCGGCAGAAAGCAAAATTGGAGTATTTACTTCTTGGTAGCCTTCTCGGCGATGAATTTCTCGCCAATACTCCAGTAGTTTCTGGAAAACAAACCAGCCTTTGTCGTGCCAGAAAACAAATCCGGGGCCTTCGTCGTGGAAAGAAAAGAGATCCAATTCCTGGCCAATTTTTCGATGATCTCTTTTTTCGGCTTCTTCGCGATTTTTTAAAAATTCTGCCAGTTTATCTTGGCTTTCAAAGGCCAAAGCGTAAATGCGCTGCAGCATTTTGTTTTTTTCTGAACCTTTCCAGTAGGCTCCGGCAATTTTATCTAGTTTCCAACCTGTAGGTTTTAGATCAACTGTTGAATCAACATGCGGACCTTTGCACAAATCTAGGAACTGGCCAGTTTTGTAGGTGCTAATATTTTTTTCTTCGTTCGATTCTAAATCTTTAATTAATTCTACTTTGTATTTTTGGCCAGAATTGCTGAATTGTTCAATTGCTGAATTGCTATCCAATTCGAATCTTTCAAATTTTTCATCTCGGGCAATAATTTGGCGCATTTTTTCTTCGATCAAAGGCAAATCCTCGGGGATTAAAGTTCGTGGCAAATCAAAATCATAGTAAAAACCATCGTCGATCGCTGGCCCAATTCCTAGTTTGGCTTCTGGGAACATTTCCATCACCGCTGCGGCCAAAACATGACTCAAGCTGTGGCGGATTACTTCAATTTCAAATTTTTTCTCGGTCATAGTATTCCTTTTCGATTGTCATCCTGAACTTGATTCAGAGCTTGTCCTGAATTCAGTTCAGGAATCATTACATAATTTTTATAGATTCCGGATCAAGCCCACAGGGTCACCTGCGGAAGATCCGGAATGACGAAACAAAAAAGATCCTCATGGTCGAGAGCTCCACATTTGGGGCGGTTCCATCTCGATTGGATCTTAATTTATCGCTTCGCTGCGATTTGCGCCAATCCTCGCTGACTGGTAATCAGGTCAAAAGATTGGATTGCTTATAATCTATCACAATTTTCAAAATTTTGCGAACAGTGCCATCGACTCCTCGGCTCGTTGATACTTGCGCTGGCAGACAACACGGATAATGCCGCAATTTATCAGCATTTTGGCGCAGATAGGGCAGGGGGTCATTCGGCAGTAGAGTGTTACGCCATTAGTCGAAACTCCGTGCAGCGCAGCCTGACAAATGGCGTTCTGCTCCGCGTGGATGGTGCGAACACAATGCTCACTGATGCTGCCGTCGGCATTCAAACGTTTCTGCATCATGTGTCCCGCGTCGTCGCAGTGATCATCGCCGATGGCAGATCTAACATAGCCAGTAGCTATGATGTGATTGTTCTTGGTGATGACACAGCCGGCACGTCCGCGATCGCAAGTTGCTCGCGCCGCTGCCTTGTCCATGATATCGAGGAAATATGCATCCCAATCTGCTTGTGTTGACAACTTGGATCAGCTCCTCTTAGCTAGTTGAGTATAACAAAAAAATCTCTTTCTGAAGAAAGAGATTTTTTATTAAGCTTAAAATAGTTTGTCTAGATTGGGAATTTCGCGCACATCTCGCGCACTTCTTCTTTTGTTTCTGCCAATTTTTCATCACTGTCGATATTTTCGGCCACAATGTTTATCATTTCAGCAATTCGCTGCATTTCTGCTGGTCCCATACCCCTTGTTGTTATTGCGGCAGTACCAATGCGAATACCGGAAGAAATAGTTGGTGGCTTGTCATCGCCTGGCACAGAATTTTTATTAACGGTAATTCCAGCGGCCTCTAGTGCGGCTTCGAAATCTGCGCCGGTAATTTCTTTATTGCGTAAATCAATTAGTGCCAAGTGGTTATCTGTTCCATCAGTTACCAAGTCAAAATCTAGGTGGTGGAGCGTGTCAGAAAGTACTCGCATATTGCCAATAACTTGGCCAATGTAGGCTTTGAATTTTGGTTCGAGTGCCTCTTTGAAACAGACTGCTTTGGCGGCAATGACATGTTCTAGCGGGCCGCCTTGAATTCCAGGGAAAACAGCTTTATCAATTTTCGTCGCCAGTTCTTCATTGTCTGTCATAATTACACCGCCACGAGGCCCGCGCAAAGTTTTGTGAGTTGTGGTAGTAACAATATCAGCAATGCCGATTGGAGATTGATGAAAACCAGTTGCGACGAGCCCAGCAATGTGGGCAATATCGGCGATTAAGTAGGCGCCAACTTCGTCGGCAATTTTACGAAAAGAGAGAAAATCAATTTGTCGCGGGTAGGCAGAAAAACCACAAACAATAATTTTAGGCTTAACTTCTTTGGCGATTTTTAGCACTTCTTCGTAGTCAATCAGTCCGGTTTTTCCATCGACACCGTAAGAATATGAATCAAAAAATATTCCAGAAAATGAGATTTTTGAACCGTGGGATAGGTGCCCTCCAGATTGCAGTGATTGACCGAGTATTTTGTCACCTGGTTTTGCGACGGCCAAGTAAGCTGCCATATTGGCCTGTGAGCCCGAGTGTGGTTGGACATTAGCAAATTTGCAGCCAAATAGTTTCTTCGCGCGGGCTATTGCCAGCGTCTCAATTTCATCAATATTTTTGCAACCGCCGTAGTAGCGATACCCTGGGTATCCTTCTGCATATTTATTGGTCAGAATTGAGCCCTGTGCTTCCAAAATCGCGTCCGTTACGTAGTTCTCTGACGCAATTAGTTCCAAATTATAAAACTGGCGGTCTTTTTCCGCAGCGATTGAGTCAAATATTTCTTTATCACTATTTTCTAGATTCATTTAACACCGTTTCTAATATTATTTTCGAAATTGTTTCTCGCTCCTGCAACCCATCAATTACGATTATATTATATTTCTTGTTCTTGGCCAGTTTGAGATAATTTTTTCTGACTTCACTTAGCACTTTTTCTCTTTCGAATAGCTCAAATTGATTTCTGGTATTTTTAATTCTTTTAATGCATTCAGTGGCTGGCACGTCGATGAAAAATGTTATATCCGGCAAAAGAAATTTTCGATTTATTTCTTCCAGCCAGGTTTTATCGCACTGCACAGAACCAAAAGCAATGGTGGAAAAAATGTAGCGGTCGGTAACGATTGTTTTACCGTTCTCGAGCGCTGGAATTACCATCCGGTCTAAGTGATGCGCTCGATCAGCGGCGAATAGTAGCTGAAGACATTCAGGTGACGCTTGCCAGTCTTTGGTCAGCGTTCCGCGGATTAAGCCACCTATTAAATTATTTGTTGGTTCTTTAGTTAGGAATGTCGGACGTTTCAGTTTAACCAAATTTTTTACCAATAAATCCGCCTGGGTTGAAGTGCCCGACCCATCCAAACCTTCAACTGCAATAAATGTTCCTTGCGTTTTTGTCATGCAATAGAAATAATAGCTCAAAATGATTGAAAAAGCCAGTTGTTTTTGTTAAGATAATCTCATCTAATGCGCCCATAGCTTCGGCCAGAGGCCGACCAGCCTATGGCTGGCAGTTATAACGACAACATTATGTTTTACATTTACTTCGCAAGGTCACTAAAAAACAATAAGGTTTATGTCGGATATACTGAAAAACACCCCGATGAAAGAGTGTTGGATCATAATCACGGAAGTAACAAGTGGTCGAAAATTAACAAGCCATTCATTTTAATTTATTTTGAAGAATATCACTGCAAAATAGATGCCCTTTCTCGAGAAAAATTCTATAAAAGTGGTTTCGGGAAGAACATTAAGAAACTGATTATCGAAAGTTTAAGCTTGCGCCCATAGCTCAGTTGGTTAGAGCGCTACATTGACATTGTAGAGGTCAGAGGTTCAAGTCCTCTTGGGCGCACCACAAAAAACAGCAATAATATTGCTGTTTTTTGTTTCTGAAATTGCTATAATAAAGTAGACCAAAACTCGGCCAATTTTTTGCGTATAAACAACACGGATTTTTACACGGTGAATGCATGGAAAAAATCAACTAGAAAATATTTGAGGGGACATGGGGAAATTCCGCGACATTGTCGCAAAAGTTAGAAGGCCAAAAGGACTCGGAGGGGATATCCGGAGTGTTTTTTCGATGACTTATTCTGTCCATAATCGTGTATCGTCAAAATATAAGTGGTATGATAATTGGCATCATAAACCGTACGCGTCAAAAGTTCATTTGTCTGCTCTCGGACTTTGTCTAGTAATTTTTTCATCCACGGTAGCTTTAGCAGTTAGCCAAGTTGTTTCAATTCCTCAGAATAAAACGATGATTGAGGCAGAAGCACCCAATGTTAGTCTTGCTGGTAAAGAAACTTCTGGTTCATTCCGTGCAGGATCTGGCGAGAAAGAAGTTTTAGAAAAACGTGAAGAGAATTTCAAAACTTTTGATCAAGGTGGTGGAAAGTATCGCCTTGCTGGAACAGTCGGTCCAATTCATTACAAAAAAGACCCGTTTAGTGCAACCGAACAATTTAAGGAGATTAAGCTCAATATTCTTCCGCATCAAAAAAGTGTAAGCGAAGATTGGGATTATTCCGTCGAAGATAACGGTTATCAGGTAAGAATTTGGAATACACGTTCTGTTGGCGAGGAGAATATCAAATACGTAGCTCAATTTAGGCGAGCTGATAAGTTTCTTGAAATGGCACCTTCTGAACTTATCTGGGAAAACAGCAAGGGCGACCGAGAAATAATCTCATTGCCAAAGATTGCTGAGCCTCCAATCATCGACAATACGAACTATACGGTTACATGGAAAAATGTTTTTGGTGATGGAATCGATTTCAGATACAATATTTCTCCTGATAAATTTTTCAAAACGGTTATTGTCAACAACAAAGAAAGTTTACCTGAGCCGACAATTGATAAAAACGGATTGAAGTTAACGGTTGTGATGGGTCTTAACTGGGATGAAACTGTCGATCCATCAAATAATTTTGCAAAAGAAACGAATATTGATGAAATTGATGCTACAGGAGAAACTCAGGACTTACAGAAAAGCCAGGACAACCCCGAAAAAGTCTTGACCAAAGATGAACTAAATTCAGTTAGCGAAGAGATCAAATCCTCAGATCCATTCTCATTTAAAGACGACCAAGGGCGAGAAGTCTGGTGGATGGGCAAGCCTAAGGCCTGGGATAGTGCGGAAGACAAACACTTCTTCGATCTTACGCAGGGTTTCAGAAGAATAGACACCAAGGTTTTTAATGATTTGTCATTAAGAGGTGATCAAGTTTTTGCCGAGGATACCCGGTACCCACTTTATATTGATACAAATGTTCCACAGGAGGCTGTCGGAGCGAGCTTGGATGATGTCAGGCGCTGTTACTCAAATGATCTTTTTCAAACAAATGACTGGATGGTGATTGGTGATTCTGGCGTCGGTTACGACAAAGAGAACTCAGGTATGCGTTTCCAAACTGTACCGATCGCGCAAAATGCAAATATCTATAACGCTACTTTAAGTTTGTACGGTTATCCAAACGCTCAAGGGGCTGATGCCAACGTTAAAGTAAAGGTCCGGGCTCAAGCCGCTGATAATCCAGGTGCTTTTTCGACTCAAGCGGATTGGGACACAAGATTCCCCGGTGCTTTGACGACTGCAGCTGTCGCCTGGGATGGTTTTCCTGCTTGGTCGGCGAGTGTAGCTTACCCAAGTCCGAATATTAGCTCCGTAATTCAAGAGCTGGTTAATCGTGCTGGTTGGGCCAGCAACAACAGTATGGTTTTATTTGTTGACGACTATGACAACAGAAGCAGTGTGGGCAGTCGAAGGGTTGCATACAGCTACGATAATAGTGCTACATATGCTCCAATTCTCAATATCAGTTATTATACGCCGGGCACTCTGAACCTAGCCGGCATTTGCAAACAATCAGATAGAACAACAAACTGTGCCAATTCGGTCGTTGTTAAGGTTGCTGTAAACGGAACGCTTCAGGCGCAAACAGGATCTACTCTAACTGGTGCTTGGTCAATCACTGGTGTGACGGCGAATTCAGGCGATGTTATCACAGTGTTCAAGGACAATGTTGCTGATGCTAACGAAGCCGTATCTGTAATTAAACTTGGAACTGGAGATCTGACTGATGTGGCGCTATACGAGAGACACCTGACGCTTGGGGCAACCCTAGGCGGCATAATTACTAACACAGATATTAGTAATTATGATAATTCTGTTTCGGCAGACGAAGATATTTTTGTAGAAGTAGATGCATCAGGCAATTTAACTCTGCCGGCAACCGGTACGAGTGATGCAACGGTCAATAGGGTCTTGTGCGTGATCGCAGCCAATACATATAGACCCAATTCATCTGGAGGTAAAACTATTACAACAGATGCTCTTTTTGTAATGACTGGTGCAACTTTGACATTAGATTCCAATACAATGAACTTGGTTGCCGCTACGACACCACTTGTAAATTCTGGGACGATTAACTCTGACACCTCTACTATTAATTATGTTTGTTCTACAGGCGCAGTAAATATTACAATTGGAACCTATTATAACCTTGGTGTAGGCACGGTTTCAGATACGGCGGCGGCAAGAACTTACACTTTGGCTGCGGGTACAACAACAGTTGGGAATCAAATAACAGTTGGTCATGCTAGTTCGACCAATACCGATGTTTTTGCAATTGGAGCTCGAACTCTAGAGCTAACTGGTTCTGGAGCTAGTATTTGGAATGTTACAGCCAAGGGATCTGTCACAAACGGTAACTCAACTGTCAACTATAATGGCTCTTCTGCGACAACTATTCGAGCAATGACTTACTACAACCTTGGAATTGGTACAACTGTGGATACGGCAGCGGGAGTGACTTATACACTGGGAGGAGATACAACTGTTTCTGTGCTCGTCACGGTTGGAAATGCCAGCTCAACTAACAGCGATATCTTTGCTTTATCAAACAAAAATTTAATTGTCACGCGCTCAACAAACGCTCCTTTTACGATTACAGCGAAAGGTACATTCCAAGCCGATACGAGCACGGTTAAATACCAAGGCGATGCAGCAATGGCGGTTTCTAATCTTGCCTATTATAATCTCAACCTAGATCCACCATCGATAACTGCCGCAAGAGCCTATACGATAGCGGCAAATGCACTTGCGATTAGTAATAATTTAACTATCAACGCCACCGCCTCAACTGCCTATGCGCTAACTATTACATTAGGCGCCGCAACTACTGTCACGGGCACAACTTCGATCGCTGGGACGACGCTTGGCACGACAGTGCTCGATACTAAACCAGCTAATAATTACGCCTTTACAACCGGCGTACTGACGATCTCAGCTGGAGGTGAGTTAAGAGGCAACAGCTCAGCTATCACTGTAAATGGTAACTTAACGAATGCTGGTAGATTTGGTGTTCTGAGCGGTACCACCACTATCGTCGGTAACCTAACAAACTCTGGAGTGTTCAGCCAGGCGGGAACCACAAGTCTGACTGTCCAGAATAACGCCGCTGCTACTATTACTCTTGGATCCTCAGTATTAACAAATCTAACAATTAACGCCTCTGGCAGCACATATACTTTGCACGAGAAGCCGAGGCAAATGCAACAGTTAATCAGAATGCTAAACATGCCGGTGGAGTGTATGTTTATCCTGGTTTTGGTTCAAGTACAATGTTAAATTTAATTCAGGCACAAAATTCAGTTGAGAGATTAATCAATAGAATTGGCGCTCCGGCAGATCCACTAATATTAACATTTAGAGCAACAGCTAAAGCTCAAAGAGTTCAGACGATGCAAATTATGGCATATGCGAAAATAGGGACAGTGTCGGTTGATAGGGATTTGACAAACAATCAGTTCGGTTATGTACCGCTAATTTTCACTCAGGCGGCTCCAGTTGCAATTGCTGGTACTCCATCGAATTCATTCGTTGGTAGTATGTTAACTGTCGCAGGCTGGTACTTCGACGCATCAGCCACTGCCGTTGATCTTGGAACTGCCGTTGGTCAAGCCTATTTTGAAACCTGGGTAGACGCCTACGATGCTGTTGGACATGCTATCAGCGGTGCTTGGAACGGGTTTTGGGATGCTATAGGTTGGTAGTCTCAGCTGAGTTTTAAGAAAAATGACCCCGACTGGGGTCATTTTTCATTTTTAAGCTTTTCTAAATTACTTCTTTGCTTTGGCTTTGATTGAAATCTTTTTAGCTTGTTTTGGTTCAACTTTTGGAACGCTAATGATCAAAACTCCATTTTTCATTTCGGCCTCTGCTTTTTCGGCTTTGACATCAGCTGGTAGGGTAAAGCTGCGAGTAAAGGCGCCGGTGTGTGATTCTTTGCAGTGATAACCTTCCCCTTCTTCGACTTTTTCCTCTGCTTTTTCGCCGGAAATTGTCATGACATTATCCATTATCTCAACATCAACATTATCTTCTTCAATTCCTGGGAGTTCAGCAGAAACCACAATCGCAGCTTTAGTTTCTAAAATGTCGATTTTTGGTATTGCCCCGATACTTTTTGGGGTAATAACACTGTCCTCGAACAAGCGATCCATCGCGTCGCGCAAGGAAACTGCTTCGCGCAGAGGGCGCCATGGTCCAATTTCTGTTGGCATAGTTGCCTCCGTAGTGTTAATAATTGTTTTATTATCATCAAAGTGTTGATTTAACATATCACTGACTTCGCGTTCGAAATCAAAAATGTCTTCAAAAGCGCTATCAAACAAATTACACATTGAAACCACCAATGGCAGTGATGGCATGTATCGCCCGTGCTCTAGCGCAATTATTGATTGTCTGGAAATTCCAAGCTTATCTGCGAGTTCTTCCTGAGAGAGTTCGTGTTTTTTTCGCAGATCTTTTAAGTTGTTGGTAATAATTATTTCTTGTCGATCATTCATATCTAAAATGTAAAGCAAACTTTACATTTTGTCAATAGGTGCCAGAAGCGGCGCCTATTGATCCCTCGTAGCTTTAGCGAAGTGGGGTTAAGAGTATAAAACATTAAATTATTATGGTATATATAAAATATCCTTATACACAGAGGTAAATCATATGCCCGGCATAGAAGAGCTGATTGAACTGTCAGCGATGCCCTATGTATACGACATCGCAATGTCCGAAGATATGGAGCAATTCTTTTTATGTATGCACCCTGCGGCCTGGGATGTTGTGTCTCACGATACAGATCGGCTGACTGCTCTTGCTTCTCGGTTGGGAGCCGAAACTGTTTTGGAGACTTTTCAAGCAGACAAGCAGGCTTTTGGTTTGGGTGGCGTTATGTCTCCGACCAGTGACTGGACCAGTTCAGGTTGTCCAACGTTTTTCGCCGAGCTGTCTCAGTTCGACAATGATACTGCGGCCATTACGCAATTAGTGGCAACTGTGTCTGTTGTCACTCGCTACTTTCAGACAGTGAACCCGATGATTTTCCAGACCTCCGACAATCGGCAGCAGCTGCTGTCGATTGATTCGCGAATCGAGATGATCCTCGGTGGATTCAACATGATTATCGAGTTTTCCCCAGCAGTGAGAGCCTGGGCAGATCATAACCTCAAACATCATGTCGAAGTGGTGTTCGAGTCCATGTGTCGTGTTTGTCGGCTTGGTTTCCAGGAGCTTGCCCTGCGCTCGGTAAGCGTCTATGACCAATCGCCTTACGGTTGGGTTCTGGTCGTTCCTGGTAATGCAGCTGACATTGTCGCTAGACCAAAGAACTGGAAGGGCGGGCCGATCAACGGCTTACATGGCGTAACTGACAACCTCGATGGACCTGTCCAGCAGCTGGCGATTTTAGCTGGTGTTGCCGCCATAGTGCGACTGGTCCGCGAAAGCGAAGCCAGCAAAGAGATCTGACACTGCCCTACTGGGCAGTTTTTTCATACAGAGAGATATCTGTCATTCGGCCGAGATTTTTAGTTGACATTACATCGACTGGTTTGTGTTTGGGGAATTTAAAAGCCAGCGAAACTATTCTTGCGTTGGTTTTGCAATTAGCAAAAATTTGATCCTCAATTTTATCCAGTACGGAATTCAAGAGGTACAAATAAATAACATCTGCTTTTTTGATATCATCATTAGCCCTTCGCAGGTCGCGGCAATAAACTTTTATTTTCGGATATTTTAATGTTTTTATTCTTGCAATCAAAAATGGAAGTGGAGAAATTTCATAACCAACAGCCTTGGCACCAAAATCCCTAGCAGCAATAATCAGTGCATCTCCGCGACCACAACCGAGATCAAGCAAAGTTTCACCTTTATTCAAGCCTGCCAGTTTCAGGGCATCGT
>Ga0194043_1001052_pt1 | contig 15603 bp, 17 predicted proteins | sample JunL4415m_MetaG_FD_161274 | JGI IMG/M metagenome (GOLD analysis project Ga0194043, IMG submission 161274) | Anoxic zone freshwater microbial communities from boreal shield lake in IISD Experimental Lakes Area, Ontario, Canada - Jun2016-L442-15m | ecosystem: Environmental > Aquatic > Freshwater >...
TGCTCCCCCTCGGCATCGATGGCCATGACCGCGCGGCGCGCAACTGCACGCGTCATCGAGAGCGTTCCGCGCCGCGCCACCGGCAGCACTCGGTGCTCAAGAGCCGTGCACGCGGCCGAGAAGCTCGCCCGCTGCTCGTCGTCGATCCCGTGCCGCCCGGGCAGTCGACTGACGGCGTCGGCGATGACGTTGACGTGGCCGGAGGTGATCGAGCCGCTGGCGAGCGCCTCCCGGGTTGCTGCGAGCGGACCCATCAGCAGACGGGCCACATCGATGCGGTGTTGGGCCGTGGAGGGCGACCACCTCATCGCCGTGGCCACCTCCTCGCGGACGGCGTCCTCGATACGGATCGTGCGCTCGCCGTCGGTCAGCCGGTCGAGAAGGACGAACTCCTCAACCACTCGATCTGGCGACGCGATCGCGACGAGCGCCTCAGCCTGCAGTGCCTGAAGGCGCGCGATCTCGCGCTCCAGGTCTTGCAGATGCTCGATGGACATAGCACGACACTAGCCAGGGGGTCTGACATGAGAATCCCTGGAATCTCAACAACTGCAACAGTTTTCCACATCCAGTGACGGACGTAGCCGCCGCTAGCAGGCGGCGATGGGCGTCATGGCGATGGACGCAACTCCCGGATTCGTCTTGTTGCCGATCCGCGGGATGTAAATGGTGACGGTCCACTTCCAATCAAGCGTCCCCGCGCCTGAGTCCGGGGGGACGTTCACCGTGTAGGTGCCCTTCCCGCTCAGCTTGAAGGGCGCGTTGAACACCCTCCCGGTGAACGCGAGCGTGCCCGACGCGTCATCGGTCGGAGTGAAGGTGATCGTTCCGATCATGTCGCCCGACGATTCAGCGGTGAAGGGCTTGGTGACGTCGCAGGTCTGTCCCGTGATCCTGGTGCCGCCTGGCGCCGTCGCGATCGAACCCTTGAGCGCGTAGGAGCCCACCTTCGTGTCGAAGTTCAACTCCGCTTTCGCCACGCCCCGCTTGGATCTGGCTTCGAGCGAGACCGTCGCGGTCTTGTCCTTCTCCGCGGGCGCCACGTAGGTGAAGGTGGCATCGGCGGGAACCTTCGATCCCGAGGGGCTCACGCTCGTGCCGCCGTTCAGCTTCGCAGTGACGGTGCCACCGGTCGGCGTGCCGTCGATCTTGCTGCGCGGCGGTGCGGTGATGGTGACCGACGCTGAGGGAGCCAGTCCCTTGCGCTTGCCCGGCTGCGTGGTGGGATCCAGCTTGACGCAGCGCCCCGACTGCCACCCCTTCTTCGCCGCCTCCACCGCCTTGTCCTGCATCATCATCGCCATGAAGGTCGACCACTTGCCCTGATCGGTGACGAACTCCTGAGAGACATTCCCGCCGGTGCGGTTGACCTAACCGCGGTAGTTGCTCCACTCCTTGCCGGCGACCGTCCAGCCGACCGTCTGGTCGACGAACTGGCCCTTGCTGCTCACGAACTGCGCGGATTGCGTGCGGGTATCGGTGTCGTAGGAGACCAGTTGCGCGTCATCGTCGACCTGGCCCTTGATGGCCATCTCGATCGTTAGGTTCGATCCGGTGCTGCCCCCTGCGCTGGTCACCGAGGCGGTCATCGTCGTCGTGGACGTGAACTGACCCTTCGGATCCGGGCACGGCGCGACAGTCACCACCGTCTTGAGCGTTCCGGTGATGCCGTCGACGGTGAACTCGCCGCCAACGCCGAGCGACGACTTGGCCGCGTCGCCTTCGACGGTGAGCGCACCCTTGCCGCCTGAGGGTGCGCTCTGCAGGTCCTCCGATTGCGGCCCGGGCTTTGTGCCCGGCGCCACGTCCTTGGCCACGTCGACGGCAGCGTCCTGCAGCAACGACCCGGCCATGAAGTTCCCGAACATCATTCCGCCCATCGTTGGGGCGTCCTCGGCGGAGACGAACGCTCCGAACTTCCCGAAGTCGGGCTGGTCGATGAGGCTCTGGGCGAACTGCCTGGCCTGGGCGCTGAGCGCCTTATACGCCGCGGCCGCCTTCGCCGCGCCGCCGAGTTCCTTCTCCAGGCCCGACATGGCCATCAATTGCAGATCCAGGCTTTCTGTCAACGCCTGGAGCTGTGCCTGCTGCTCGGCAGGAGGAAGTGCAGCGAACTGCTGCAGTGCCGCCAGTTCGGCCTCGGGCGACGAACCGGCACCCGAGGCGGCAGGGGCGTCGGCCGCAGGGGAACTGGAGCATGACGACAGGGCTCCCAGCAGGACCAGGCTGCACACGGCAGCGGCCAGCCGACGCGGCGAGCGGGATGAGTGAACACGAACCCTCATGCACGTAGCCCCATGGAATTGCCGTGCATGATCGTGCGATCTGGGGACACTACGCGCAATAGGGACCGGATGCGCCCCCAGTGGCTACCGGTTGATGCGACCGCGTTTGGGAGGTTTGGGGAGCTTGACCTCGATGCCCCCGAAGATGGCGGCCCCCTTGATGACGAGGACGGGCGCCCCCAGATCGGCGGAAGTGACCGGGACGCTCACGCCGCCAAAGATCCCGATCGCCTCGCTGCGAACGATCATGCCCTCAGGGACGACGATCTCCAGCCCTCCGAACAGGCAGACCGCCGTCAGGACCGTCTCGTTGCTGGTCAGGACGGCCTGCGTGAAGTCGAGTTCACCGCCGCCGAAGATGCAGGTCGCGTTGAACTCCGCGGGCACCGTCCACGCTCCTCCGCGCTTGACCTCGCCGAAGATGGCGACGGGGCTGATGTCAGCCTGGGCCGCGGAGGCCGGTCGGATGACGGGGACCCCTGGCGTCTGGACTCCTGGGACCTGCACGGAGTTGGGTCCCGGCACGTTCAGCGTCCCCGGAGGGACAGGCAGGTCGCGCATGACCGGGATCAAGTCGCCGTACGTGGCGGCGTTGTAGGCCTCCGTCAGGCGCTCGTCGTACTCGTCGTGACTCAGTCGGCCTTCGGCGTAAGCATCGCGCAGCACTCCGGCGACCTTCTCGCGATCGGCATCTGCCGCACGCATGCGCAGCGCCTCGGCCACCGGGTCGACCGGGTCGGGAGGCTGCACTGTCATGAGCCGAGGCTACCGACAGCGATGCGGTACCTCACCACCAGCGGGCGCGAGGTGTCAGGCCAGGTAGGCAGCAAGGGAATCGAAGTAACTCTCCATACCGGCCTGCGTCTTCACCGCCTGCCCTGCAGGCATCTCGCCGAACTGGCTGAACTTCACCCAGCTTCGGAAGTCGCGGCTCGCGAACTCCACGAGGACCCGGTGGTGGGGGGCCGTCTCATCGCGCGCAGCGAACTCCTCGGCCGACTGCGTGTAGGCCATGGTGTGCTCGAGTCTGGCGTTCTCCACGACTGCGGTGTAACGGCCGTAGAAGTAGGCGACCATGCCGTGCTCCGGTACGTCGACGGCGACGGTCCACAGCCCGCCCTCCACCGCGTCCGATGCCACGGATCCGGGCACGGTACTCAGATCCGTCGGGTGGTACCAAGCCTCAAGCGCGACCGGGTCCGTCCAAGCGGCCCACAGGATCGCTACGGGGATGTCGTACTCGCGCTCGACGGAGTACAGGAAGTCGCTCATCGAATCTCCTCAGGTGTCGGCCTGAATCTTTGCGCCGTCGATGTCAGGGGGCAAGAGCGGGCAGCACACGGGTGACGAGCAGCGGTGCCAGGTCGTCGCGCGCTCGCCCCATTGGCCGAGCATCGCGACCACATTTGCACCCGAAGCACCCGCGTGTCGACTCCGGCGATCGAATCAGCGCCGCCATCCGGCAGCAGCAGATGCAGAAGGCTGCGGATCACGATGATCGCCAGGAAAGGGACCACCACCCAGCGCACCCAGCGATGTCCGTGGAACTCACTCGGGTCCCGCGGCAGGAGGCGCTCAAGCATGACGGAACCCTTCGGATAGGCGTGGCGTTCCTCGGATGGGACGGCGTCGGGCGGTGCAGGGAAGCCCGACGACATGGCGGCGTTCGCTCGTCACCGTCACTCTGTCGGCTGAATCAAGTCCCACAGGTTGCCGTACCGATCACAGAACACCACGACAGTGCCGTAGACCTCATGACGCGGCGCCTCCGTCATCTGCACGCCGTTGGACACAAGCCGGGTGTACGTCGCCTCGAAGTCGTCCGTGTGCAGGAAGAAGCCGACGCGGCCACCGCTCTGGCGTCCGAGCGCGACGCGCTGGGTATCGGTTGTTGCGACGGCCAGGAGGAGGCTGGTGCTTCCGCTGGAGTCGACCGCTACCCGAATCCACCGCTTGCCCTCGCCCAGGTCGGTGTCCTCGATCAGCGTGAAGCCGAGATCGCCCGTGTAGTGAGCGATCGCTTCGTCGTAGTCATCGACCAGGACAGTGACGGCGTGCAGTCGTAGGGACACGGCTAGACGTTGAAGCGGGATTCGACCGGGTTCCGGCCTCGAACAACCCCGGGGGCCGATCGGAAGGATCGTGGACTGATCATCAGCGAAGCCGTTCCTACTCGTGTCTGACGACGTCGACGGAGATCTCCACGGCAGGAACCGTCCCTCGGTTCTCGAGCCAGTGGACAGTGTTGTGGTCCTCAGGCCAGCCCACACCAGGCCCGTACTCCGTGGCAACGCCGTCTCGATGGTCGGTGATCGTTCCCTGCAGCACGAACACAGTGCCGGGCCTGCCCTTGTGGTTGTGCACCGGCCCGAAGACGCCTCCGGGCTCGATCGTCACTAGGCGCATGCGCAACTGACGGCCTTCCATGCCCTCGATCTCGGGACCGAGATCAACCGTGGCCAGCAGTTCTGACGTGACGCCCCTCGTCTCTGGAGCCACTGGTTCACTGCTCATGGTGCCGTCCTCCCCATCCACGGAGCTGGCTACGACTCACACATTGAAGCGGAACTCGACCACGTCGCCGTCGGCCATGAGGTAGTCCTTGCCCTCGATGCGGACCTTGCCCTTCGCCTTGGCGTCGGCCATCGAGCCGAAGGCCACCAGGTCGTCGAACGAGACGACCTCCGCCTTGATGAACCCCTTCTGGAAGTCGGTGTGGATCACGCCCGCCGCCTCCGGTGCGGTCGCACCCTTCGGGATGGTCCACGCGCGAGCCTCCTTGGGGCCGGCGGTCAGGTAGGTCTGCAGCCCGAGCGTCGCGAAGCCGACACGGGCCAGGGCATGGATGCCGGACTCCTCCTGGCCCACCGACTGCAGGAGTTCGAGTGCCTCGTCCTCGGGCAGTTCGACCAACTCCGCTTCGAGCTTCGCGTCGAGGAATACGGCCTCCGCGGGCGCGACCATCTCGCGCATGCGCGTCTTGAACTCCTCATCACCGAGTTCCTCCTCGTCGACGTTGATGACGTAGAGGAACGGCTTGGCGGTCAGGAGGAACAGTTCCTTCAGCGGGGCTACCTCAATTCCCGACGCGAACACGGTCGTGCCACCGTCGAGGAGCTCGCGGGCCTTCTCGGCCGCCTCGAGGACGCTCACGCGGCTCTTGTCGATGCGCGCCTCCTTCTGGAGGCGCGGCAGCGCCTTGTCGAGGGTCTGGAGGTCAGCGAGGATCAGCTCGGTGTTGATCGTCTCCATGTCGCTCTCCGGGGACACCCGGCCCTCGACGTGCACGACGTCGTCGTCGACAAAGGCGCGCAGGACCTGGCAGATCGCGTCGGACTCGCGGATGTTCGCGAGGAACTTGTTGCCCAGGCCCGCACCCTCGCTGGCCCCCTTGACGATGCCGGCGATGTCGACGAAGACGACACTGGCCGGGAGGATCCGCTCCGAGCCGAAGATCGTCGACAGCACCCCGAGGCGGGGATCGGGCACGCCGACCACCCCGGTGTTGGGCTCGATGGTCGCGAAGGGGTAGTTCGCCGCAAGCACGTCGTTCTTGGTCAGCGCGTTGAAGAGCGTCGACTTCCCGACGTTGGGGAGTCCGACGATTCCGATCGTGAGTGCCACGCTGCCCAGCCTTCCGTAGTTCCGGCCTCCCGCCGGCGGTCAAGGGTAGTCACGTTCATCCGCGTCTCGGCAGGCATGGGTGGGGACGGCATCGTGAGGAGGAGGGCGGTGGAAACCACCACTTTGGGGGATGGCAGACGGGCCTTGCCGGGGCGACCATGAGAATCCCGACCGAAAGGCCTGTTATGCGCCGTTTGTCCGTCGCCGCCATTTCCCTGTCCTCCTGCGCCGCCATTGTGGCGATGCTTGCCGTGCCCGCGTCTGCCCATGACGGTGGACGAGATGGCGGCCATGACGGCCGCGGCCATGATGACGCAGTCACGGCCCCCGTCGTCGCTCCCGCGGCCCCGGCCGTGGCGAATGACGACTCCGCCGACGACGACGCGATGGAAGCAACGAACGACGCGATGGAAGCAACGAACGACGACGCCAGCGACGACGCGGCGAGCGACGACGGTGTGGAGATCGAGGCCACTCTCACCGGCAGCTCGGTCGGCGGTCCCGTGATCGCTGGCGCCGCTGCCGGCGGCCGGCCCTGGGTTATCACCGAGGGCGAGGTCGAATTCGAGGACGGCGTTCTCACCGCGAGCATCACCGGCCTGGTGATCCCGCCCGGTGGCACCAACCCGCTGACGAGTCTGTCCGTCAGCGTCGTTTGCGGCGGTGCCATCGCAGCGACCAGCGCCGCGGTGCCCTTCAGCACCGCCGGCAACGCCATGGTGAGCCAAGCCCTGACGGTGCCGTCGACCTGCCTCGCTCCGCAGGTGCTCGTTCACCCGCAGACCAACACCAAGGTCTACATCGCGTTCGGCTGAACCACCCCTCGGCTACGCGAACGAGGTCACGACAACACGTGCGCCATCGGTGAGTAGGTCGACGGATCACACCGGTGGATGGAAGAGCGCGGCGAGGCGGTCAGTGACGCCAACGAGGTCATCGTGGAACTGCTCGGTGTCTGTGTCGACATCACTGACCGCACGGCCGCGCCTCCCGAGGAAGTCACGGCGCTCCTGGATCATCGTTACCCCGTCCCTGACGCACACGAAGAGCGGGCCAGTTGAGTACGGTTACCACGTGGCGTCGCAGGACGGATGGGCCGGCTCCGGGTCCGTAGACCCGGCTTTCGCAGAACTCTTCCGCGCCGAGGACTCCCCCGCAGTGCCCGCGCCCTCCCTCGATGCCGGCCTCGTGGAGCACTCCGAGCCCCCAGCAGTTGCTCCCCAAGCGCTCGTGAACGAGCCTGACGACGTGCCTGACCTGCCCGTCGCGGCCGACCCGTCGATCGACACCGGACGACTCTTCCGAAGCCAGGGCGTGGTCTCGGGTTCGACTGCCGTGCTCGCCCTGACATCGGATCACGGTGGGCGTCTGCGCACCCTGTCGCGCACCGATGCCGAAGCCGCTCCCGTGCCCGCAGCGCTGCCGAAGTCTGATCCCTCGCTTCAGGCGCCTGACGACGACGGGCTCCTCGCACCGGACGGCGCCGCGGAGGCGCGAGCGCCCCGCGAGTCCAGGCGCCCACGCGCTCGCGGGGCCGACGGCCTCACTGCGCTGGCGGTCTACGTGCTGATCTTCGGCGTGACCCTCATCGCGGCGTTCATGAACGCCCTGATCCTCAACGGCAAAGTGGGCTGGCCCACAGGACTTGCGCTCGTCGCTGTCTCGGTCTTCTGTGCACTGAAGGTGCGGCGCGAAGACGACCTCGTCGCCATCATCACGCCGCCGATCGCCTTCTTCTTGGCAGCGATCACCGCCGCTCAACTGTTCCTCGGGTCAGCTCAGCATTCGCTGCTGAACCGGGCCGTGGTCACCTTCTTCACACTGGCCGACAACTGGATCTGGATCATCGGCGCGACCGTTGCCGCCCTCGTCATCGTCCTCGTCAGGCGTCGACGCTAGTTGGGGCTGACGTCCAGCTGCGCGGCCTTGATGTCCCTGCGCAGCTCGGGCGGGAGGGCGAAGATCAACGTCTCCTCGGCTGTCTCGACCTCGTCGACATCGCCGAAACCCTGCTCGGCCAGCCAGGCAAGCACCTCGTTGACGAGCAGTTCCGGGACGGATGCGCCGCTGGTGACGCCCACGGTGCGAGCGTCGGCGAACGTGGCGGGATCGAGCTCGGCGGCCGTGTCGACGCGAACCGCGCTGCGCGCGCCAGCGTCAAGGGCCACCTCGACCAGGCGAACCGAGTTCGAGGAGTTGCCCGAGCCGACGACGACCACGACATCGCACCGCTCCGCGATCGCCTTTACGGCGGCCTGCCGGTTCTGCGTCGCGTAGCAGATGTCGTCACTGGGCGGACTCATCAGATTCGGGAACCGATCCTTCAGCGCATCAACTGTCGTCACGGTCTCGTCGACCGACAACGTCGTCTGCGACAGCCAGATCAGCTTCTCCGGGTTCGCAACATGCACGCTCGCGGCTGCCGCCGCGTCCTCGACGAGGATCATCGCCTCGGGGGCCTCGCCCATCGTCCCCACGACTTCCTCATGGCCCTCGTGGCCGATCAGCATGATCTGGTAGCCCTCATGGGCGAATCGCTTCGCCTCAGAGTGCACCTTGGTGACCAGCGGGCAGGTGGCGTCGATCGTCTTGAGACCGCGCTCGGCCGCCTCCACGTGGACCGAGGGAGCAACGCCGTGCGCGGAGAAGATCACGGTCGTGCCCTCGGGCACTTCGTCGAGCTCGTCGACGAAGATCGCGCCCCGGCGCTCAAGGCTCTCGACCACGAACTTGTTGTGGACGATCTCCTTGCGGACGTAGACCGGCGGACCGTAGAGGTCGAGCGCCTTCTCGACCGTGACGACGGCGCGGTCGACGCCGGCGCAGTAGCCGCGCGGGGCAGCGAGAAGCACCTTCTTGGCGTGGGTCATTGCGCCATCGTAGGCGCAGGTTCGCAGGCCCGCCGCCCGCGCTCGACGGAACGGATCCCATCCGCTCGTCCCCCTAAGGTGAGGTCATGGCACTGGAGACCAGCCCGGAGTCGCCGGTCCCGGTGCGCACGGTGTCCCGGATGCTCGGGGATTGGATCGGTCGCCTCGGCGCGGTCTGGATCGACGGACAGGTCGCCGAGTACCGCCCAAGGCCAGGCGCGCGCAACCACTACCTGACCCTTCGCGACACCGACGTGGACATGTCGCTGACCGTCGTCGCCGACGCAGCGATCATCGGCCGCCTCGACCCACCTCTCGCCGAGGGCCAACGGATCCTCGTGCACGCGCGCCCGGACTTCTGGGCCGCGCGGGGCTCGCTGTCGATGCGGGCCAGGGAGATCCGTCCCGTCGGTATCGGGGCACTGCTCGCCGAACTCGCCCGCCTGCGCGAGCTGCTTGCGGCCGAGGGCCTGTTCGCGCCCGAGCGCAAGAAGCCGCTGCCGTTCATCCCCCAGCGCATCGGACTGATCTGCGGCCGGGCCAGTGCGGCCATGGAGGACGTGCTCGTGAACGCGCGCGAGCGCTGGCCCGCCATCGCCTTTGAGATCCGCGAGGTGCCCGTGCAGGGCGTACAGGCGGTGCCCGCCATCACGGCGGCGCTGACTGAGCTCGACGCCATGCCCGAGGTCGACGTCATCGTCCTCGCGCGAGGTGGCGGCTCGGTCGAGGACCTGCTGCCGTTCAGCAACGAGTCGCTCGTGCGAGCCGTGGCCGCGTGCATCACACCGGTCGTCAGCGCCATCGGCCACGAGCAGGACGCTCCGCTCGTGGACTTCGTCGCCGACCTGCGCGCCTCGACGCCCACCGACGCGGCCAAACGAGTCGTGCCATCCTGGACCGAGCAGGTGCAACTGATCACGGGCCTGCGCAACCGGAGCAACCGCGTCCTCCACAACCTCCTCGATCGTGAACTGCAGGGCGTGACTCATCGCCGTGATCGCGCCCGCAGCGTCATGACCAACCGCATCGACGCCGGCATCAACGACATCGGGCATCTGGCAGCACGTGTGCGCGCCCTCTCGCCCGCCGCAACGCTCGATCGCGGGTACGCGATCGTCACGGCACCGTCCGGCGTGATCGTGCGGTCGCCCGACGACGTCTCCCGCGACGATCTGCTCGACATCCGCGTTGCGGGCGGCCGCCTGACCGCTCGCGCACAGGACCTCACCAGCGACGCCCACGAGGATGGAACCGATGGCCAAGAAGACTGACGAGCCCAGCTACGAGCAGGCGCGCGACGAACTGGCCAAGGTGGTGGCCGCGCTGGAGGGCGGCGGACTGACTCTCGAGGAGTCGCTCGGTCTGTGGGAGCGCGGCGAGCAACTGGCCGGCATCTGCCGCACCTGGCTGGACACGGCGCGGAAGCGGATCGACGCCGCTGATGAGGCGGCGGACTAGGCCGGCTGCAACGAGGCGGCGAGGATCGCGAGCTCCTCCCATGGAGCACTGCCGCTGACGATCGTCTGGACGCCGCCAGAGGAGTGCACCAGCGAGCGGCGGGCCTTGCGCTCGTACGTCTGCCACACCGTGCCAGCGATGTCCTTGCTGCCAGTGGCCAGCGCCTTGTCGGTCTGCTCGGCCAGATAGCGGTCCGACGACGCGGTCGACTGCGTCACCTGCGCGTACTGCTCCGACGGTGTCACGTACCCCAGGTGCAGGACCGGCACGTCTCCCGAGGCCTGCGTGGGCTCCCAGCGGGCGCTCGTCGCCCGCCATCCGTCGGGGAGGTTCGTCGGCTCACTCACCGGGAAGGCACCGGCCGCAGCCGCCACGGCGACCACGGGGGCGGTCGGAACCACCTTGACCGGGTCTGGATGAGGGCGCAGGGTGAACAGAACGATGACGGCCACCACCGCCAGGACCACCGCCATCGAGCGCACCATGTCGCCGATCGTCTGCCGCATCCGCGCGTTGGGGCGGCCGGTCGGCTGCACCCCTGCGGCCTGCTCCTCCGAAGTCACCGTTCCATCATGAGGCACGAGGCACGCCTCCTCCTTGTCGGGCTGGCTACGCTCCGGGCATGACGACCCCCGAGATCACCGCCGAGGTTCCCGACCGCAACCTCGCCCTCGAACTGGTCCGCGTGACCGAGGCCGCCGCCATGGCCGCGGCCCGCTGGGTCGGCCGTGGCGACAAGAACGGCGCCGACGGTGCCGCCGTCAACGCCATGCGCAAGACGATCGGCAGCGTGTCGATGAACGGCATCGTCGTCATCGGCGAGGGCGAGAAGGACGACGCCCCGATGCTCTTCAACGGTGAGCGCGTAGGCGACGGCACCGGACCCGAGTGCGACGTCGCCGTCGATCCCATCGACGGGACCACCCTGAACGCCAAGGGCATGCCCAACGCGATCGCCGTGCTTGCCGTCGCCGAGCGCGGTGCGATGTACGACCCCAGCGCCGTCTTCTACATGGAGAAGCTGGTGGTTGGCCCCGAGTGCGCTGATGTCATCGACATCACCGCGCCGATCGAGCACAACCTGAAGTGGATCGCCAAGACCAAGGGCGAGCACGTCAACGACCTGACCGTCTGCATCCTCGACCGTCCTCGCCATAGCGCTCTCGTGGAGTCCGTTCGAGCGGCCGGCGCGCGCATCAAGTTCATCAGTGACGGCGACGTCGCCGGCGCCATCATGGCCGCCCGTGAGGGCACCGGTGTCGACCTGCTCGCAGGTATCGGCGGCACCCCCGAGGGCATCATCGCCGCGTGCGCCATCAGTTGCATGGGCGGAATGATCCAGGGCCGCCTGTGGCCCACGGACGAGGCGGAGCGGCGCCGGGCCCTCGACGCCGGCCACGACCTCGATCGCGTCCTCACCACCAACGACCTCGTGACGGGCGAGAACATCTTCTTCTGCGCGACGGGAATCACCGACGGCGAGCTCATGGAGGGCGTCCGGTACACCCCTGCCGGCCCCACGACGAACTCCATTGTGATGCGGTCCAAGAGCGGCACCATCCGGGAGATCCGCAGCGAGCACCGGCTCGTCAAGCTGTCCTCCTACGCATCAGTCGACTTCGGCACCGCCTGATCCCGACGAAGGCTTGCTCCGTGACGGCTTTCCCGTCATGCTTGCCAGTGGAATCGCTTACATAGGGGTTTTCTGAGGGCAGGGAACATGATTCACGAGCACGAAGGGGAGCGGACGAACGCGCTTGCGGCCGCCAAGGACCGCCTGGCGCAGGCCCTGGCGACGGATGCCGACCGCGCCGAGATGCTGACCCGCTTCGACCGTTGGGCGGACGACCTGTGGGACGGACTGGCCGTCACCTACGAACCGGCGGCGGTACTGCCCGCACTCGTCGATGTCATGGCCGGCGTGCACCTGGACCGCTCGTCGCGACTTCGCCAGCGCGATCGCGAGCGCATCCTGCGTCCTGACTGGTTCCAGTCAGCCGACGCCGTCGGGTATGTCGCCTACGCCGACCTGTTCGCAGGTGACCTCACCGGGATCCGCGGCCGCATCGAGTACCTCAGTGACCTCGGCATCACCTACCTGCACCTCATGCCGCTGCTGACGCCACGGCCGGGGGCCAACGACGGCGGCTACGCCGTCATGGACTACCGCTCCGTGCGCGCGGACCTCGGCACGATGGCCGACCTATCCGAACTCGCCGCCGACCTTCACGATGCCGGGATCTCGCTGACCCTCGACCTCGTTCTCAACCACGTTGCGCGCGAGCACGACTGGGCGCTGAAGGCGAAAGCCGGCGACCCCAAATACCGCGACTACTTCTACGTCTACGAGGACCGCAAGATCCCCGACGAGTACGAGAGGACGCTGCCCGAGATCTTCCCGGCCTTCGCGCCCCGCAACTTCACCTGGGACAAGCACCTCGACGCGTGGGTCTGGACCACGTTCAACGAGTGGCAGTGGGACCTCAAGTGGTCGAACCCGGACGTCTTCGTTGAGTTCGCGGACATCATCGGCTTCCTCGGCAACCAGGGCGCCGACTGCATCCGGCTTGACGCCATCGCCTTCGTGTGGAAGCGGCTGGGCACGAACTGCCAGAACCAGCCCGAGGTGCACGCGATCACCCAGGCACTGCGGGCGTGCGCCCGCATCATGACCCCGTCGGTCATCTTCAAGGCCGAGGCCATCGTGGGCCCCAAGGACGTCGTCGCGTACCTCGGCCAAGGAGAGCACGCGGGCAAGGTCTCCGACCTCGCCTACCACAACTCGCTGATGGTCCAGATCTGGTCGGCGCTGGCAGCGCGCGACGGCCGACTGCTCGCCGTCGCCCTCTCCCGCTTCGCCCCGATCCCGGTGACAGGGGCATGGGCCACCTATCTGCGCTGCCATGACGACATCGGCTGGGCGATCGACGATGCCGACGCGGCCGACGTGGGCTGGAGCGGATACGGGCATCGGTCGTTCCTCGCCGACTACTACGCCGGCGACTTCCCCGGCAGCTTCGCCCGCGGTGTCCACTTCCAGTCCAATCCAGAGACCGGCGACCGGCGCACCTCCGGAAGTGCAGCGAGCCTCGCTGGGCTCGAGGCGGCGCTCGCAACGTCAGATCCTGACGCGATCGATGAGGCCCTGGATCGGCTCGCGTGCGCCTACGCGATGGTCTTCGGATTCGGCGGCCTGCCGTTGCTCTACATGGGCGACGAGCTCGCGATGCTCAACGACCACTCGTTCGAGAAGGATCCGGCCAAGAGTGCGGACAACAGGTGGATCCACCGACCCGCGATGGACTGGACCCTCGCCGACGGCCACGCCGACTCCGGTGGAGTCGGCGACCGCATGTTCCGCGCCATCCGCGGGCTGATCGAGGCGCGCGCGTCGTTGCCCGCACTGCACGCGTCCGTGGCCACCGACGCGCTGACCACGGACAACCCCGCGGTGCTGGTCTTCCGCCGTCGGCACGCGGCGGGCAGCATCGTGCAGGTCTACAACCTCAGCGAAGGCACCCAGTACTTCCACGCGGGCGCGCTGTGGCCGCTGACCGGGGTCACGCTGCACGAGCACATCAGCGGCAGCGAGATCTCTGTCACACCACGCATGGCGATCCCCGCGTACGGCGCGTGGTGGCTGACCTCGACGAGCGGGTAGCGCCGGCGCGTCCGAAGAGTCCTACGCTGAACCCGTGACCGAATTCCGCTACACCGAGATGCTGCCCCTCGAGCCCGACGACACCGCCTACCGGCTGATCACGACCGACGGCGTCGAGGAGGTCTTCCTCGGCGAGCGGGCATTCCTGACGGTCGAGCCGGAGGCGCTGCGCCTGCTCGCGTTCGAGGCCCTGAAGGACATCTCGCACCTGCTGCGGCCAGCGCACCTGAAGCAGCTCGCGTCGATCCTGTCCGACCCGGAGGCCAGCCCGAACGACCGATTCGTCGCGATGGACCTGCTCAAGAACGCCAACATCGCCGCGGGCTACATCCTGCCGATGTGCCAGGACACCGGCACCGCCGTGATCATGGGCAAGCGCGGCCAGCACGTCCTGACCGCCGGAGACGACGAGCGGGATCTGTCGCGCGGGGTCTTCGACGCGTACCAGAAGCTGAACCTGCGCTACTCGCAGCTGTCGCCCCTGACGATGTGGCAGGAGCGCAACACCGGGTCGAACCTGCCCGCGCAGATCGAGATCTACTCGAACACCCACGTCGGCCATGAGGCCGAGTACGAGTTCCTCTTCATGGCCAAGGGCGGCGGCAGCGCCAACAAGAGCTACCTGTACCAGGAGACGGCCGCACTGCTTAACCCCGACTCGTTCTTCCGCTTCCTCGACGAGAAGCTGCGCTCCATTGGCACGGCCGCGTGCCCGCCGTACCACCTCGCGATCGTGGTGGGCGGCACCAGCGCCGAGTACGCACTCAAGACGGCCAAGTACGCGAGCGCGCACTATCTCGACATGCTTCCGGTGCACGGCACCGAGGACGGGCACGGCTACCGCGACCTGGAGATGGAGCAGCAGGTGCTCGCGATGACGCAGGGCTTCGGCATCGGCGCGCAGTTCGGCGGCAAGTACTTCTGCCACGACGTGCGCGTGATACGGCTGCCCCGCCATGGTGCGTCCTGTCCGGTGGCTATCGCGGTCTCGTGCTCGGCCGACCGCCAGGCCAAGGCGAAGATCACGCGCGACGGCGTCTTCCTCGAGGAGCTCGAGCACGATCCCGCCAAGTACCTGCCGGAGGTCACGGACGACCACCTCGACGACGAGGTGGTCAGGATCGACCTCAACCAGCCGATGGACCGCATCCGCGAGCAGTTGTCGACGCTCCCGATCCGCACGCGCGTCTCGCTGACCGGCCCCATGGTCGTGGCCCGCGACCTCGCGCACGCGCGCATCAAGGCGATGCTCGACCGCGACGAGCCACTCCCCGAGTACCTGCGCAACCATTGCGTCTACTACGCGGGTCCGGCCAAGACGCCCGAGGGCTACGCGTCGGGCTCCTTCGGGCCGACGACCGCAGGCCGCATGGACTCGTACGTCGACCTGTTCCAGAAGGCCGGCGGCTCATTCGTCATGCTGGCGAAGGGCAACCGCAGCAAGGCCGTCACGGATGCCTGCAAGGCCAACGGCGGCTTCTACCTCGGGTCGATCGGCGGGCCGGCAGCGGTCCTCGCGCAGAACAACATCCGCAAGGTGGAGGCGCTCGACTTCCCCGAACTCGGGATGGAGGCGGTCTGGCGCATCGAGGTGGAGGACTTCCCGGCGTTCGTCGTGGTCGATGACAAGGGGAACGACTTCTTCGCCGAGACGCTGCGGCCGGTGGCGCTCAACATCCCCGTGGGCCCGCCCCGCTGACTGCCC
>Ga0194043_1001053_pt1 | contig 15603 bp, 7 predicted proteins | sample JunL4415m_MetaG_FD_161274 | JGI IMG/M metagenome (GOLD analysis project Ga0194043, IMG submission 161274) | Anoxic zone freshwater microbial communities from boreal shield lake in IISD Experimental Lakes Area, Ontario, Canada - Jun2016-L442-15m | ecosystem: Environmental > Aquatic > Freshwater >...
AATCTGGTCGGTGGGCAGTTCGAGCTCGGTCATCGGATCAAATGCCTGGACCTCGTCGAGGTAGGCGGGGCGTTCCATGGCGGGGTCGTAGATGGGGGCGTCGTGCGCGAGGGTGGAGGCGGGCATGTCGGCGACGATGGTCTCGCCCTCGCGGACCACGAAGCGACCGGTGTCGGTGACGCTACCGATGACGGTGGAGCGAAGGCCCCACTTCTCGCAGACGGCATGCGCGGCGGCGAGGTTCTCGGGCGTGACGACGGCGACCATGCGCTCCTGGGACTCGCTCACCATGAACTCGAACGGCTTCATGGCGTCCTCGCGCGCGGGGATCTTGGCGACGTCGATGTCGACGCCCATGCCGCCGCGGCTCGCCATCTCGCTGATGCAGCTCGTGAGCCCTGCAGCTCCGCAATCGCCGAGTCCGACCAGCAGGTTGTCGGCGAGCAGCGCGAGGCACGCCTCGATGAGCAACTTCTCCTCAAACGGGTCGCCCACTTGGACGGCCGGACGCTTGTCCTCGGCACGCTCGTCGAACTCCTGACTCGCGAGCACGCTGGCGCCGCCGATGCCATCTCGGCCGGTGGTCGAGCCGATGAGCAGCACTAGGTTGCCGGGGCCGGCAGCGACCGCGAGGATGATCTCCTCTTCGCGCATGATGCCGAGCGACATTGCGTTGATGAGGCAGTTGCCCTCGTAGGCTTCCTCGAAGTAGACCTCGCCGCCCACGGTGGGGACGCCCAGGCAGTTGCCGTAACCGCCGATACCGGCGACCGAGCCCTCAAAGAGGTAGCGCTGGCGCGGCTTGTCCAGCGTGCCGAAGCGCAGGGAGTTAAGCGAAGCGATGGGACGCGCGCCCATCGTGAAGATGTCGCGGATGATGCCGCCGACGCCGGTCGCCGCGCCCTGGTAGGGCTCGATGGCGCTGGGGTGATTGTGCGACTCCATCTTGAACGCGAGCGCCCACCCGTCGCCCACGCCGATTACGCCGGCGTTCTCGCCGGGGCCCTGCAGCACAGCCGGGCCGTCGCTGGGGAACATGCGAAGCGCCTTGCGAGAGTGCTTGTAGCTGCAGTGCTCGCTCCACATGAGCGAGTACATGTACAGCTCGGTGAGGCTCGGGATCCGATCTCCGAGGGTGGTGACAACCTTCTCGTACTCGTCGAGCTTCAAGCCGAGCTCAACGGCGAGTTTGGGGGCAAGTTCGGGGGCGAGTGACTCGGGCATGCGTGGGCTCCTCGGCATGAGAGCGGGTGTTGACGCCATTGTAGCCGAGCAAGGGCTCGGCGGACGCCGTTTGATTATCGGGTCGCTGCATCGATCGTACAGAACAGGGGGCAGACCGTTTCCGGCCCGCCCCCTGCATGGTTCGTCATGCTCGGTGCCGCGTGAGTGCGGCCCGGTCGGGTGTTGTGCGCTACTGACCCAGGTAGTACGCGATTCCTTCGAGCACATAGTCGGACTGCAAGGTTGTCTCGATCGTCAGCTTCTCGTTGGGGTCGCTCGTCCACAGGTACGTCGGGTTCTTGAGGCAGCGGAAGCGCCAGACCGGCGTATCGGTCGGAGTGGTCCACGAGACGTTCCAGGATGGGCCCTCGTAGGTCCATGGCGAGTTCTGGTTGTCGATGATGCTCTGCTTCTCGGTCGGGTCGGCTGTGTAGAGGTAGGTCCAGTTCGCCTCGTTCCGGAAGCGCCACATCATGTTGCTGTTCAGTGGGTTGGCCGTGTTGATCGTAAACGCCGGCCCCTCGTAGAACCAGATGTTGAACAGGTTTGCGATGACGGAGTCCCGCTCGGAAGGATCGGGTGTCCAGAGGTAGTTGCCGATCATGCCCGTGTTGCGGAAGCGCCAGACCGTCATCATGTTCGTGTTGACGGCAAAGGAAGCCGTCACCGTCTTGTTGGCTGTGATGTTAGTGTCGGTGCGCGAAGCGGTTGTGAGGCCGTCAGACCAGCTGACGAAGCGGTAGCCGGTGTTGGGGACGGCCGTGACCTGGGTGCCGGCACCGTTGTAGGGAACCGCCTGTGCAGTGGTGCCGGTGATTTTGCCACCGGTGCCCGCGTTGTAGGTCAGCGTGTAGGTGTTGATGGCGAATGTCACTGCGATGGTGCTGCTCGCGGTCACGTTGGTGAAGTGATAGTGGTCACCCGGCGACGGGACGTTGGTCCCACCGACAGTCAGGGTGGCAACGTGGTAGTTCGCCGCAGGGTGGAACGTGAACGTCGCGTCGGCGCCCTCATCGACTGACACAACTCCGGCCGGATCTATCGAGCCGTGATCACCAGCCGTGGCGGTGATCGTATGGGTCTCGATAAAGGACGCCGCGATGGCATGGTCAGTAGTGACGTTGGAGAACTTGTAGGCGAACTGGCCTCCGCCGACATCGGTAGCGGGAAGCTCCGCGGCCCCGTCCATGAACTTCTCAAAGCGATAGCCGGGCTGGGTGGGCGTTGCCGTAAAGGTTGGCGAATCCGAGCCGTAGTCGCCAGTCCAAGTGCCGCTCGGCTCAATGGAGCCGCCTGCTGTTGCCGTGGCCGTAACGGTGTGCGGCTTGCCCAGGAAGAACGTGATCGCGTCGCCTGTAAGGGTGTTACCGGCCTTGTCGGTGGCGATGGCGTGGACGGTGTAGGTGCCCTCGTCTGATGTGTCCCAGTCCGGCATGGTCGCCGAGCTCGTCCACGTCGCGCTCGTGCCGCCGCTGGTAGCGGCGTTGGTGGCGGTCAACTCGAAGGACGCGAGCTGCCAGCCGGAACCGTTCCAGAAGTCGCCGTTGGGCCGCTGGAGCGTGAACTTGGTGCTGTCGGCGCCAATACCCGCGCCGCCGGCGTTGTCGGCGGCCTCACCCGAGAACGTGGGCATGTCGGCTGGCTTGTAGGCAGATTCGTCGACCGGGCTTGTCACCGAGGCGGTGGCGGGGCCGGTCTTGTCCAAGTTGAAGGTGATGGCACCGCCCGTGAAGGTGTTCCCTGCCTTGTCGGTGGCCGTGGCCTGGACGGTGTAGGTGCCTTCGGCGGACGTGCTCCAGTCCGGCATCGTGGCCGAGCTGGTCCACGTCGCGCTCGTGCCGCCGCTGGTAGCGGCGTTGGTGGCGGTCAGGTCGAATGACGCGAGCTGCCAGCCGGAGCCATTCCAGAAGTCGCCGTTGGGCCGCTGGAGCGTGAACTTGGTGCTGTCGGCACCAATACCCGCGCCACCGGCGTTGTCGGCAGCCTCACCCGAGAACGTGGGCATGTCGGCTGGCTTGTAGGCGGATTCGTCCACCGGGCTCGTCACCGAAGCGGTGGCGGGGCCAGTGCGGTCGAGGTTGAAGGTGATCGCGGTGCCCGTGAAGGTGTTCGCTGCCTTGTCTGTCGCCGTGGCTTGGACCGTGTAGGTGCCCTCGACGGAAGTGCCCCAGTTGGGCATGGTCGCCGAGCCAGTCCATGAAGCGCTCACGCCGCCGATGGTAGCGGCGTTGGTGGCGGTCAACTCGAAGGACGCGGGCTGCCAGTCGGAACCGTTCCAGTAGTCGCCCCCGGGATTCCGGAGCGTGAAGGTCGCGCTGTTAGCGTAGAGGCCCGCGCGGCCGATACTGTCGGCCACGTCACCCGAGAACGCGGGTACGTCGGCTGCCTTGTAGGCGACGCCGTCGACCGGGCTCGTCACCGTTGCGACAGTGGGATCAGTTCGATCGAGGTTGAAGGTGATTGCAGCACCGGTGTACGTGTTGCCGGCCTTGTCGGCAACCGTGGCCTGTACGGTGTAGACGCCTTGATCCGTTGTCGCCCAATCAGGCAGGGTCGCCGAGCTGGTCCATGGCACGCCCGTGCCATCGGTGGTGGCGGAGTTCTCGGCACTCAGGGTCGCTAACGTGGGATGCCAATCGGAGCCGGTCCAGTAGTCGCCACCGGGTCGGCGCAACGTGAAGGTCGTGGAGTCGGCGGGAAGTCCTACGCCGCTTGAGTTGTCTGCGACCTGGCCCGAAATGTCTGGCATGCCGGCCGCACTGTACGCAGCCTCGTCGACCGGGCTCGTGACCGAGGCCGTGGCTGGCCCCGTCCTGTCCAGCCGGAAGGTAATGGCGGTGCCGGTGAACGTGTTGCCGGCCTTGTCGACGGCTGTCGCCTGCACGGTGTAGGTGCCCTCAGTGGCTGAGGTCCAGGTCGGCAGGGTAACGCTATCGGACCACGTGGCGCTCGTGTCGCCAGCAGTTGCGGAGTGGGTGGTCGCCAGGGTATGGAGCGTGTTCTGCCAGCTGGAGCCGTCCCAGTACTGGCCGCCCGGGTTCCTCAGCGTGAAGGTCGTGGAGTTCGCCAGAAGGCCCGCGCCGTCCGAGTTGTCGGCGGCAGAACCCTGGAAGATGGACGGCACGGTCGTGCCGGAGTATACCGACAGGTCGACTGGGCTGGTAACCGAGGCTGTGATGGGATCGGTGTTGTCCAGCCGGAAGGTGATGGCGGTGCCGGTCAGAGTGTTGCCCGCGCGGTCGGTGGCGGTGGCCTGCACGGTATACGTGCCCTCGGTCGCCGAGGACCAGGTGGGCAGTGTGACGCTATCGGACCAGGTGGCGCTCGTGTTGCCGGTGGTAGAGGAGTGGGTGGTCGTCAGCGTTTGGAGAGTACCCTGCCAGCTGGAGCCGTCCCACCACTGGCCGCTCGGGTTTGTAAGCGTGAAGGTCGTGGAGTTCGCCAGAAGGCCCGATCCACCGGAGTTGTCGGCGGCCGAACCCTGGAAGACGGATGGCACGCCAGCCGCGTTGTAGGCGGACAGATTGACCGGGGTGGTCACCGAGGCGGTGATCGGGTTTGTCTTGTCCAGCGTGAAGGTGATGGCGGTGCCGGCGAAGGTGTTGCCCGCCTTATCTGTGGCTGTAGCCCGAACGGTGTAGGTGCCAGCGGCCTGCCCCGCCAAGCTCCAGGTCGGCAGCGTGACGTTGTCAGTCCAAGTGGTGCTCGTATTGCCGGTCGTAGCGGTGTTGGTCGCCGCCAGGCTGAAGACGCCGGCCTGCCACGCGGAGCCGTTCCAGTACTGGTTCGACGGGTTTTGCAGCGTGAAGGTGATGGAGTCGGTCGGAAGGCCCGATCCACCGGAGTTGTCAGCGGCAGAACCCTGGAAGATGGACGGCACGCCGGCGGCGTTATACGCCGACAGGTTCACCGGGCTAGTTACGGAAGCGACACCTGGGTTGGTCTTGTCGAGCGTGAACGATATCGGTGTACCCGTGGTGGCGTTGCTTGACCTGTCGATGGCGATGGCCGCGACGGTGAAGATACCGTCAGTCTGCAAACTCCAAGTTGGCAGAGTGGCCGAACTCGTCCAAGTCGCCGCGGTTCCACCCGAAGTGACGGCGTTGGTCGCAGCTAGGCGGAATGGAGTGGCTTGCCATGTGGAGCCGTTCCAGTACTGACTGCCGTTGTAGAGCGTGAACTTGGTGCTGTTGACCGCCAGACCTGAACCGCTCGCGTCGTCAGCCACCTGACCCGAGAAGGGGACCGGGACGGTTGAGGCGCGGTAGATGCCGTTGTTTGCTGGCACAACCACCGTGGCAGTGGTGGGGGCAGTGCTATCAAGGGGCTTGAGGGCGACCAGAAGGCCGCCGGTGGCGCGAGCCGGGTTCTCGGTGACGGTGGAGGCCGTCGCGGTCCCGGCGCCTGTGTCGCCGGCTGAGATCTTCGCCGCATCGGCAGCTCCAACGGATTGTCCGATTGAGCCGTAGTCGTAGAGTTCGTTCAGCGACAGAGAGCCCGGAGCGCCCGTACTCCACCCGGCATAGGTCGCAGGAATGCCATTGCCACTTGTCAATGTGACCATCCCGAACATGACAACTCGAGCATTGGCCGAAAGCGTCGTAATCGTGGGCGCCGTGACCGTATTTGTCAGCGCGCCCACCGTGACGGTTCCGGTGGCCTCAATGGGAGTCGCAGTGTCCACGCCGCTGTACGCGACAATGGCCCCAACGGTGCTCGGGGCACCGCCTCCAGTGCCGAGGACGAACGTGTAGCCGCCGGCCTCACTGGCGCCTGCGACCTTGACTAGGACGGTGCCGCTTCTAAGAGTGCCACCGCCCAGGTTCGTGTAGGCGACCTGAGTCCACCCAGCACTCGTGCTCGCGAGGGTGTTGCCGTGGTTGACGATGTTGACGATCATCACGTCGCCCGCGACCACGCCGGTGGGCTTGGTAATGGTCAGGCCAGTCGTCGTCGTGCTCGACATGGTCGGCGTGCCTCGTAGTGCGATGGCTGCCTGCGCTTGGCCGGGCAAGACGCAGATGGCGCTGGACGGGGCTCTCGGCGCAAGCCCAGGCACGGTCGGCAGGTGGGAGCGTGGATCCATCGTTCAGCCTGCGGTGGCCGACCGCCTGATGCGCCTCCTGTGGACGCACCCGGACCTGCTCGTGGAGGTCGTGCAGCCGGTTGCGCGCGAAGCGCGGGGGCCGTATCGGCCACGCTCTGGAAAGCGAGATATCGAGTAGCGGCTGCTTGCCAAGCACGCCGCGCCCCGCCTACCCCCGCGCCCCAAACGCCGTGCGCAGCGCCGTCTCGTCCTCGCACTTCGCCAGAATCAGCAGCTCATCCCCCGCTTTCAGAACCGTGTCGCCTCTCGGCACCACAACCTCACCGTCCGAGACAATCGCCATGACCTGGCTGCCATCCGGAATTGAGAGCTCAGCGAGCCGTTTGCCTACCGCTTCGGCGTGGGCCGGCAGGACGATCTCGTCGACCACCATGTTCTCGGCTTTGAGGCGGAGCAGGGTCACGATGTCGCCCAGGCTGACGTGCTGGAGCACCTCGGCCATGATCGCGGTGTTCGAGACGGGCACGTCTACGCCAAAGCGCTCAGTGAACAGCCACGCGTTCTCGGCATTGTTGATGCGCGCGATGGTGAGCGGCGCCGAATACTCGGCCTTGCCGAGAAGGCAGACCACGAGGTTGTCCTCGTCGTGACCGGTTGCGGCTACCAATGCGTCGGCACTGCGCGCGTTGGCCTCGTCGAGCACATAGGGCTCGTCGCCGTCACCGCAGATGATGGTGACGCCTTCGAGTAGCTCTTCGAGTCGCGTGCAGCGCTCTTCGCTCACCTCAACGATGGTGACCGCGTCGCCGTTTGCTGCCAGCGTCTTGGCAAGGTGCGAGCCGACCTTGCCCCCGCCGACGATGAGTACTTGCATTGCATCCTCCTACGGGTTGGTCATGCTCTCGAATCGATTCATGGCGACATTGAGCACAGCGGCCTCGAGCACGTCGCCGTCGTGGAGCACCTCATGCGAGGTGGGGATAAACGAGGCGCCCGCGCGAACGATGGCGACCGGGAGAACCTCGCCCGGGCTCGACAGGTCGTTGACTGTGCGTCCGGCCAGTCGCGGCGGAATCGACACCTTGACCAGCTGTACCTCGCCCCCACCCATGCTCACGTCACGCACTAGGTGCTGAAACATGACCAGCGACACGATCTCGTTGGTCGCCCACGCCACCGACGACACCGTCTGGATGCCCAGACGCCGGTAGATCTCGGCACGGCGCGGGTCAAAGATGCGCGCGACCACCTTGGGGATGCGGTAGAACTCCCGGGCGACCGTCGCCGAGACTACGTTGGAGTTGTCGCCGCTGGTGACGGCGATGTAGGCGTCGGTCCTGTCGGCACCGGCCGCGTCCAGCACATTCTTGTCGAACACCATGCCGCGAAGCGTCATACCCGAGAAAGACTTACCGAGCCGTCGAAACGCCAGCGGGCTCTTATCTATGACAACGATGTCGTGGCTCTCGGCCGAGAGCTTCGTGGCCAACATCGCCCCCACTCGTCCACAGCCACCGATGATCACCTTCACGATGCACCCTCCTCAACAGTGGCGCCTGAAACGCTGATCGACGACGTGCTCTCAACAGCCTCGCCCGAGGCGCTCGCTGTTGCGTTCTCACCTACAGTGTCCCCAAGTTCCCCGCGAGCTCTCATCCGGCGCCGCACAAAGAACTTGCGAATCTCGTCGGCGATGAGGAGAGTTGGCCAGAGTGCCAACAGAAATGCCCAGTCGGGCCAGAGGTTGATAGGCCCGTGGTGAAAGACCCCGGCGAGCCCCGGGACGTATACGAGAGCACAGAACATCAGTATCTCAACCAGGATGCCCCAGAGCATGAACGTGTTGGAGAAGAAGCCGACCTTGAAGATGGACTGGTAGTTGGTGCGCTGGGCAAAGCCGTTGCCGATCTGCGTAGTCATGACAGCGCCGTGCGTCATGGTGGTCGCTAGGACGTAGATCGCGGTGCCTCCGATTGCGAGCGCCGCGACCTTGGTGGGATCGGTAACATTCCACAGCTGCGCGATCTGGGCGCCGGTCATCCCGGGTCCCTTGGCGGCGTCGATGTTCAGCGACATACCGGGGCGCCACCCAAACGACCAGTACAGGAAGTAGAACGCCGCCATGCATGCCGCCGCCTGGATACTGCCGAGGAAGAGCTGCGATCGAATCAGCAACCGTGAAGTGACCAAGCGCTCCTTCTGCGACCGCGGCGGTCGGGTCATGATTCCGGGCTCGGGTGCCTCGGTAGCGAGCGCGAGCGCCGGCACCATGTCAGTGCCGAGGTCGATGGCAAGAATCTGCATGACGGTCAGCGCGAGCGGGATCTTGAAGAGCACGAACAGGATGAAAGGCACCAGCTCTGGGATATTGCTGGTGAAGATGTAGGCGACGAAGCGGCGGATGTTGTCGTAGACCGCTCGGCCCTCTTCGATGGCGTTGACAATGCTCGCGAAGTTGTCATCGGTCAGGATCATGTCGGCAGCTTCTTTGGCGACGTCTGTTCCCGAGATGCCCATCGCCACGCCAATGTCGGCGACCTTGAGCGCCGGCGCGTCGTTCACGCCGTCGCCCGTCATCGCGACGATGTGTCCCATGCTCTTGAGCACCATCGCGATGCGCATCTTGTGCTCTGGGGAGACGCGTGCGAAGAGCACGTTCTTCTCGTCGAGCGCGGTCGCAAGGTCATCGTCACTCATGTCGTTCAGGTCGTTGCCGGTGATGATGCGCGCTTGGTCCCCGCGAATAATGCCGATGCGGCGGGCGATTGTCTCGGCGGTCAGTCCGTAGTCGCCGGTGATCATGATGACTTCGATACCGGCCGTGTTGCACTCCTGGACCGCGACGGCCACCTCGTCGCGCGGCGGATCCATCATCGCCATGAGTCCGACAAAGATCAGGTCGCGCTCGGTCTTGTCGGGCGAGAACTCGGTCTCTTCCTGCGCGATGGGCCGATACGCCATCGCGAGCACGCGCAGACCGTTGCGAGCGAACTCGTCGTTCTGCGCGACAATCTCGGCGCGCGTGGCCTCGGTCAGCGGCTGCTGACCATCAAGCGTCTCGGTCGACGTGCAAAGGTCGAGCACCTCTTTGGGCGCGCCCTTGACGTAGCCGATGCGATTGAACTTGTTCATATGGATGGTGGTCATCCGCTTGCGAACCGAGTCAAACGGCAGCTCAAAAACGCGGCGTGTGGTCTCAAGTTCGGCCTCGTGGTCAAAGCCCGCCTTCTTTGCGGCTACGAGCAGCGCGGCCTCTGTCGGGTCGCCGAGGATTGTCCAGTTATCCTCGGGCCCACCGGGCTCGATCAGCCGCGCGTTGTTACAGAGCGACGCGGCTCTCACCAGAAGCTGCAGCGCCTTGAGCTGGTCGGCGTCGAGATCTTGGCCCTCGTGTTGGTAGTCGCCAGATGGAGCGTAGCCGCCGCCGGAGACCTCAAGGTGCTGCCCTGCGACCCAGATGTCGCGCACCGTCATCTCGTTCTTGGTCAGCGTGCCGGTCTTGTCGGTGCAGATGACGGTAGTGCAGCCGAGCGTCTCCACCGACGAGAGCTTCTTGATGAGCGCGTGCCGGTCGGCCATTCGCTGGACACCCATCGCCAACGACAGCGTCACCGTGGGAAGGAGCCCCTCGGGCACGAGTGCGACGATGATTCCCACCGAGAACAGGAATCCTTCTATGGGCGTCAACCCGCCAAAGAAGTAGCCGAGAATGAAGAAGACGACGCCCACGCTCGTAGCGATGATGGCCACAAGCTGCGTCACCTTGCCCATCTCCTTTTGGAGCGGGCTCAGCTCTGATTCAACGCTCTGCGTCAGCTCGGCGATCTTGCCGAACTGCGTCTCCATCGCCGTGGCGAATACGATCGCCTTGCCGCCGCCGTAGGCGACTGAGGTCCCGGCGAACACCAGGTTCGGCATCTCGATGAGCGTGAGGTTGGGATCGTCGTGCGGCGAGGCGGTCTTTCGCACCGGCTCAGATTCGCCGGTAAGAGTCGCGTTGTTGGTTCGGAGCTCGAACTCCTCGACCAGCCGTGCATCGGCCGAGATTGCATCGCCCTCCTCAAGCACCATCAGATCACCGGGGACGAGTTCGGCTGCGGCAATCTGAACGGTCTTGCCATCTCGGATGACCTTGGCGTTGTGCGGGATCATCTGCTTCAGGGCTTCGGTGGCCTTCTCGGCTCGAAACTCCTGCCAGAACGAGAAGATCGCGTTGATGAAGATGACCGCGAAGACGGCCCACCCTAGCTGGGGCATCCCCGCAACAAAGGCGAGGCCGCCTGCAACCCACAGCATGATCGCGAAGAGATGGTAGAAGTTCTCAAGGAACTTCAGAATCAGCGAGCGGCCCTTGATCTCACGGATCTCATTGCGCCCGTACTCCTCAAGGCGCTTGGCGGCCTCCTCGGAGGTGAGACCCTGGGCGCTCGTCTTCAGCGACTCATAGAGCTCGACGTCACTCCTCGCCCAGCACGAATCATCCACACACCGCGCGTCATGCTCAGCCATCGTTTGCAGTCGCCCCGCAATCCCCCATGGGCAGTCCGCCGAATGCGGACGCTCCCTATGAGGTTCCCTACGAACGGCTCGGCTCCTGCCGTGGTCCTACTGTCCCAGGACGCAGGTCACGCGGGTTGCGCCCCGTGCTGCCGCGGCTCCATGTGCACGCCAAAGGTCTGCCGCAAGTTGGCTTCCTCGCCGCACGACGACAGAATGAGCACCTCGTCGCCGGCCTTCAGCACCGTATCGCCCCGCGGGACCACAACCTCCCCCGCCGAGATGACCGCCATGATGTGCGCGCACTTGGGCAGCGCCAGATCGGCGATGCGCTTCCCTACCGCCTCGGCGTCGGCTGGCAGCGTCAGCTCGTCGATGACCATGTTCTCGGCCGACAACCCCATGAGGGTGATGACGTCGCCCAGGCTGACTTCCTTCTCGATGAGGCTGTAGATGACCTGGGCGGTGGAGACTGCCACGTCTACGCCCCACGTCTTGGTGAACATCCACTCGTTCTTGGGGTGGTTGGTGCGCGCGAACACGAGCGGCACCTGGTGAGTGGTCTTGACGAGGAACGATACGACGAGGTTGTCTTCATCGTCTCCAGTGAGCGCCGCAACAAGATCGGCCTGCGCTGCGCCGGCTCGATCGAGCACTGACGGCTCGCAGCCGTCACCGCGCACGACCTTGACGCCGGGCATCCTGGCGGTAACGTACGCGACGCGATCCGGGCGAGACTCAATCATGGTGACGTTGTGCTGGCCGCGGAGCTTCTCGGCAAGGTAGCTGCCGGACTTGCCGGCCCCGATGATGAGTACGTTCATCGCCGCCACTACTCCTTCAGCCCGAGCAGGCGCTCGAGCTTCTCGGCGCTCTCGCGGAGCACGTTGATGAACAGGGTGTCGTCCTTTTCCAGGGTAGATCCCTCGACGGGCAGGATGGCCTTGCCCACGCGAACGATCGAGGCGACTGCGATCTCGCCAGGCACTGTGAGGTCGGCGACGGTCTTGCCGGCCAGCGTCGCCGGAAGCTCGACCTCGACCATCTCGACCTCGGCATTGCCGAACTGGTACTCGCTGTGGAGCTCGGGGTGCGTGATCATGTCGAGCAGCCGCGAACTGGTCCACGTCACTGCAGCCACTGTCGAGATGCCAAGCCCACGGTAGATCTCGGCACGTCGTGGGTCGTAGATGCGCGCGATAACGCGCGGTACGCGGAAGTACTCGCGGGCTGTGCGGGCCGCTACGATGTTGCTGTTGTCGCCCGAGGTGACAGCGGCGAAACAGTCAGCGTCGCGGATGCCGGCGTCCTCAAGCACGTCGCGGTCGAACACCGGGCCAACGAACTTCTGGCCCATGATCTCGTCGCCCTCGTCGCCGTCAAAGACAAGCGGGTCCTGGTCGATGACCGAGACCGTGTTGCCTTCGAATTCGAGCATGCGCGCGAGGTAGCGGCCGACTCGCCCGTACCCTCCGATGACCACGTGCAACCGATTCTGCATCTCGTCTCACCTCGCCTTCAGGTCAGGTTCCGCGCCGGATGTGGGCGCGGTGCCGATTCCATTGTCAGGCCTGCGCGTCATTCTACGCAGGAAGAACTTGCGTATCTCGTCGGCGATCAGAAGCGTCGGTGCGAAGAGCGCCATGACGCCCCACTGCTGCCACGTGAGCGGCGCGGTGCTAAAGATCCGCTGCAGCGCCGGAATGTACATGAGCGCCGCCAGTCCGAGCAGCTCGGCGCCCAGACCCCACCAGCGCAGCTTGTTGGTAAAGAACCCGACCGCGAGGATCGACTGCCGATGAGTGCGCATCGCGAAACCGTTTCCGACCTGTGCCATGACGATACCCGTCAGAGTCATCGTAGTCGCGGCCATGTAGATGCCGGTTGCGGGTGTCGTAGTCGTGGGCATCGCACCGAGAGCTGCCATCCCCGCCCAATCCCCCCACTGCCATCCAGCTTCGAGGTAGCGGTAGAAGAAGCCGTACATGCCGATCGCCGCCGCCAGCGGACCCAAGAACAGGTACGCCTTGATGAGCATGCCGCCGGTCAGGATGGGCTCGCCCGGGCGCTTGGGTGGGCGGTCCATGACGCCTGGCTCGGGATGCTCGAGGCCCAGCGCGAGAGCCGGCACCTGGTCGGTCAGTAGGTCGATGGTCAACACCTGCAACAGCGTGAGCGGCAGGGGTATGCCGAGGAAGATCATCCCGAGGAATGGGACCATCTCGGCGACGTTTGAGGTCTGGAAGTAGGTCAGGAAGCGGCGGATGTTGTCGAAGATCGCGCGGCCTTCCTCGACCGCGTGGACGATGCTGGCGAAGTTGTCGTCGGTCAGAATCATGTCGGCGGCCTCGCGCGCGACGTCGGTGCCGGCCTTGCCCATCGCGATGCCGATGTCGGCGGCCTTGAGGGCAGGCGCGTCGTTAACGCCGTCGCCGGTCATGGCGACGACCTCGTGCATCGACTGCAGCGTCTGCGCGATGAGCATCTTGTGCTCGGGCACGACGCGCGCAAAGACGACCTCGCCGCCCAGCGCATCCTTGAGATCCTGCTCGCTCATGGTCTCGAGCATCGCGCCGGTGATCACGTGCGCATCAGGGCTGGTGATGATACCTATCTTGCGCGCGATGGCCTCGGCGGTCAGGCCATAGTCGCCGGTGATCATGATGATGCGGATGCCGGCCGTGTGGCACTCGGTAACGGCGCCGATGACCTCCGGACGCGGCGGATCCTGCATTGCCTCGAGGCCCAGAAGCGTGAGGCCCTGCTCCATCGCGGCCATATCCTGCGCATCCTCGCCGCGGGCAATGGCACGTTCGGTGACGGCGATGACGCGCAGCGCCTCGCTGGCAAGTCGATCGTTGGCCGCGAACGCCTCGGCCTTGTCGGCGTCGGTGATCGGGCGGATTCCGTCGGCGGCGCGGATGTGCGTGCACAGCTCGATGGTTTCCTTGGGCGCACCCTTGACGTAGGCGACGAGCTTGCCGTTCAGGTCGCACACAACCGTCATGCGCTTGCGCGTGGAGTCGAACGGGAACTCGAAGCGGCGTGGACGCTCGGCCTCAAGCTCCTCGATGTCGAATCCGGCCTTGGCCGCCGAGACCAGCATCGCGGCCTCAGTAGGATCGCCGAGAATCGTCCAGAGGTCGGTGTCCTCAGCGGGTGCTCGAAGGCGGGCGTTGTTGCAGAGCACGGCGGCGGCCAAGCAGTCGTCGAGGCGCGTCTTGGCGTCGCCGGTTACGGCCTTGCCATCCAGCGTGAACTCGCCCGTGGGGGCGTAGCCGACGCCGCCAACCTCTACCGTCAGGCCCGGCAGCCAGACCTCGCGCACCGTCATCTGGTTGGCGGTCAGCGTGCCGGTCTTGTCGGTACAGATGACGGTGGTCGAACCGAGTGTCTCGACGCTGGAGAGCTTCTTGACGAGCACGTTGCGCTTTGCCATGCGCTGGGCAGCGACTGAGAGCGCCATCGTGAGCGTGGGCAGTAGCCCCTCGGGGACGTTGGCGACGATGATGCCGATCGCAAACACGACCGCCGCCAGCGTTTCCATGCCGACGAAGATCTTGCTGATCGCGAAGAAGAAGATGCCTAGGCTGACCGCGATAATGGAGATGAGCTTGCTCAGCCGCGAGATGTTCTTCTGCAGTGGCGAGAGACGCTCGGCCACGCCCTGCGTGAGTCCCGCGATCTTACCGAACTCCGTGCTCATCCCCGTCGCGTACACCACCCCGCGCCCCGCGCCGAGCACCGCCGTGCTACCGGTGAAGATGAAGCTCTCGACGTCGGTGATCGACGGCGGGTCCACGCAGACAACGTCGGCGCGGCGGATGACGGGATCGACCTCGCCGGTGAGCGCCGAGTTATCGACGCGCAGCTCAGCCGAGTAGACCAGGCGCGAGTCCGCCGAAATCAGATCGCCCTCCTCGACGACCATGAGATCGCCGGGAACGAGCGTGCGGGCGTCAATCTCGATGCGCTGCCCACCGCGAATGACCTTGGCTTTGGGCGGGAGCATGTTGCGGAGGGCCTCGATCGCCTTCTCGGCGCGATACTCCTGCACGAACGCAAAGATGGCGTTGACCAGGATGACGATGATGACCGCGACGCCAAGGGCAGTCTGGTCCGAGAAGAACGCGAGGATGGTTGCGACCCAGAGCAGCAGGGCGAACATGTTGACCAGGTGCGCACCGAACCGCATCCACATGGGCTTGGGCTTCTTAGCGGTGAGAACGTTCTCGCCATAGGCCGCGAGCCGACGCGCGGCCTCCTCGTCGGTCAGCCCCTTGCGTGAGGTGTCGAGCGCCTCGTAGACCTGGTCGGTGGGCAACCCGCACAGCTGCGCGGGATCAGCTCTCATCTCTTCGGGCGAATCCACGTCTGCTCGTCCCTGGTATGGGTCCGGGCTGACCCGGGCCATAGGGGGGGAGTTTCGGCGCACCGGAGACGATTCCTTCTCAGGATTCCGGATGCGGCAAATCGCCCTGGCCGAGACCGCCGGCTGTGGGCTCATCGCCAAGTGCGTGGACTGGGGCCGGCGCCGGCTTGGGAAACACAACGCGCAGCAGGTAGGCGACCTGCTCGACGAGCGCAAATGGCGTCATCGCCACCGAGATCACCGCGACCCAGCGCGGCAGAGGCGGCACCCAACCAAACAGCGCGAAGACGAGGAATGCCGCCTGAAAGCTGAAGTAGAGCCACCACGGCTCCGGCAGCGCGGCCATGCGCGCGCGGCGCTTGGGCCGCAAAGAGTCGACAGCAACATAGACGGCCAGCAGCATCGCTGCTGCGTAGACGAACAGGAAGTACCAGCCGACAGGCCCGCCGGAGAAGAAGTCGAG
>Ga0194043_1001054_pt1 | contig 15600 bp, 4 predicted proteins | sample JunL4415m_MetaG_FD_161274 | JGI IMG/M metagenome (GOLD analysis project Ga0194043, IMG submission 161274) | Anoxic zone freshwater microbial communities from boreal shield lake in IISD Experimental Lakes Area, Ontario, Canada - Jun2016-L442-15m | ecosystem: Environmental > Aquatic > Freshwater >...
CAGTGGTGTTGGTCGTAGGCATGCCTGTCACCGGACCTGGAATTCCGTCGAACACGATCATTCAATCGATCGAGAGCACCACTCAAGTCACGCTGTCGCAGGTGGTCGCGGCTACAAGCGCAGCAGCCAGTCTTCGATTTCGCGATCCACTTGGAGTGGAACAAAGTGAGGAATTCCTTGGCAATTCCCCATTCATTCCGGAAGGAACCAATGTTGGGATTCTGACTGCTCTAAGCGATGGGCTCACGCAAAAAAGTAGAGCGGTATGGTCGTTGAATCTTTTTGGTGAAGCGACTTCCGTGTTGCAAGTAAACTATCTGACAAATACCTTGCAGTCTGTCACTGCACTGCCAGACTCTTTTTCCGGTACGAGTCCCACTGGAAGCGGTATCGCTTTGAGCGTGGATGCCGGTGCGAGCTGGGTGGCGATTTATAAGTTTGACGCCACAGTTCGTCAGTGGAAAACCGCAACGGTTGATCTCGTGGCTGCAGCCAATGCGGCTGGCATTTCCCTAAAAAGTCCAACGCTCATTGGATTCTTCCAGTCTGGAAATCTGACTTGGAATAGCGGCCAGGGTATCGCCCTCGACGAACTTCGCATCACGCAAACGCCCCCAATCATCAACACCGGCACGATAGGCGACTCCAATCATGTGCGGGAGCAGGGACAGTTTATTATTGAGAATAATATCGTCACGAGTGCGGCAACATACGGCATCAGCATTGACGCAGGTCCGCGAGACGGTGGTACCAACATCCCGCATCCGGGTGTTGTGCGAAATCTGCCGACACTCAATAACAACCGGCTCGTTCCAGGCGCGGTTGTGGTCAACAACATCGTTTCAAAAAGTGGCACAGCGGGTATTCTTTTTAGCGGCGACCCCAATACCGGCAGCGTGCCAGTGGCTGCCGTTCCCTATGGTCGAATTGTCAATAACACGATCTATGGCGGAGCGACACAACAGGGCGTTGGAATTCAGGTCACACAGAATGCCGGACCGACGCTGCTGAACAATCTTTTTGCCAATCTTACAACTGCAGTGAGCGTTGATACGTCATCGGCGACCAACACGGTGGTAGGGACTTCGGCATTTTATAACGTTAAAACGCAGGTAACCGGCGTCACGGCCAGCCAGTCGATCACGCTTGTGAGTAATCCGTTTGTCAACGCTACAGCGGGGAATTTTTATCCAGCATCGGGCTCGCCTGTCATCGACAGTTCTATTAATACGCTGCAGGATCGCAACGAATATGCTGTTGTTCTTTCACCCCTGTCGATCCCTGTCTCACCGATCATCGCACCCGACCGCGATCTCTACGGACAACTTCGTGGCGATGATCCATCCCAGGCCAGTTCACCGGGGCTCGGCAGCAATGTGTTTAAGGATCGCGGTGCCATTGACCGGGTTGATTTTACATCGCCCTTTATGAGCATTGCTGCGCCTCTGGATCAGAGTCAAAGTTTGCCTTTCGATAGGGATCCCGATCTCAACGACGTTCGACTGGAGCAATCAGATGCCGTCGGAATTACACAGTTTATCCTCCAAATTACCGATTTCGGAGTTGGGATCGACACGTCGACGGTTGTGACTCAAGCGTTCACTCTGACTCGCGATGGAGTATTGCTTGTCGACGGCACCGACTACCTTTTCCGGTATATCGAAAACAGTCAGCAGGTCATCTTTGAGTCGGCGTCTCTCTATCCACTTGGCGCATACGTTATTACGGCAAGCTCCGTCGCAAGTTCGGCGGGAGTGACCGGTCAATTAACCGATCTTGCCAACAATACACTCTTGCCGAATCGAACGAATGGTTCGACGAATTTCTCCATTGAACTTGCAGATCTGCCCGGAGCACCCACGAATGTCGTTGGCACGTATGGAAATGGCTTGGTGAATCTCGCTTGGTCAGCTCCGTCGGCAAATGGATCACCAATCACTGATTACACAATTCAGTATTCAAGTAACAGTGGCGGTTCGTGGACATCCTTCGCGCACGTCGCATCGACAACTGCTTCAATAATCGTTACTCCATTGTCCAACGGCACAAGCTATCTGTTCCGCGTGGCAGCTGTGAATGCCGTCGGGACGGGAGCTTTTTCAGCAAATTCAGCTGCAGTTACGCCGATGACCACGCCCGATGCACCCACTTCGTTGAGTGGAAATTATGGCGATCAATTGATAAGTCTGTCATGGACAGCCCCGGCAGTGAACGGTGGTTCTGCGGTGAGCGACTATTCCATTCAATATAGAACCAATGTTCTTGGTTCAAGTTGGTCGACGTTTAACGATGGTGTTTCGGCGACGGCTTCGACAATCGTCACTCCACTGACCAACGGCACAAGTTATCTGTTTCGAGTGGCCGCCGTGAATGCGGTTGGTATTGGAGCCTACTGTGCTGAATCCGCTCCCTTCACGCCAATGCGATCTCCCGATGCACCGACCAATTTGGTGGGATTGTTTGGCAACAGTGAAGTAAGCCTCACATGGACAATTCCGGCATCCAACGGTGGATCTCTTCTGACGGATTATCTTGTTGAATATCGACTTGCAACCAGTGCGGGCTGGACGGTATTTGTCGATGGCACCTCGACAACAAACGCAGCAACAGTGACGGGGCTCACGAATGGCCTCTCGTATTATTTCCGTGTGGCGGCGGTCAATATAGTTGGCCCAAGCGCATATGTTGTGTCGTCACCTGTCACTCCGATGACAGTGCCAGGCGTACCGACATTCATTTTTGTTGTCCCAAGTAGCGGGCAACCGGTAGGGAAGGTCGATTTGACTTGGGTGCCACCGGGCACGCCACCGGTAGTGGATGATGGTGGCTCTGCGATCACCGACTACGTCGTGGAATATAAAAAAGCGACGGATGTTTCTTGGATCCTATTCAATGACGGTCTGAGCAGTGCAGTGACGCTCACGGTGCCAAATCTCGTCAATGGAACGTTTTACGAATTTCGCATAAAGGCTGTGAACGCGGCTGGAAGTGGCGCATTTACATCCTCCTCGCCTCAGGTTAAGCCTGTTGGTCAGCCGACCGAACCATTGAGTGTTGTTGGAGTGTCTGGTGACAGTCAGATCGGACTGACATGGTCGGCTCCAGTTTCTAACGGCGGTGACCCGATCAGCGATTACGCAATCCAGTATTCAAGTAACAGTGGCGGTTCGTGGACATCCTTTACGCACGTGGCATCAACGGCAACAACGGCAACCGTTACTTCACTGGTCAATGGCACGAGTTATCTGTTTCAAGTTGCAGCAATCAACTCGTATGGCAGTGGCAATTTCTCAGTATCGTCGTTGTCGGTTGTGCCGATGGCGAAGCCTTCTGTGCCGACAGCCCCGGTTGGCATCTCTGGCAATGGTCTTGTAAACCTCTCGTGGATAGCACCGGCGGCGAATGGATCCCCGATCAGCGATTATTCCATTCAATATAGAACCAATGTTTTTGGTTCAAGTTGGTCGACGTTCAACGATGGTGTTTCGGCAACGGCTTCGACAAGCGTCACTCCATTAACGAACGGCACAAGTTATTTGTTTCGAGTGGCCGCCGTGAATGCTGTGAATACTGGCGATTATTCGGCCGAATCCGCTCCGGTCACACCGATGACATTTGCATCTCCACCAGCCGCTCCGGTGGGGACATCTGGCAATGGCCTTGTGAATCTTTCATGGACGGCACCGGCGGCGAATGGGTCGCCCATCAGCGATTACAAAATTCAGTTCCGAACCAATGTTTCTGGTTCAAGTTGGTCAACGTCCAACGACGGTGTTTCGGCGACGGCTTCGACCATCGTCACTCCATTAACGAACGGCACAAGTTATCTGTTTCGAGTGGCGGCAGTGAATGCTGTTGGAGTAGGTGCATATTCAGGTGAGTCAAATTCAGTAATACCAATGACGGTGACAGCCGCTCCAACGAGCCTCGTTGGCACATTTGGAAACGCTCAGGTGAGCCTCAGCTGGAATGCACCACTTTCCATCGGCGGTTCTGCAATCAGCGATTATGCAATTGAGTATTCAAGCAACAGTGGTACGAGCTGGACATCCTTTGCCCACGCTGCATCGACGACGACAGCGGCAACCGTCACTTCACTGTCCAATGGCACAAGCTATCTGTTCCGCGTGGCGGCCGTGAATGGTGCCGGTACTGGTGCCTTTGTACAGTCGGTCGCGATCATTCCCAAAACGGTAGCTTCGGCTCCAACGGCTCTTGTTGGCGCGTTTGGAAATGCTCAGGTGATTCTCACATGGTCAGTACCGGCTTCCACCGGCGGTTCGTCGATCACCGACTACTCGATTTTATATCGAGTGAACACGCCAAGTTCCTTGTGGTCGACATTTACTCATGGAGCATCGGCTGCGACGACGGCAACGGTTGCCGGGCTGGCCAATGGCACGAGCTACGTCTTTCAAGTTGCCGCCTTGAATGTGGTGGGTCTTGGAGCGTTCTCAGCGGAGTCGTTGCCAGTCACTCCAATGACCACTGCCGATGTTCCAACAGGTCTTGCCGGAACATTTGGAAATAGTCAAGTATCATTGAACTGGAATGCACCACTTTCTAACGGTGGTTCTGCAATCAGCACTTACGCAATTGAATATTCAAGCAACAGTGGTACGAGCTGGACATCCTTTGTGCACGCCGCATCGACGACGACAACGGCAACGGTTACCGGGCTCACCAATGGCACAAGCTATCTGTTCCGCGTGGCTGCCGTGAATGGTGCCGGTACTGGGGTGGCTGTCGTGTCAGCCGCGATCATTCCCCAAACGGTAGCTTCGGCTCCAACGGCTCTTGGTGGCGCGTTTGGAAATACTCAGGTGAATCTGTCGTGGACAGCACCAGCAGTGAACGGTGGTTCAAGCGTAAGCGACTACTTAATTCAGTTTAGACTCAATACATCCGATTCGACATGGAATTCATTTGTTCATAGTGCTTCGGTACAAACATCAATCTCGGTAACGGGCTTGGTGAATGGAATGAGTTACCTGTTCCAAGTGGCAGCTGTGAACGGTGCCGGCGTCGGCGCCTTTGTGCAATCGGCCGCGGTGACTCCAGCGACCGTGGCTTCGTCTCCAACGAACTTGGTTGGCACATTTGGAAACGCTCAGGCGAGCCTCAGTTGGACTGCACCACTTTCTAATGGTGGCACTGCAATCAGCAACTACGCAATTGAATATTCAAGTGACAATGGTATGAACTGGACATCCTTTGCCCATGCCGCATCGACGGCGACAGCGGCAACGGTTACTTCACTAACCAATGGCACAAGCTATCTATTCCGCGTGGCGGCCGTGAATGCTGCCGGTACTGGGGCAGCTGTCGTGTCAGCCGCAGTCATTCCCAAAACCGTTGCATCCGCACCAATATCGCTTAACGCAACATTTGGTGATCGAAAAGTGACGCTTGCCTGGACGCTGCCGACTGCCAATGGTGGCGTAGCTATTACGGATTATGCTGTTCAATATCGTCGATCGAGTGACGCAGCATGGACGACATTTATCGACGGAGTCTCTGTCGCGACATCTGCGAGTGTGACAAATCTTGTGAATGGTACGAGCTACGACTTCCAAATAGGGGCTGTCAATGCTGCCGGTACGGGGAATTATGCTCAGATACTTGCCGTGATACCAAAAACAGTTGCGACAGTTCCATCGCTTCTCGTGGGCACATTTGGAAACGCTCAGGTAGGGCTCAGTTGGAATGCACCACTTTCTAACGGTGGTTCTGCAATCAGCACTTACGCAATTGAGTATTCAAGCAACGGTGGTACGAGCTGGACATCCTTTGCACACGCCGCATCGACGACGACAGCGGCAACGGTTACCGGGCTGACCAATGGCACAAGCTATCTGTTCCGCGTGGCGGCCGTGAATGGTGCCGGTACCGGGGCCTTTGTACAGTCGGTCGCAATCACACCCAAGACCGTGGCATCAGTTCCAACGGCTCTTGTTGGCACGTTTGGAAATGCTCAAGTGAGCTTGGCGTGGACAGCGCCGAGTGTCAGTGGTGGCGTGCCTGTTACAGATTACATTGTTCAATACAGAACCAATGTTTCGAATTCGTTGTGGACGACGTTTAGCGATGGAGTGCAAACAACACCTACGGCAATTGTGACTGGTCTGACCAATGGAGTGAGCTATCTCTTTCAGGTGGCGGCGGTGAATGCTGCCGGCACCAGTGGCTTTGTGCAGTCGGTCGGGGTGACCCCAATGACCGTGGCATCAGTTCCAACGGCTCTTGTTGGCACGTTTGGAAATGCTCGGGTCAGCCTAGCTTGGACGGCGCCGAGTGTCAGTGGTGGCGTGCCTATTACGGACTACACCGTCCAATATCGAAAGACGACCGATACGACTTGGACAACTTTTACGCACGTCGCATCGACGACGCCAGCGGCAACGGTTACCGGGCTGACCAATGGTACGAGCTACTACTTCCGCGTGGCGGCGGTGAACGCTGCCGGCCCAAGTGCTTTTGTACAGTCGCTGGCAGTGACTCCAATGACTGTGGCAGATGCCCCGACGAATATTAGTGGCACCAGCAGGCTCGGCGTGGCGTATCTCACGTGGAACGCTCCTTTGTCGAGCGGGGGTGCTGCCGTGACCCGTTACGAGATTACGTATTCGACCAACGGTGGAGTCTCGTGGACGACCTGGGGCACGGTAGCTAAAAACAGTGCTACGCTGAGCGGTTTGCCCACAGGGCTGAATTACGTTTTCAAGATCCGTGCACAAAATGCTGCCGGTTGGAGCAATTTTTCATTGCCTTCGACCACTCCACTGCTCGTAACATGATCCGAGAAAATTCAGACGACAACTGCACGACATCTGAAATCATCGGGATGTGAGTATCACATTCAGCGAGCTTTGACGACGGCTTCGTTTTCGATTGTGGCCGACGATTTTTCCCAGTTGGCGTGATTGCATGTGAGGCAGTCATCTCCAACAGCCCAAACGCATCAAGAGCTTCTCCGGTGTGGCTGCGAAGCAGACCAACCGTGTCACTACTAGGGATCTGTTTTTTCCACTGGCGCGAATGGATCACAAGATCTTCAGGAGGTCCGATCACGACCACCTGTCCACCACCGTCACCTGCCTCAGGGCCCATGTCGATCACCCAGTCGGCAGCGGCAATTACTTCGAGATTGTGCTCGATTACGACGACCGTGTTTCCTGCTTCGACGAGTCGTTCGAGCACGCCCAGTAGTTTTTCGATATCGCTAAAGTGCAGGCCGGTTGTTGGTTCATCGAGAATATAGAGCGTGCGTCCGGTGCCAGGTTTTGAAAGTTCTCGAGCGAGCTTTACACGCTGGGCCTCTCCGCCGGAAAGCTGCGGAGCCGGCTGCCCAAGTTTTACATAGCCGAGTCCGACGTCGACGAGCGTGCCGAGAATTTTTGTAATCTGAGGCACCGTGGCAAAGAGCTTTGCAGCATCCGAAATACTCGATTCGAGCACGTCGGCAATCGACAGGCCGTGCCAGGTGGGCACGAGCGTTTCTAAAAAATAGCGGCGACCGCGACAGGCTTCGCACTCAATCCAAACATCCGGTAGGAAGTGCATTTCGACGCATCGCTGTCCAAGCCCTTCACACGTTTCACAACGTCCACCGGAAACATTGAAGCTGAACGTGCGAGGCGAAAATCCGCGTTTGCGTGATTCTGGCAATTGAGCAAAGAGCGAACGAATGTGGTCGAACACGCCAGTGTACGTTGCGGGAGTTGAGCCCGGCGTTGATCCGATTGCGGCTTGATCAACTAAAATAACCTTGTCGAGCAAGTTACTCTTATCAATGCTCTCGTGCATGCCTGGCTGTTCCCGTGCCGCATGAAGCCGTCGGGCCAAGGCTCGCCAGAGAACTTCCAGAATCAGCGATGTTTTTCCACTGCCACTTGGACCAGTGACGGCTGTCAATACTCCGAGTGGAATTCGAACGTCGAGATTACGCAGCGTTCGATGCCGAATGCCTCGCAGCGAGAGCCACTGCTTTGGTGTGCGGCGGCCATGCTCGAACTTCTGCAGGAGCGTCGCATCGCAGGCCCGCTTCGATCGTGACATCACACCGGATTTCGAAGATCCTAGATAGGGGCCAGTGACGCTCGAAGACTGCTTTGAAAGTTTGTCGGGGCGTGCCCGAGCAACAATCGTTCCGCCTTCGCGGCCTGCGCCGGGGCCAAAGTCGAGAGCGTATTCGGCGCTTGCGACAACGTCGCGGTCGTGTTCGACAATCACGAGCGTATTTCCAAGATCGCGGAGTTTTCCCAGTGCGGTAATAAGTCGCTGCGTGTCGCGAGCATGCAGCCCAATGGTCGGTTCGTCGAGTACGTAGAGCACGCCTGTGAGACCACTGCCAACTTGTGCTGCCAGCCGAATTCTCTGCAACTCACCGCCAGAAAGACTCGATGCGGGTCTGGAAAGATCAAGGTACTCAAGTCCAACATCGACAAGAAACGCAACACGCGAAAGAAGTTCTCGCAAAAGATCCCCTGCAATCTTTTTTTCGCGATCGTCCAGCACGATGGCGAGAAGATCTTTCTGCAGTCGATCCAGCGGCAATTTGCACCAGACGTCGAGGGCGCGACCCCACAGCAACACATGCGATGCAACCGATTCTAATCGGCTTCCACCACACTGAGAACATGGCACCTCGCCCATCACTGCATCGACAGCAGGTCGCAGCGACGTTACCAATCGTGCCGCCTCCTCGCAGGCAGCCTCAAGGCCCTTGAACTGAAATGAAAACCACGCGCCGCTTCCCGATATTCCCCGAGGCCGTGGTACGGCGATCCATTTTTCACCGGTTCCCTCAAAGAGCACGCGCTGATCGATGCCGGAGAGTTCTGAGAGCGGCACGTCGATTGGAATTTTTTCCGAGGCAGCCAGGGCTGAAAGCATCGCGAGGCTCGTGCGGTTGTCGAGATCCGGCCAAAGATCAAGTGCGCCTCCGGCAAGAGAGGCGGATGCATCTTTGAGAAGCGCTCGATGTTCGACACCGGTACGTGTGCCGATCCCCTGACAGCGCGGGCACCATCCAAGCGGACTATTAAACGAAAATCGTTGCGGCGTGAGCGGCTCAAAACCGAGACCGCATCCCGGACAGGCAAGCCTTCGACTATGCACCTCGATCGGCCAGTCGGGCTCGTCGATACCATCTTTTGCAATGGCAACCAGCACGGTGCCACTTCCCGCGTCAAGAGCCGTTTCAACACTCGATGCCAGGCGACTGCGTTCCAAGGGATCTGTTGAAACGCGGTCGACGACAATTTCAATCCGACTTTTGCGTTTGCGATCAAGAGTTGGAGGCGAGTCAAGGTGATGCGTGCGGCCATCGACGCGCACCCGCACGAAACCGGCCGATCGAAGATGTTTGAAGAGCGCTTCCGGAGTTTGACCAACTCGCGGCGTCACTGGAGCAAGCAAGAGGAGCTTTGTTCCTGGATCGTGTTCGAGCAAGCGATCGACCACCGCATCGACGCTCTGTGCACCGACTGGAATTCGACAATCGGGGCACAGCATCACGCCGAGTCGTGCCGCAAGCACTCGAAAATAGTCATACATCTCGGTGAGCGTGCCAACAGAAGACCTCGGCGTGTGGCCGGCGTGCTTCTGTTCGATAGCAACCGCAGGCGAGAGTCCATCAATCTTTTCAAAAAGCGGCTTCGGTACATGTCCGATAAACTGCCTGGCATAGGGACTCAGGCTTTCAACATATCGTCGCTGGCCTTCGGCGTAGAGCGTATCCATGGCCAGTGATGTTTTTCCTGAACCGCTTGGACCGCAGCAAACTGTCATCGCACCGCGCGGAATGTCGGCATCAATATGTTTCAGATTGTGTTGGGATGCTCCTCGGATTTGAATTGACACAGGGCCAGAATCGCGAGACTGCGAAGCGGCAGAGTGTTTTGAAAGAACCGATGTCTTCCGTGTCGTTTTCGAAGGCTTTTTTCGTCCTGCGGCCAGAACAGATTTCATCGCTCGGCCAGTATGAGATGCGGCGACGCCGGCGATCTGCTCGGGAGTGCCGACGGCAACAATGTATCCGCCTGCATCTCCCCCCTCGGGGCCAAGATCGATCACCCAATCGGAACGCTTTACGACGTCGAGATTATGTTCCACAACGAGTACGGTATTGCCAGCATCCACGAGTCGTTCGAGCACCGTGACGAGTTGCCGCACATCGGCCATGTGCAACCCCGTCGTCGGTTCATCGAGAATGTAGAGCGTGCGGCCGGTGGATTTCTTCGCGAGTTCTCGGGAGAGTTTGACTCGCTGTGCCTCTCCTCCGGAAAGCGTAGGAGAGGGCTGTCCAAGCGTGAGATAATCAAGCCCTACATCACAGAGCGTCTGAAGTTTTCGAGCAACATCCGGCACGTCGGAAAAAACTTCTAGCGCATCTCCCACTTCCATGGCCAGCAATTCGGCTACATTTTTCCCCTTCCATCGCACCTCGAGCGTCTCTCGATTGAATCGGCTGCCTGCGCACTGTGAACACGTGACCCAGATGTCGGCCAGAAAATCCATGTCGAGCCGGTTGGCACCATGTCCTTCGCAGCCTTCGCATCGACCGCCTGCAACATTGAAGCTGAATCGACCCGGTTTCCAACCACGTTTTTTTGATTCAGAAAGCATGGTGAACAAAACTCGAATGTCATCCCACACTTTTACGTAGGTGGCTGGATTGCTGCGAGGAGTGCGACCGATTGGAGACTGATCGATCACAATGACTTTGTCGAGTGCTTCGGCACCTTGAATCGAATCAAATGCGCCGGGCTGCGCAATCTCACTGCCGAGGAATCGTCGAAGTTCCGGTTCGAGGACGTCGCCCACGAGTGAACTCTTGCCGCTGCCAGAAACACCCGTTACGCAGACAAGGTTGCCTAACGGAATCTCAACGTTGATGCCTTTGAGATTGTTGTGCCGCACTCCCGAAAGAAGAACGACGCCACTACGATTTCGACGCACGGACGGAGTTTCAATTCTGTCTCGACCCGAAAGAAATGCACCCGTAATACTTCGCAGCGACTGTGCAACTGCTTGCGGCGGGCCTTCGGCAACAACCTCTCCGCCGCGTTTTCCAGGACCTGGACCAAAGTCGATCACCCAATCGGCAGCGCGGATCGTCTCTTCATCATGTTCAACAACGACGACTGTGTTGCCCTTGTCTCGCAATGATTCAAGTGCCGAGATCAGTTTTGCATTGTCGCGGGCATGCAGGCCGATCGAAGGCTCATCGAGTACGTAGAGCACTCCGGAAAGCCCTGAACCGATTTGTGCAGCAAGACGAATCCGCTGACTTTCGCCTCCGGAAAGCGTAGGGGCTTTTCGTTCAAGGGAGAGATAACCCAAGCCAACCTGATCGAGGAAAGCAAGCCTTCCACGAATTTCCTTGAGCAGTTCTTCTGCGATAACAGACTGCGTTCCATCGAGTTCCAAGTCGCTGAAAAAGGTGAGTGCATCAGCAATCGGCAACGAGCAAACTTGGTCGAGAGACCGTTCGGGAGTTTTTCGAAACTGTGGATCGCGCGATGTGATGCGTACGGCTCGAGCAAGGGGTGAGAGTCTTGCACCGCCACAGTCGTGGCAGGGCGTGACCTTCATAAGTTTTTCCATTTGACGTCGGATGATGCTACTTTTTGCCACGCGCCAGCGGGCCAGCAGCATCGACAGAATCCCCTCAAAACGCGTTCGCATACCACGGGTTGCTCGACCTCGTCGCCAGGAAACGTCGATTTCATCCAGACCCGTGCCAACAAGCCAAAACTTTTTATGTGCCGTCGACAATTCATTCCACGGCGTATCGAGGAGAGTTCCTTCGGGAAGTTTGCGTTTGCGTTCACCGTGCGCAGCCACTGCCGAGAAAAGCCGCCGTAGCCAACGGGGCATCTCTCTCCACGATCCGAGTACTCCCATGGCCCCTTTTTTAATTGAGCGTTCCGGTGAATCAACGAGCAGATCAGGGTCGATACCGTAGATCTCACCGAGGCCTTCGCAACTCGGACAAGCACCTTGTGGACTATTAAAGCTAAAGAGTTGCGGTTCTGGGTTGGGATAGCTTGTGCCACAGGAGAGGCATGCGTAGAGACTCGAAAAAACCAGGTCTTCCGAGTTCTCGCTGAGAGCGGAAGCAGTCGTCGACGCGACTTGCTCTGAAGCAACAATACTGTCGTCAATGACCAAAACCTGACCGGTTCCCATGCGTAGCGCCAAGGCGACTGCCTCAGTGAGTCGACTGCGATCGAGTGCGTTTGGTGTAAGGCGATCAATCACAACTTCGATTGAATGCTTGACAAGTTTTTCAAGCGGTGGAGGATCTTCGACGCGCACAATGTGCCCATCGACTCTGGCACGAGTGAACCCCTGTCGCACAAGATCGGTAAAGAGGTCGCGGTGCTCACCTTTTCCATTTCGTATCAATGGCGCAAGCACCAAGACTCGTTGCCCGTGCCGGGCCGTAAGAATTCTTTCCACGATTGCATCGCGCGGTTGGGCCTCGAGCATTTTGTCGCAGACCGGGCAGTGCGAACGCCCGGTTCGCGCCCAAAGCACTCGCAGAAAATCGTGGATTTCGGTCATCGTGGCAACCGTTGAACGGGGATTATTCCCAGCCGATTTTTGCGCAATCGAAATGGATGGAGAAAGCCCCGTGACGCTGTCGACGTCTGGACGGGGAAGCTGTCCAAGAAACTGTCTGGCAAATGTGGAAAGACTCTCGACGTATCGTCGCTGGCCTTCGGCATAGAGCGTGTCGAAAGCAAGGCTCGATTTTCCGGAACCACTCACGCCCGACAGGCAGACCAATCGCCCACGAGGAATGGCGACGGTGATGTCACGAAGATTATGTTCTCGCGCACCTCGTACAAGAATCGGTTGGACACGCATAGAAAAACCTGATGGACCGAAAGCAACGTGTGATGTCAACCGAAAAGAGGAATCAGATACATCAAGTTTCAAAAACGACAGTGAACAAAATCAAGACAGATCAAAATGGGAGTCGACAAAAGTCTTCCCATGGGATGCGGCGAAGTATTGTAGCGCTCTTTCTGACATTGACAGATAGCCACTGCGAGTCGGTGCCGGACGACGTATTACTGGGAGAGAATGCAGCGGGGGAACTTCCAGCGTCGGGGATCGTGTGGCGTGACTTTACAGTCGTTCTCTGACGACCTACGATCGCTCCATATCGGTGGATTAAAAACAGCGATGTTTTTCTGCAGGCAGCCATTGGAGTCAGAGATACTCAAAGCGTGCGAGCAGAAGCAGATCGCGAGAAGTTTTTGGGGCGGTAGCTCAACTGGGAGAGCGCGGCGTTCGCAATGCCGAGGTTGGGAGTTCGAGCCTCCTCCGCTCCACTTTTTCAAGACGTATCAAATACCTTTGAAAACTTGGTTTCCGATCTATCGGAAGCCGTCACCGTTTGCACGATCAGCGACGAACGGTGAGAAATCGGAATGCGGCTAGAATCGTCGCTGCGCCGAGCACAGAAAGCACAAGCCCGGAAGGTGAAAGTCCACCATCTCCGTCACTCAATCCCAGAGTGCTTCCGAGAAATCCTCCGACCAACGAGCCGCAAATCCCAAGCAAACTTGTCTGCAGGCATCCGCCGCCGCCGGGAGTGGGCAAGAGGGTTTTTGCGAGAACACCCACGATAAGTCCAAAAAGCAGCCAGACCAGCAGTTGCATGCAAAATTTCTCGGCAGAATGTTATTTGAACAGAAAAATCCCGTTTTGAAGCAGCCTCACGGTATCTCCGGGTTGTATAAATCGCAATCAATGAAACATTTTTCGAGAAACTGATGCGGTTTTTGACAACACGAAGACTGCTCCTGTGGATACCATCAATGGTTCCGCCAGAATGAGGATCATCTTCAAAAAAGTTGCAGTGCGGGAAATGGAATCCGTTATGGACGCGCCTGATCCTGTGAAGAAAAATTCACGAAATGATCCTGACGTGCGGCTTATGCTGCGCGTGCGTCGTGGGGATGCCGAGGCATTTGAGCAGATTGTTTCCGGATGGCAAAATCGTCTGGTAACGCTCTTTCTGCATCACATGGGGGATCATGCTACGGCTGAGGATCTCGCGCAAGAAGTTTTCATGCGAGTTTATCGGTCGCGGGCCACCTATAAACCGAAGGCCTGTTTTTCGACATGGATTTACACGATCGCAAATAACGTGGCGAGCGATCTGCGACAGCGGGCCTACCGTCGTCACGAACGTGGCATTTCCCCGTCACCGGGTACATCGAGTGGGGCAGGGGGATTAGATCAAATTGCCGTTGATGCCAGTGGGCAGATGCCCTCACGGCAGGTCGACCGAACCGAACTCCGTGGGATCGTTCAACAGGCCCTCGGAAGCCTTGGCGAGCGGCAGCGAATGGCACTGTTACTTTCGAAGTTTGAGCGATGTTCGTACGAAGAAATCGCGGAGGCGATGAACCTTTCTATCCCAGCTGTCAAGTCGCTCCTGTTTCGTGCACGCGACAATCTTCGCATCGCTCTTGAGCCATACCTGCAGGACGGCCATGGAATTCCAGTGGCATCCTCGACAAACAATGGTGAAACGGATGGTCATGCGATCACGCAGAGCATGGATCATCTTGGGAGCGATAATCAGAGGTATATCGCTCTGCGTTCACCCACATCGTAAGCAGATAAAAGTGAGCGCATGAACAGCCAGCACGATCCACACCCGCACCTTCTTCCTACCAGCGATGCTGAACTGCTGGCATGGCTCGACGGCAATCTCAGTGAAAAGAGAACCAAGGCATTCGAGGAGAGACTCGCTCATGATCCAGTGGTTCGGCAAAAAGCAGATGCGCTTTTAAAAGCGTGGAACATGCTCGATCTCTTGCCGCATGCAAATGTTCCGGTAACCATGACCGCGACCACAATCGAAATGCTTGCCTTGCGAGTGCAAGATGAAGGACTCGCCCATCGCAGGGAACATCCCAAGCAGGTAACGAATCGCTGGTTGTTCTCAGGCGGAATAGTCTTTGGGGCAATCGTGCTTGGACTGGTTCTTGGAACCCGCATGGCGCCTGATCCTGATGCGGCGGTGTGGAAAATCCTCCCGCTGGCAACGCATATCGAAGTTCTCAATGAAGCGGGAAGCGTTGAGTTTCTTCAAGGAATCCTCGAACGATCGATCGAGCGGCCCCGCGTCGATCGAATTCGAACAATGGGAAATGATCAGTACGCAACTCGGATGAGGGATACAATCGAGGACCTTCGCCTGCATGCGTCTTCCGGATCAAAGAGCCTCGCGCCAGTGCCAGTGCCCTCGACGCAGACGACTCGTCAAAAGGTGGAATTGATGTCGTCGATTGAGCGTCAAGACTTGGCTGCCGCCGTCAGGGTTTTTGAAAGAAAATCGGGAAGTGAACGGGCAGAACTTATCGAACTCGCCGGCGCTCTTCTCGGACCGAGTGGAAATCAGCTCGCAACCGCTGCGACCGTATGGCACTCGTGGTTGATGTCCCGCGACCCCGTCGAACGATCAATTCTTGAAGAACTCGATACCGAAGAACGCCTCGAATGGCTCGATCGTTACGCCCGAAAGACCGAGACGCGTCCTGTATTTCCTCCGGATCGCACTCCTGGAAG
>Ga0194043_1001060_pt1 | contig 15576 bp, 20 predicted proteins | sample JunL4415m_MetaG_FD_161274 | JGI IMG/M metagenome (GOLD analysis project Ga0194043, IMG submission 161274) | Anoxic zone freshwater microbial communities from boreal shield lake in IISD Experimental Lakes Area, Ontario, Canada - Jun2016-L442-15m | ecosystem: Environmental > Aquatic > Freshwater >...
GACGCTCACCGAATTCCCGGATGACCTCGTTCGCGACAGACTGGCCGAGCTCGCCGCGGACAGAAGCTTCAGCGTCAAGTGGCGCAAGAGGTTCCAGACCGCGCTCGAGGGCGCGACCGATGACCTCGCCGCGGACGACGACTACTGGTGACCGGCGGGTGTTCGCCGCCACGCAGGCCGTCGGCGAAGATCGACCGGGCGCCGCCGGCGTGGGTAGTTCAGCAGGCGATCTCGTCGGTGGACGAGTTGCGGATCTCGCCGCTGGTGGGGTTGTAGACGTCGAGGCCGCGGAGCACCACCCGAGCACAGCCGGCGAGTGGACTCCGAGATCGCCCAGCACCGCTACGTGCGCGCCGTGGCGGCGACGCGCTCGCAGGAGAGCTCCTCCATCCCGGCGGAGCTCTGAGCGTGCTCAATGGTCAGGCTGACGATGTGCCCGTCGGCATCCAGGTCGAGCTAGATGTTCTCGTCGAGCTCGCGTGTTTCGACCGGCGGTCCGTCGGCGAGCTCGACCAACGTGGTGTCGGTGTCGGCGAAGTACTTGACTCGCATGGCCTGCTCCTCGTAGTCGCGATCGCGGAAGGAGATTTGTGACAGGCGCTCCTGGCGCCGGCTCTGGATGTACGCCGCCGACTTGACCTCCACCAGCGTGCCGTCCGGCGCCTCCAGGTCACATTCGGCCCACTCCTCCCGCACGCCGCCGTGCGAGATGCCCAGCGCCTGCGCGACGAGGTGCTCGGCGAGCGCGCCCCGTGTGGCGTTGCTCACCAGGTCCGATGTGCTCCACCGCCAGAAAGCGAGCACGTCGAAGCCAAGCGCCCGCCCACCGTCGTGGAACGGCTCGCGGGCGCCCAGCCGCTCGCAGTCGATCGCGCCGAGGCTTGGGCGCTCACCGTCGGCCGTCATGATCGGCGTCGTGCCAATCGCCATCGCGAGCGGTCATCCCGGCGGCTGGGTCTGAGGGTGCGCCGTCAGCGTGTGGTCGAGTTGCGCCGCCGCGGCAACGGGGACGCGGCGCCTTTCAAGGAGCAGATCATCGACCGCGGCGTGGTACGCTCGCCGCGGCATGGAGGTCACCGCATAAGGCGGTTCCGTGCCCAGGTATCCGCATCCGTTACACTGGTCCCGCTCGGCACGACAAACGGCGTGGCTCATCGAGTTGCGCCTGTGATTGGGGGCGTCACATGGGGCAGCACGCGACCACCACCGGGAATCCCACAGTGCGGCGGCGCATCTACAAGCTCCTCTTCCTTGCGCCGATCCTGCTCACGCTCGCCCTGGTGCTGCCTGCGCCTACCCCCGCTGCTGTCGACACCGGCGACGGCGGTTGGGTCTGGCAGACGCCGGCGCCGCACAACTCGCTCAGGGCCGTTGTGTTCGTCGGCGCGTCAGAGGCCTGGGCGGCGGGCGAGGGTGGCACGCTCTTGCGCACCGCCGACGGCGGCAAGACCTGGAGCACGCAGGCCTCCGGGACGGACGCCTCGCTCCGGGGCCTGAGCTTCGCCGACGCCGAGTGCGGCTGGGCGGTGGGGGCAAGCTTGGACGCTAGCTACCACGACGTCGGCAACGTCATCCTCGCTACCACCGACGGCGGCCTCACCTGGCATCCACAGGACGCCGGCGTGCAGAGCGGCCTCAACGCGGTGACCTTCGTCGACCGCGCTCACGGCTGGGCCGTGGGGGACGCCGGCACGATCCTGCGCACGGTGGACGGCGGCGCCACCTGGCGGCGCCGGGGCTCCGGCACGACGAAGAAGCTGCTCGCCGCCTCCTTCGCGAGCGCCGCGCGCGGCTGGGCCGTCGGCGCCCAGGGCAGCGTCCTTCGCACCATCGATGGCGGCCGGACCTGGCGGGCGCAGCACTCGGGGACGAGGGCGAGGCTCACGGGCGTCTGCTTCGCGGACGCGCGGCACGGCTGGGCGGTCGGGTTTGCGTCCACTTCCTCGCTCGGCGTCGTCTTGGCCACGGCGAACGGCGGCGCGACCTGGCAGAGGCAGGATCTGGGCTCCGGGTTCGGGGCTGTTGCCGTCTCTTTCAGTGACCGCAGGCACGGCATGGTCGCGGGGTGGGCCTCAGAACGCGTCGGCGCGATCATGACCACGACGGACGGGGGCGCCCATTGGCAGGAACGGGACTTCCGGGTCCGGGACACGGCGCCTCGGAGTCTGGCGGCCATCGACCTCAGCGGCCTCCGTCGTGCCGTAGCGGTGGGCTCCATCGGGCTGATCGTCTCCACGGACGACGGCGGCTCCACTTGGAAGCGGCGCGACGGCACATCCACCGTGAACTACGACATCAGCTTCTGCGACGCGCAGAACGGCTGGGTGCTCCGCAATCTGCCCAACAGCGCCGCCTGGCTCAGCTACCTCTCCTCGACGAGCGATGGCGGCGCCACGTGGCAGACGCACCGGTTCACCAAGAGCCGGAAGGACCTCGTCTACGCGCTGGACTTCGTCGACCCGCAGCACGGCTGGGCCGCCGGACATGGGGCCATCTTTGCGACCCATGACGGCGGCCTGCATTGGAGCGCTCAGCGGCGCGACGACCAGCTCAGGGCCTGGGCGGTGGACTTCGTCGATCTCACTCATGGCTGCGTGGTGGGTTCCGATGGGGCGATCCTCGCCACGAGCGATGGCGGCGCCACGTGGCGCGCCCAGCACTCGGGCGTGAGCGCGAACCTCGACCAGGTCAGCTTCGCCGACGCCGACCACGGCTGGGTATCCGGCAGCGTCCTGCTGGCGACCGTCGATGGCGGCGCGACGTGGCGGCTTCAGGATCCGGGAACGAAGGCTCTGATCACGGACGTCGACTGCGTCGACGCCGCGCACTGCTGGCTGGCCGGCACGACCGTCGACGCGGAGGGCACGCCGACGGGTGGCGTGATCATGGCGACGGCGGACGGCGGCGCGACGTGGCGGCAGCAGTACGCCATCGCCGAGGCCAGCCTCTCGGCCGTGGACTTCGTTGACACCTCTCACGGTTGGGTGGCGGGCGACTCGGGCGCCGTTCTCGCCACTGAGGACGGAGGTGCGACCTGGCGCGCACAGCAGCCAGGCGCCGACTACGTCTCCGCCCTTGACTTCGTGAACGTCACGCATGGGTGGCTGCTGGCTTACCCCGACAGCGTCCTCGCGACGACGACAGGGGGCTGGCCGCCCAACTCGCAACAGTCTGCCCTCGGCAAAGCGTCGCCCATTCCGTGGCGTGAGGCTGGGTTACTCAGCTGCACTGGCGCATTGGACGCGAGCCTGTGACGGCGACCAGGAAGGATAGTCGTCGCCCCGCCGGCATCAACGGTCACGCGGGCACTCTCTGCAGCCTTGAGGTTGCCCGCGAGGTCGGCAGAACGGCAGTAGACAGCGTAGGTCGCGTGCGTCCCCGTGGGCGGGAAGCGGGGCAACTCCAACTCCAGTCGATGGTGATATCAGGAGCAGTGGAGCAAGGCGGAACCTGGCCGCGGATCAGCATGTACAGAGTGGTGACCCGCTGCTGTCCGTCCAGCAACAGCTTGACCGCGCCCTCCCTCTCATCGTACCGATGGGGTGCCCTTGAGCTCTGGCGGGTTGGCTGTCTCTCAGGTGAGCATCGTACCCGTCGGGTACTGCTTGACGAGCGAATCGATGAGGAGCTTCGCGTCGTCTCGCTTCCAGACGTACTCGCGCCGGAATGCAGGCACGAAGAGCTGGTTCTCGTCGACCTTGTCGAGGATGGTGCGGGTCTTCATCTGCTGAGTACCTCCAGCCCGCTGGGCGAAGTCAGTGGTTCGCCGCTTCATACACCTTCAGCACTTCATCGCCGTAGTGGTTGATGGCCTTACGGCGATCTTGCCGTGCTATGGCGCATCGAACGGACGACTGACGGTGGAATACAGGCTCGCCCAGGCGTTTTCGTCGATCTCGGCCTTAAGGGCGCGCTGCAGCTTCTTGCAGGGCTCTCCGGCGCCGCTGAAGTTGGCGCACGGAGAAGCTCTCCTCGTTGCGGTCGCTGCCCACGAACCAGCAGGCGATGTCGTCGGTGGAGGAGCCGCGGATCTCGCCGCTGGTGGGGTCGTAGACGTCGAGACCGCGCAACTCAACCTGCAGCTTGCCGAAGTCAGCACTCGAAGGCGGCTGTCCTCAGGAGGGCGGAAATGACCCGCAGACATGCTGTCTTCCTTCACGGCCATTGCCGGCCTGCTCAAGCAGGGCTTCGCGCTTCTCGATCAAGAAGAGGAGCTCCCGGTTGGATGCCTCCGCATCCCGGACCCACTCATTGGTCCACTTCATCGTTGATGTTGCGAAAATCGGTGAAGGCCGGGTCTTCGATGACGGCCATCACGGCCTCTCGTCCCTCAACACCGTCGGTCTCGCTCTCCAGCCGCGGGAACATCTGAGCGCCCCGGCGCATCAGGTCGATGCGCTTGTTCGGCCCACCCGTCAGCCCAGATCCTCCACGTCGAGCAGGCGGCGCCCATGCACCACCATCGTGATCGTGACCACGTCGGCATCGCGCCGATAGACCAGCCGGTACGGGTTGACGATGAGCTCGCGAACATCTTGACGCAACGTCTCCGGCACGACCCTGCCGCGATCGGGAAACGCCTCAAGGCTCGCACCCTCGTCGAGGATGCGCTGAAGCCAGGTCATGGCAGTCTCCGGCCGGTCGCGGGCGATGAACGCCATGGCCTCATCAAGCTGGGAGTACGCGTGCTCGGTCCAGACGACCCTCACAGCGAGTACTTCTCGCGCATGCGGCGTGCGACCTCCTCGTGCGGCACGACCTGGCCGGCGGCGATCTGGGCCTCAGAGACGGCGAGGTCGCGGAGCAGCTCGATCTCGTCGATCAGGCTCTCGTAGGCCTCGGGGTCCAGAAGCACGGCGGCGCTGCGTCCGTGCTGGGTGAGGATCACCGGACGCTTGGTCGAGTGCATCTGCGCGATGACGGCCGCGGTGTGCGCGCGGAACTCGGTGACTGGGCGAACGTCGGTGGAAGGGCGGAGCGGCGACATGGGGACCTCCGAGTCAGGACGCCAACAAGTACATCTTAGCGTATTGACACTGCAGTCGTCCACACTCGTTGGGGTCGGGCCGAACTGCGATTCCGCGGGCCGCGTAGCCCGGCAGCTGCCGAAGCGGTTGGTCCAAACAGTCGCGACACACACGACGTCATCGCGGGTCTTCCGTAGCCGCTCGGCACTCGTACACCTTCAGCACCTCATCCCCGTAGTGATTGATCACCTTCACCGCGATCTTGCCGGTCGACGGCGGGTCGAACAGTCGGCTGACGGTGCTACAGAGCGTAGCCCAGGCGTCCTCGTCGATCTCGGCCTTAAGGGCGCGCTGGAGCTTCCTGTAGGCGTGACGGACGAAGAAGCTCTCCTCGTTGCGGTCGCTGCCCACGAACCAGCAGGCGCTGTCGTCGGTGGAGGAGCCGCGGATCTCGCCGCTGGTGGGGTCGTAGACGTCGAGGCCATGAAGCTCCACCTGCAGCTTGCCGTCAGGCAGGGTGCGCAGCTCGAGGTCGGGTTCGCCGAAGACCATGAAGAGGTTGTCGGCGCCGATGCGCCAGTTGCGCCCGGTCTACCCGTCATGGTGCGCCCCAGTCATGCGCTTCTTCAGATTGCCGACCTTCCACTGCATGGCAGGATCGATCAGCGCCCGCGCGAGCACGTCGGGCCACGCGGCCAACAGGAGCTGGGGCTGAGCGCGCGACTCCTCGTCGAGCAGGCGGAAGTACTCGCGCTCGGGGCGCGTGAGCGCCGAGCACGGCGCCAGAAGAGCAGCCACGCGCTCGCACATGGCCGGGAAGTGCGGCTCGTCGTCGGCGGCGAGCACGGAGCGCAGCGCTTCGACCAGTTCATCGGACGGCGCGGCGAACCGGGACAGCGCCTCGACCGGATCCTGCACCGCCGGGAACGGGTCGGCCGTCGAGATCGCACGGATCACGAGCGCGCGCAGGAGCGGCTCATCCAGCGCGCTGGGGTTGACGCGGCCCTGCGTGCGAGGTCGTAGAGGTCACGACTCGCGCTGCGCTCCATGAGCGCCTTGACCTTGCCGGCCACCAGCTCTCGACGCTCGAGAGCAGGGGCCTCATCCGTGCAGCCACTCGAGATACGGAAGCCCCGCCGGAACGTACAGCCGCCACGCCGAGACGAATTCGTACCCGGCGCCGGGACGGCGCCGCTGAAGCCTGTAGGTGCCGCGGCCCAGGGAGCGCCGCATCTCGTGCAGCGGCGCCGGATCGCAGAGCCAGTCGTCAGACATCGGTTCGAGCAACCAGCCGGCGCGGGCGACCATGGTCGGCGAGCGGAGCGACGCCGAGTAGCGCGCGACGTGTGCGGACGTCATGGTGGTGAAGGAGCCGAGGCTGCGCAGCAGCTCCTCGAGGCCGCCGGCGAGGTCGAGGCGCGCGAGGCAGTCGACCAGCGTCCGCTCACGCGTGGTCACCGCTACCAGGGCGTCACCGGTACGGACCTCGGTCACGTAGGCCGTCGCAGCGGAAGGAGGCAGGCGCGCGACCTTGGCCGCCACGCGCCTGAAGCGATAGCCGCGCACCGTGAACGGCGTCACGGTCTTCGTCGAGAGGAAGGAGACGGTGTGCGCCGGCGTGTGCGCGACGCCGTGGGCTTCGAGCGCCGCGTGATAGGCCAGCACGGAGTCGGGGGCCGCCTTGCTCGCGAGCAGCAGCACGTTGGGCGTCCTGTCGCGAAACGCGCCGACGTTCGAAGCGTACAGGCCGCGGGCCAGCCGCCGCGCCTGGTCACGCCTGACGGCGTTGCGCAGGTTGGTCTCGCGGGTGCGCTCGCTCACGCCCGGATCGACGGCGGTCATGAACTCATCGAGGGTGAAGACCTCGCGGGCTTCGAGAAAGCGCAGGGTCATAGACGGTTTGGTGTTCATCGGCGCCTCGCTCCACGTAGAAATCTACGTGTTCGGCAGCATACAAGAACACCAGGCCGAGCGCACGGCCGATTCATTTGAAGGGGAGCCGCGCCGCGAGTTGCTCTGCACTTTCCGCATAGTGCCTTCGGCCGGCAGCTTGCCATAGGGCGACGTACAAAGGACGACCTCGCCGCGGTGGTGCGGTACCCCAAGCGCGCTATCCGACGGCCAGGAGCTCCTCCACCGTCAGGCGGATGTCCGCCGCGATCCTGCGCAGCAGGGTCGGAGAGATATCGCGCCCCCTGTGGAACGGCACGGTGGTGGACCGGCCGTCAGCGTGCCGGAACTGCTTGTGAGAGCCACGCTGCCGGACCTCGCGAAATCCGTGCGCCTCGAGGAGCGCGACAACCTGCCGAGGCTTGAGGACCGGCGGACTCCCCACCGTCAGGCGACCTGTATCGTCCTCACATCGACGAACTCGGACTCAAGAGCCGGCTCGCCGTCTTCGAGCAGCATCTCGATCACCTCGTGAAGGTTCTCCTGCAACTCGGCGAGGTCGGCGCCCTGCGAGTGCGCCCCGGGCCAGCCAGGGACGTAGCCGACCAGGAGTGTCGTTTCGGGATCACGCTCGACCACGAAATGGAACGTCCTCATGGTCTGCACCTCCTTGTGACTCGTCCTGGGTGTCATGTCATGCCGAGCCAGTGTAGCGCGCCCGCGCCGGAGCTTCTATGGTGAGCAACGAGGCTGACCTCGCCTTCGGGAGATCGATGCGGCGCTTCCTTGCCAGCACTGCGTCAAGGGAAGAGCCATCTATGTCGCCTTGGAGCGTAGCTGGGGCGGCCGCTGCCGCACAAGGATGACGATCGGCCGTGCTGGGTGACGCTCACCCCCTGAAGACCTCGGCCGCGTGCCCGTCGAGCAACTCGCGGTCGGGCTGATCGAGGAGCGCAGGCGGCACGGTGATGGCGCGGCCGGCGAAGCGCTCCTAATCGCGGCCGCCTGCGAAAGGCGTCGGCGAGGTCGTGGCTGACGCGGAGGCGGTAGTCGAGCGTGACGGTGACGTTGCCGGCGTCGTAGAGACGGTGGATGTCGGCGCGCAGGAGCAGCCCGTTGGGCAGCGCGTGCGCGCCGCCGTCCGCGTAGGGGCGCACGTGCGCGGCCTCGAGCGCGGGCAGCGAGTGCTCGCCCGAGACGGCGCAGGCGCGGTAGGCGCTGGTGACGGCGATGCGGAAGATGCCCTGGCCGAGGCGCGGCTGGACGACCTGAGACGCGCCGTGGCGGCGGAGTTCCATTGCGAGCGGTTCCGCCTCCGGCCGCAGCCGCGCCGTGCGCTCAAGGCACTCGGCGAGGATGCGCTGCCCGTCGCCGTGCAGGATGTCGATGGTCTTGCCCATCTGGATACGCGGTTGCCAGTCGGCGTGGTCGGCGACCCAGTGGTCGCGGGCGAAGAACACCGGCTGCGAGAGGTGGAGGCTATCAGGGGCCTCTCACGGAATCCGTGCCCATCGCTCCAACGATCGGACGCTTGGCGCGGCATCAGGTCATCCGTCACGATCTCCCGATAGAATGTCAACGTAATTCATCGGGGGGAGGAACACCTTGGCCGCCACGCTCTTCAAGGAAGTCGCCTACTCACTCTCCAAGCTCATTGAAGACATTGAGATGGGCGAGATCGGTCTGCCGGAGATCCAGCGTCCATTCGTCTGGAAGAGCACCAAGGTGCGTGACCTCTTCGACTCCATGTACCGCGGCTTTCCGGTCGGCTATCTGCTCTTCTGGCAGAGCATGGCCAGTGGCAACAGACAGATCGGGTCTGTCGAGAAGCAGAAGACGGCACGTTTGCTGATCGTCGACGGTCAGCAGCGACTGACGTCACTCTACACGGTTCTCAAGGGCATGCCCGTTCTTCGCCAGGACTTCAAGACCGAGCGCATACGCATCGCCTTCCGCCCGCGGGACCAAGTCTTCGAGGTCCTAGACGCAGCCATCCTGAAGGACCCGGAGTTCGTGCCCGACATCAGCACGCTGTGGGGCAAAGATGTCGGCCGAAAGAAGACGGTCGCTGCCTTCCTCAAGCGTCTGCGCGACAAGCGCGAGGTCAGTGAAGAGGAAGAAGAGATGCTCGAGGAGGCGATCGATCGGGTCCTCGACCTGCAGCACTACCCCTTCACTGCCCTCGAGCTCTCCGGGACAGTTGGTGAGGAAGAGGTTGCCGACGTCTTCGTGCGCATCAACAGCAAGGGCATGACGCTCAACCAGGCCGACTTCATCCTCACCCTCATGTCGGTGTACTGGGACGAGGGCCGGTCCGACCTTGAAGCGTTTTGTCGGGCGGCGCGCACGCCTTCCGCCGGCGCACCTTCGCCATTCAACTACTACATCCAACCCGATCCCGACCATCTTCTGCGCGTCAGCGTCGCCCTGGGTTTTCGTCGTGCTCGACTGCAGCACGTCTACTCGATCTTGCGTGGCAAGGATCTCGAGACTGGCGAATTCTCGGACGAGCGTCGCGATGAGCAGTTCGGGGTGCTCTGTCAGGCGCAGGCCAGCGTACTCGACGTTCAGAACTGGCATGAGTTCCTCAAGGCGATCATGACGGCCGGATATCGCAGCGGCGGCATGATCTCTTCGCAGATCGGTCTCCTGTACGCGTACGCCCTCTACTTGATTGGGTTGCGCGATTTCCATGTCGACCGCCACCAGCTCAGACAAGTGATAGCCCGATGGTTCTTCATGACAGCCTTGACGGGGCGCTACAGCAGCGGTTCCCCCGAGACCATCATGGACCAGGATCTGAATCGCCTGCGCGATGCGACGAATGCCGATGAGTTCGTGGCGGTCCTCGATCACGCTATCGACGACAAGTTCACCGAGGATTTCTGGAGCATCAATCTGGCCAACGAACTGGCCACCTCTGCGTCACGCGGCCCGACGCTGTTCGCCTACTACGCCGCCCTCAATCTGTTGGGCGCCAAGGTTCTGTTCTCGAAGATGACAGTTCACGAACTGCTCGACCCGACCACCAAGGCAAACAAGTCGGCGCTCGAGCGGCACCACTTGTTTCCCAAGGGATATCTGCAGACCGTGGGTATCACGCACACACGCGACACGAACCAGATCGCCAACTTTGCGCTCGTCGAATGGTCCGACAACATTGGGATCTCGGACGCGCCGCCATCTGAGTACTTCCCCGCATACGCTGCGCGCTTCAACGAAGCCGACCTGAAGCAAATGGGCGCGTGGCACGCTCTGCCCGACGGCTGGACGGACATGGAGTACTGGGACTTCATCGACGCGCGGCGGAGACTGATCGCCAAGGTGATCCGGGAGGGCCATGAGTGCCTGGTGAGCAAGGGGTGCGCGGATGAGGCTGCAGAGCCCTGAGGGACGTGTCAACGCGTGGCGCATAACCTGTGCGCAGAGCGGCTCCGGTGTGACGGAAACCTCCGGGCGCATCAGGTTGATGCGCTTGTTAGCAGGGAGCAACGCGTCGAATGCGGCTCACCGACGGTGGTGACCTACGTACCTAACCAGGACTCGTGGCGCAATTCGACCACGTCCCCAATTCGCTGGAAGTCCCTGTCTCTCGATACCAGTGTCGCTCCGTAGTGCCGAGCCACTGCGGCTATCCAAAGGTCATTGTCAGAAACCCCGACATCGCGCAAGGTCGTTTCGGCTCCTCCACGCCTCGCCGTTGGCCCGAACCTGGCAACCAACGCCATCTTCAGGCGGCCATACTCGCGAGCGACCGGCTCGGTCACGTCCAGCATGTGGAGCAGGCCGATGAGAGCGTCCATCTGCCTTTGATTCTCATTGCGTCGCGTTGACTTCTCTACCATGAAGACAAGTTCGCCAGCCACAATTGGGCAGAGACACAAGTCACTGGTGTTCACGGCCTGAATGTGCCCAACGAGCGCCGCATCTTTGCCATCCATGATGCGGCTGGCATGATTCGTATCAAGCAGGTACATCGGGTTCAACGATCGAGCTCCGAGTCTCGTACACGAGCTGCAGGCATTCCTCGAAATCGTCGCCAGCCCATGCTCCCACGAGCGCGAGAAGTCCGCTTGCTTCGTTCGCCCCAGCCTCCTCCGCAAGGATCTCACCGGGGTTCGCAGTACTGGCACTTGCACTTCGCGTTGGAGTAGGCTGAGTGGTTGCCAGGCTTGATGACCAAGGCCCAGCTCCACCTCCAAGGAGAAGAGTGCCGATGGCGGCGAGACACAGTGGGTAGCTCGCGTTGATCGAGTTGCTCCGGACTCGAGTCTGAACATCCCTGGTCTGAGTGATCAAGGACGCCGAGCCTTCTTCACCTCCGCAAATGACAGAACGAGATGCATCCACGTATGCTCAGCCCTCCCTGACTCGCGCCACCCAGCTATCGAGCGAACCGCGAGCGAGTTCGACGATTTCCGAACCCACCGAGGCTGACGTGTGGTAGTCAGACCCCTCATTGAATGCATACCGGTCGTTGAAGTCCTGCACCAGTTCAATTCCGCGCGATCTGGCTTCACCGACGGGAAGGCGAGAAACCGTAGCGTCATCGCCGGGCGGCCATTCACGATAGCTTTGTACAGTGATGTTGTCGAAGAACTTGTCGTCAACAACCGAGCTTAGTCTCACGCTCACTTCGCTGAGATTGGCGCCAGCATTCGCAATTCCCAAGACGTGCACGAGTCGCGACAGTATTTCCTCGTCAGGGCTATCGGATGACAGTCGAACACGAGTGGTGAGGCCCGAGAAGACGGGATTCGTCTGCGCTGTCCCACAAAGCTCGTACACCAGAGACACGCGCTCACGCAGATACGCCAGTCGCTTGGCCGAATCGGTCGTCCACTCGCTGTCGTAGTTCACATTGAGACTGATGGCGACCTGGGAGATCACTATCTGGCTGTGTCCGCCCATCGACTGAAACACGATTCGCGGGACTTGCGGATCCAGATTGTCTGGAACAGGGATGGATTGCGGCTGGCCATAGCGGCTGGCCAAGCGATCCTCGAAAGCATTCGACAACCGACGGATCTGGGGCGCTCGCGGAAAAACGACGTTGAGCGAATTCGCCGTGAAGACCGGCTCGTTGAACACAACCCCTCCCAGCATCAGCGGACGCGTCATGATACCTCACAACGCATTCGTCGTGTTGATACCCTGGGCAGCCCTATCTCCTGCTAACTGGGATTCTGCGGTCCGTGTAGCCCGGTATAGGCCGAAGCGGTTGGTCGTGTCACACACGACATCGTCGCGAGCCATCCGTAGTTGGTCGGCACGCGTACGCCTTCAGCACCTCGTCCCCGAAGTGGTTGATGACCTTCATGGCGATCTTGCCGGTCGACGGCGGCTCGAAGGGGCGGCTCACGGTGGAGTACAGGCTCGCCCAGGCATCCTCGTCGATCTCGGCCTTGAAGGCGCGCTGCAGCTTCTCGTATGGCTCGTCGGCGCCGGTGAGGGAGGCGTCGCGCACGAAGAAGCGCTCCTGGTCGTAGTCGCTGTCGATGAACCATGAGGCGCTGTCGTCGGTGGAGGAGCTGCGTCTTCGACGCGCCGGACTGCCATGCACCAGGACATCCTATCCATCAGTGCCTGACTTGCCGCTGCCGGGCGACCCCACTCCAGCGACGTCACCAGCATCCGACTCCTCCAAGTCGAGCTGCACGACGGCCTTGCGCCATGGTTCTGCAGTGGAGGCCGGCATGGTGTAGAAGGCCTGCTGGGTACCGTCCACGTTCCACTCGACCGTGAACGGTCGATTGCGTCGGCCGAACCGCCGCTTGATCAGCATCGTGAGGTGGGCGAATTGGGATCTGGCAACAGGGCTCGTCACTGAGGCCGCCTCGACGATCTCGGAGTAGCTGACGTAGTCGTCCGGCTTGTCGCTGCACAGATCGAGCGTCGTTCGCGTGACGATGTTGGCTGCTCGTCCTAGAGCCACGAGGTCTGCCTCTGACCAGTCGACCCAAGGCAGCTTCTCTGAGGAGATCTCCGTGCTCGGGGTGCCCGGCGCCACCAGCGACTTCTCGATATCCGGGAGCGGATAGAGCCTCGAGAAGGTCACGAACACGTGGCCGGTACTGTCCTTGTACGGCTGAAAGCGCACGAGCGACAGATCCACGCCCTGCTGCGCCAGCCAAACAGTGGCAGAGATGACGATGGGGCTGAAGCCTTGGGCGATCACGACCACCCTTGGGTTCGCCAGGGTCTCATCCGAGACGATCTCTGCGTGTGCGAGAAGTGCCTCACCGGCCTGCTCAGTCGTGATCGTGGTCCCGCGCGCAGCGCAGAATGCGGCATGCGCGGCCGCAAGCGTCTCGAGATGAAACCGGCTCGCCATCGCCGCATACTTGATGACCTGCATGTCCACGGTGTCCGGAGCCATACCGCGCTTCAGCTCCGCGACCACGAGACGGCCGTCATAGTCGAGGCCGAGAACATCCAGTCGGTCTCGTTGCGGATCGCCAGCCACGACCCACCCGTCGTATTCGACCGTGACGATCTTCACGCCGGGGCCGAGGATGATCGGATGAGCTACAACCCACTCCTGAAGGTGAGCCCGCTCCATGAGCCCAGCGGCCGCCAAGGTCGTGACTTCGACGGCGCGGGCCGTATCGCCGCCGTCCGAGACGGCGAGCAGCAACTCTCCGCTGTCGGCGCTATCCATCGACGTCTCCTCTCACACCGTGATCATCGGCGCCGTGGCTGAAGAAGCGACCGTGTACACCTTCAGCACTTCGTCCCCGTAGTGGTTGATCACCTTCACCGCGATCTTGCCGGTTGACGGCGGGTCGAAGGGGCGGCTGACGGTGGAGTAGAGGCTCGCCCAGGCGTCCTCGTCGATCTCCGCCTTGAGGGCGCGCTGCAGCTTCTTGCAGGACAGAAGCTCTCCTCGTGGTAGTCGCTGTCGATGAACCAGCAGGCGATGTCGTCGGTGGAGGAGCTGCGGATCTCGCCGCTGGTGGGGTCGTAGACGTCGAGGCCGCGGAGCTCCACCAGCAGCTTGCCGCCCGGGAGCGTGCGCAGCTCCAGGTCGGGCTCGCCGAAGACCATGAAGAGATTGCCGGCGCCGGTGCTCTTGAGGAGCTTCTGGTCGGCGGTGTCCATGGCGAGGTCGGGGTTCATGCGCGTGATGAGGATGGTGAGGTTGGGCCACTGCCGGGTCTCTTCGCCCACGTAGGGGCCGAAGGCGAAGGCGCAGACGACGAGCATCGGGAAGCCCTCGCCCTTGCGCGCCTCCTTGGCGGCCTCCTTGACCCACTCAGCGTCGATGGTGCCGTACTCGGGGCCGATGGAGATCGCGGCGCGGAGGGCGTTGCCGCCGGCGTCGGTGTACTCGCCGATGGCCTGGACGTAGGTGCACGTCGCTGTCTGCCCCCGAGCCACCTTGACTCGCCGTGCTCCCGGCGGGGTATACTGCCTGTGCGGGCGTCGACAGGGTCGATGGTCCGCATTTCTATGCCCTCCCCCCGAGTCTCAGGACGCTGAAGTATCGTGGCGCTGTCTGGATCGCGCCGGCTGCCAGGGTTGTCCAGCCCAGATGATGCCTGACGTGCCTCGCCACCGCCTGCTTGCACGGATCCGTACCCTTGCCGGGCACCTTTCGGCACAGCAGGTCGTACATGACCGCCCCCAACAGGACGTCCACCATCTGGATGAGCAGCGAAGCATGCGACTCCAGCATGCAGACGTTGTAGACCTGTCCCGGCATGCGGGGATCCCCGGTCAGCTCGAGCATCTCGCGCTCGTAGTACGCGGGACTTGCCTTCGGCTTGCCCAGGTAGTCAGCCAGCACGCAAACGCTCTCACCAGGGTCTGTGTTGCGCCGCACAAGATCCCTCGAGTAGCCGATGTAGGCGTCCCACACCGTGGGGAAGGAGCGCCCCCCGTCGAAGCGCGGGCTGTGCTTGTCCAGGGTCAACGCGCAGAAGTGACTGGTCGGCATGGAGAAGTACGAGTCGATGAGACGCAGGTAGAAGGGCAGGCCCGCATTCTTGACGGTGTTGAACTTGAACTCGAATCCGCATGAGGCAGGACCCGGCAGCGCCCCGCGCACCCTCTGATACTCGGTGTGAACCGCCTCGGTGAGCGGAGCCGTGTCTTGCAGCTTGAGCAGGCCCAGGCCAAAGAAGCGTTGCGCGCCGGTACCCAAGACGCCGGACTCGTCGATGAAGACGAAGGAGCCGACAGGCTTCAATGGACGCTCGCTTCCTCATCCTGCTGACAGGGCATGAAGGACAGCGTAGCGGCTCGCCGGGGGAGTGGCGAGGCTCACAAAGGGCGGGTCCCGTTGACGTTGGGGCCGTTCGCGGGGTCACGATGCCGGGGCTGACCCACGCAACGAGGTGCGCCGGCAGCGATTGCGAATGGCCCAGCAGCGGCCGCGGTTCGCCTCGCTCGGCCAGCTACCAGCTCGCGCGCCTGCTCGTAGCCGGTCACGCGCACGCCCACCTGATCGAGGAAGCGCGTGAGGTGCATGTCGACGGCCGACCTGCCCTGCTCGTCGCAATGAATCCTGAAGCAGTCGATGGTATTCGGGTCCATCGAGGGCGGGTCGAACGGGCGACTGACGGTGGAGTAGAGGCTCGCCCGGGCGTCCTCGTCGATCCCGGCCTTGAGGGCGCGCTGCAGCTTCTTGTAGGGCTCGTCGGCGCCGGTGAAGGAGGCGTGGCGCACGAAGAAGCTCTCCTCGTTGTAGCCGCTGTCGATGAACAAGCAGGCGATA
>Ga0194043_1001061_pt1 | contig 15552 bp, 14 predicted proteins | sample JunL4415m_MetaG_FD_161274 | JGI IMG/M metagenome (GOLD analysis project Ga0194043, IMG submission 161274) | Anoxic zone freshwater microbial communities from boreal shield lake in IISD Experimental Lakes Area, Ontario, Canada - Jun2016-L442-15m | ecosystem: Environmental > Aquatic > Freshwater >...
AGGTCGTCGCTTCGCAGTCGCCCGACCTGGCCGTCGGCGACGTCGTTCTGCACGACCTCGGCTGGCGCGAGTACGCGCTGGGCACGGCGACGGCGTTTCGCCGCGTGCCCGCCGGCGACGTCCCTCCAAGCGCCTGGCTCGGCGTCCTCGGCATGGTCGGCCTGACCGCGTGGGTGGGCATGCTCGAGATCGCGGCGCTGCAGCCCGGAGACATCGTGTTCGTCTCGGGGGCGGCCGGCGCGGTCGGCAGTCTCGCCGGCCAGATCGCCAGGTTGCGCGGCGCGGCGCGCGTCGTCGGCAGCGTCGGCTCCGCGGCCAAGGTGCGCTACGTCTGCGACGAGCTCGGCTTCGACGCCGCCTTCAACTACCACGAGGGCTCGCCGCGCCGGCTTCTGGCAGAGGCCGCGCCGGACGGTATCGACGTCTACTACGACAACGTCGGCGGTGAGCATCTGGAGGCGGCCATCGGCGCCCTGCGCGTGCATGGCCGCGCGGCCCTCTGCGGGGCGATCTCGCAGTACAACGCCGTCGCACCGGCGCCCGGGCCGCGCAACCTGGCTCTGATGATCGGCAAGCGGCTCACGCTGCGTGGCTTTCTGGTCAGCGACCACGCCGATCGCCAGGCGGCGTTTCTCGCCGAGGTCGGCGGCTGGCTGGCCGAGGGGCGCATCCGCCTCGCCGAGACGATCGTCGATGGCGTCGAGAACGCGCCGGCCGCGTTCATCGGTCTCATGCGCGGCGAAAACGTCGGCAAGATGCTGGTACGCGTCGGCGACGACTGACCAGCGCGGCGGCGCAGACCGACGCGGGGTGATTGAGGGGGCTGCGGGCGGCCGCGTCGTGCAGAGCGGCCGGCGGCCGCCGCGGCCCTCGGGCGCTCACCCGGACTTGTGCTCATCCTTCGGCGGCCGTCGCCACAGCCACACGGCTGAGAGCACGCCGATGGCGACGATCGCCGCCGCGTAGCCCCAGAAGAACGCGAGGTAGTCGCTGGACGTGCCCATGGGCGGCGCCCCCGGCAGAGCGTTGCGAAAGGCGGTCAAGGCGAAGAGCAGCGTGGTGAAGAACGCGACCATCGCGATCTCGGTCTTGCGCCCCCCGAACACCACGGCGAGCGTCATGCCGACGACACTGGCGATGAGGATCCACGTGAGCGCGACCGAGAAGTAGACCACCATGGTCGTGGCATGAGACCGGGTCACGGCGATGTCGAGCTGCCTCATGGGATTCCAGCCGCTGTGCCAGTCCGGGGCCCAGTCCGAGGCCGTGGAATCGATGTCCAGCCCCGGCCAGGCCCCGTAAGTTTGGAGCCTGATCGGGATGGGGTCCGGGTCGAGTCCCTGCGCCTGCCTGGTCGCGCTCAGCCAGAGACTGGTCGTGTGACGGTCCCCCGGGTACTCCTCCACGTTCCCGTCCAGATCGAGGTACGCGGTGGTGATGGCGCCCGTGTCGCCGGACGGGATGGTCTTCTTCTGCTCCGTACCCGCCGCGGACACTCCCAACGTGAGCACCAGCGCGCGCTTGAGATGCCCACCGTCGTCGACCAGTGCGTCGCCCTTCGGGATGCACTCCAACTGGAGGCCAACGGTCTCCTTGTTGAGGTCCAGCGCCACGATCTTGACGAGCACCTCCAGATAGTAGTCCCCCACGGGGACCGGCTCGCTGAACGCGCCGACGTCGGAGGCGACCGACTTGTCGTGGATGGCTCCCATGGTCACGACCAGGCCGATCGCCGCCGCGATGACCAGGGCGACGATCGTCACGACCAGGCCGAGGCGTTTCACTGGGACTCTTCTTTCTGGGTCGATTCCGTCCACGGTCCTTCCCGTTCGTCTCGCCATGCTGTGCTCAGCATAGCGCGCGCGCGGCGGCCGCGCCCTGGCGCGGCGCCGGGTCGCGCGCGCGCCACGCGGCCGCCGCACGGCGTGCCCACACCCTACCGGGCTGGGCCATGCGAGTGAGCGGGAGCGGAGGGATCGGCCGCTCTCGTCGCAGACGGGCGTGCCCGCGCGCGGATGCTTCTTCGACGGCAGAGGAGCAGGCGCCGAGTTGCTCCTGATGAAGAAGGTCGGCTTCGCGCACGTCCAGCCCGGCATCGAGTCGCTGTGCCCGAGCATCCTCAAGGCATTCAGAAAGGGTGTGTGCGCCCATCGGAACATCGCCCTGCTGCGCGAAGGCCGGTCACGGCGCCTCGACGTGACCTGGAACTGCCTCTTTCGCATCCCCGGGGACGACCTCGAGGAGTATGCCGCGCTCGGCCGAGCACGTTTACGGCGGGCGAAACCAGCGCGCAGCCGGTCGCTCGCGACGCGAAGCTGCGCATCCCGTGATGTGGCAAGGCAGTCCCGCCGCGCCTCGTGGGATATGGTTGGCGACGCCGGGCGGGTATCGCCTGCGGGGCTCCTGGGTCAGAATGGAGAGAAGATGAGTCGCAGCAGGTCGAACAATGGACAGCCGGCCGGGCAGGGTTCCGGCCGCACATCACGCCCCAGGACGGACGCCCCATCGATCCGCACCGTCAGCCTGCTGCTGCTCGTGGGCGTGGTCTTCGTCGTGGCTGTGCTGATGGTCATCTCGGCCGTCGGGTTCGTGCTCGATCCCGACCCGGCGGTGAAGGCGGGTCCGATGTACGTGACGCTCACCCTCACCACAGGCGCCGCGCTGCTCATGCTCTTCGTAGCGCTGAACATGTCGTTTCTGCCGTTCATGTCCCGCCAGCGGGCGCGCGACGTCCAGCTCGTCATGTGGGCGATGGGCGTCACCGGAATCGTGACCGGCGTGTTGACGCTGGGAGGAGAGGTCAGCTTTGTCGTGACGCGCCTCATCCTCGGCAGCGTCGCGTTCATGTTCATCACGCTGCAGAACGCCCGTCTGACCCGGGCGCGTGCGGCTGCGCCTGGGGGGCAGGCGGGTCCGCCCGCCTCGCAGGCGCAGCCGCGCGCCCGCAGCCGGCAACGGCGCGCAGGGCGTAAGCGCTGACCGTGCCCGTGACGGCGCCAGGAACGTAAGGGCCTATCCCGTTAGGTCTGCACATACGGATGCGCCCGTGGACACATCGCGGCTGCGGCCCCTCCCCGGATCCCCACGTAGCTGGGCTACGAGGGAACCGTCTCGTGACCGCCCCGCTCGGTCCACGAACGCCCCGCACGCACATCCCTGGCGGGATAGGCCCTTGGTCGTCTCGGGAGCGGGCAGCGGTGACCTCTTCGTGATGGCGGCCGGATCGGATCATGGCGACGAGCCCGCCTTCGTCGCCGCCGTCGTCGAGATCATGCCGTGAGCATCGACCGGCAGGGCGGCGCCACGGACGCACGCATCGCCGTGATCTCGGACACGCACGGGCGCCTTGACCGTCGCGTGCTCGAGGCCTGCGCCGGCGCCGACCACATCATCCACGCCGGCGACGTGGGTTCCAGCACGGTCCTCGAGGCACTGGCGCGAGTGGCGCCGGTGACCGCGGTGCGCGGCAACCGCGACCGCGGCGCTCTCGGCGCCGACCTGCCCGACGAGGCTTTCGGCGAGGTGGCCGGTCTGCGTTTCGTGGTCGCGCACAAGCGCCGCGACATCAAGGCCGGCCACCCGGATCCTGCAGCCGAGGGTCTGGGGCTGCTCGTCTACGGCGACACCCACCGGCCGGAGATCCGCTACCGAGGGTATGCGCCGGGCCGGGTGCCGGTGCTGTGGCTCAATCCCGGCAGCTGCATGGCGCCGCTCCCACACGATCCGCGTCCCAGCATGGCGCTCGTCCTCGTGCGTGACGGCGAGCCCCACGCGCGCCTCATCTTCTTCCCGTAGCCTCCCGAGCCGCAGCCGCCGCGCGCGTTCCTCTGTCCCTCCCTCCACGACTCACAACACGCCGCAGGCGTGCGGCGCACGTTTTGAGGGCATGGACAATCCATACATCAGGCCGCCGGCGTGTGGCCTGGTCACCGAGGGCGCGAGCCCGTCAGGATCACGCGCGGCCTTGAAGAAGGCTGCCGACTGGAGGAGAGCGCCTCCCGCCCTCCCGCACCTGCCGCCGCGCCCAGCATCTTCGCAAGGCTGACCGATGGCGCGCGCAAGCCGAGCGCCGGAATCGACCATGAGCGGAGTCAGAGCGGATAGCGATGAGGTCGCCGCGGCTCCCCTCGAAGCGCCGACCTCCGCCGCGCAAACACCTGGACCGGTTCGCTGGTCGCCGCCGGTGAGCCGCCAGACAGCCCCGCCTCAGGCCAGTCCCATACGCCGCAGCTGCCCCTCCGTGTAGCCGAAGTAGTGCGCCGTCTCGTGCAGCACCGTCACGCGGATGCGCCCCGCCAGCTCGGCGCGCGTCGCGCAGACACGCTCCAGGTTGGCGCGAAAGAGGTAGATCGTGTCGGCCCACGGCGCGCCGAAGCTGGTCGAGCGCCTGGTCATCGGCACGCCGTGGTAGATGCCGAGGACGCGGGGGTCGATGCCGCCGGCCACCATCTCCGCCGAGGGACGCTCGGCGACGAGGATGGCCACGCTGCGCAGCTCGTCGAGCAGCTCCCGCGGGAGCTCGGCCAGAGCCGCCTCCGCGACCGCCTCGAACTCGTCCTCGCACATGAGCGGCTGCGGCCGCGCGGCGGCGGCGTCGAGGCGCAGCACCTGGCCCCACTCGGCGGTCATGGCGGCGCGCTCGCCGCAGGCGCCCAGGGCGCGACCGAGCAGGTAGCGCGCGTCCGCCTCGGGGCCGGGCGGGAGGACGCCGCGGGCGAGGATGCCGCGCAGACGCGCGGCGGCGGCGGGCGCGTCGCCCGCGGCCAGCAGCCACGCGGCCTCATGAAGCTCCGCCTCGAGGCCACGCCGCTCTGCGGCGGCGCCACTCGCGCTCGGCCCTGCGTGCTTCTGGGCATCCTCGGACATGGCGCCATCATAGACGGGATGGCGCGCGGTCACCGCAAGCCCCGTCGCGGCGCCGCTGTGGGGGTCACGCTTGCAGGAAGTGGAGCACCTCGTAGACGAAGTACGCCGGCCAGACGATCGCCTGAAAGACGCCATAGGCTCCATCCCGGAATGAAGTGGCGGCGCCGAGGTACGGGCGCTCGTGCATCGCCCGGGATCCGCCTCCCACCTGCGTGCCGAGGGCATCGACGCCGCGCACGGAGACATGGCCGACCCCTCGTCACTCGCCAGGGCCGTCGCCGGCTGTGACGCCGTCGCCCATTTCGCCGGGATCCTCGGCGACGAGGCGGTCCCCAGGGCGCGCTTCATGGCGGTGAACGCAGAAGGGACGAAAAGCCTGCCGGACGCCGCCGCCGCGGGAGTGCGACGTATCGCGGGGGCAAAGCGCGCCGGCGGCTCGGCTTCGAGCCACAGGTCGGCCTCGACGACGGGATGGCGGCGGTACGCGAGTGGGCCACCCGCGAGGGGCTCCTGTAGCGCCGCACGAGCGACTCCTGGGTCGCGTCGTTCCTATGATCGCGCGAGGACGCCCGCACCTGAAGGAAGTACAATCGCCGTGCCATGCCGTGCCGCGCGCGAGAAAGGGTAACCGATATGCAGCAAGTCGATGAGTTCCCCAACCTCTTCATCCTCGACCACCCCCTGATCCAGCACAAGCTGACCCACATGCGCAACGTCACGACCTCGACGCGCACGTTCCGCCAGCTTCTGCGCGAGATCGCGCTCCTCATGGGCTACGAGGTGACGCGCAACCTGCCGCTCACCGACGAGACCATCTGCACGCCGCTCACCGAGATGGATGCGCCGGTGATCGCCGGCAAGAAGCTCGCCATCGTGCCGATCCTGAGGGCCGGCGCCGGCATGGCCGACGGTCTGCTCGAGCTCGTACCGGGGGCGCGCGTCGGCCATATCGGCCTGTACCGCGATCCCGAGACCAAGAAGCCGCACGAGTACCTGGTGAAGCTCCCCGAGGTCGAGGGGCGGACGTTCATCCTCGTCGATCCGATGCTCGCCACCGGCAACTCGGCGGCGCACGCGGTCGCGGTACTGAACGCTCGCGGCGTCCCGGACAGCGACATCCTCTTCCTCGCGCTCGTCGGCGCGCCCGAGGGGATGCGCGCCTTCAATCAACAGCACGCCGCCGTGAAGGTGTACGTGGCGTCGCTCGACTCCCACCTCAACGAGAACGCTTACATCGTCCCCGGCCTGGGCGACGCCGGCGACCGCCTCTTCGGCACGAAGTAGGATCTCTCGGATCGGCGTCACGAGACGGATCCCTCGTCGCGTGCGCCGGGGCGTCCATCCCAAGGTCGTGCAGAAACGGCTCGCACACGCCAACGTGGCCATCACGCCGGACGTCTACTCGCACACCTCATCGCATGTGCAAGCGGATGAGGCAGACAGGATCGACGCGCGGATGCGGGCTGCGATAGCCAAGGAGGGGGAGCGCGTCTCTCGCGAGCCGGTGACCCCGTCGGCCGGCGGAGGTTCGTCCGGCTGCGCGAACGCGGTACGATGGAGCCGGCTCAAGGAGTCGGACCGAACGCCTCGAGGCACTCTGGCGCGGCGCGTCAGGCACAGTGGCGGGTCACGAGCGAAGGGGGCAGCGATGAGCGGCGACGTCTACGAGCGCCTCGCGGCCGCGCTCGACGGCCTGGCCAACGGCTTCCCGCGCACGGCGTCGAACGTCGAGCTGCGCATCCTGCGTCACGTCTTCTCGCCCGACGAGGCCGAGGTGGCGGCGGCGTTGACCGGGCGGCCCACCGCGGCCGCCGACGTCGCCCGGCGGGCCGCCCTCGAGCCTGCCCGCGTCACGGCGACGCTCGAGAGTCTCGCGGAGCGCGGCGTGATCTGGACGGGTCGAGTCGATGACGCTTCGGGCTACCGCCTGGCGCCGTTCGTCGTCGGCTTCTACGAGGCTCACATGCTTGAGACGCACGACGTCGAGTTTGCGCGCTTAGTCGAGGAGTACTTCTGCGGTGGCGGCGCGGTGGGGATCATGAGCGCTCAGCCGGCCATCCATCGCGTGGTCCCCGCGCGAGGAGCGACCGAGATGGAGTGGGTGCTGCCCTACGACGATGTGCGCGCCATCCTCGGCAAGGCGCGCTCGTTCCGTGTGGAGACGTGCGTCTGCCGTCTGCAGCAGGACGAGCTCGGCACAAGGCGCTGCGACTTCCCCCTCGAGTCGTGCCTCTGGTTCTCCTACGCCGAGAGCGGCAACACAGCGAGCGGGATCTCGCACGAGGAGGCCCTCGCGGTCCTCGACGAAGCGGAACGTGTCGGTCTCGTGCACACGGTGAGCAACGTGGCCGCGGGGATCGGCTACGTCTGCAACTGCTGCGGCTGCTGCTGCGGGCTGCTGCGCGGCATCAACGAGTGGGGCCTCGAGGGCTCCGTGGCCCAGGCGAACTACGTCGCCGAGATCGACCCGCTCACGTGCACCGCCTGCGGCGCCTGCGAAGAGCGCTGCCAGGTCGACGCAATCGCCGAGAGAGACGACGGCGCGCGCGTCGTGCGCCGCGAGTCGTGCATCGGCTGCGGCCTCTGCGTGACGGGCTGTCCCGCTGAGGCCGCGCGCCTGCGACGCAAGCCCGACGGCGAGATAGTGGCGCCGCCCGCGACCCGCGGCGCGTGGGAGCGCGTGCGGCTGAGGGGGCGCGGCGCCAGCGCGAGGTAGCCTCGGCGATGCGCAGACCGGCGCGCAGAATCACGAGTCCCACGATCTGCTGCGACGCCGCCGCGGCGTCATAGCTGCTGAGCCGGCGGAGGTCACGGAGCACCTGCGGCGAAAGCGACCGCAGCGACCGCAGCGACCGCCCCGTCGCATTGGTCGCACATGACCATCCCTGTCACTCAGGCGCTGCAGAGCCACGAATGGGGCTCCCGCCGGGCAGTTCTCCGCGGCGGCGACGCTGCCGCCGGGCAGCCCTCCGCGGCGGCGACGCTGCCGCCGTGGAGAAGGCCGCCTCTTCAACCTTCTCATCGTGCCCGGCCGTCCGCAGGCGCGGCTGCCGGGGGAAGAGAGGGGATGGCCGCTTCCTGAGGGAAGACAGCCTTCGCGCCCTGCTTCTTCAGCGGCCGCGGGCCGCTTGCCCACGCGCCTCGTCGCGCGCCTCGGCGCGCGCCTCGGCGCGCGCTTCCGGCGGCGCGGCTCCGGCGGCGCGGCCCCGGCGGCCGCGGCCTGGTCTTCCCTGAGGCGCAGCCGCGGAAGGCCGCGGTCGCCGCCCCCGGCATAGTCACTGCGCGAGCGTCTTCCGTTGGCGGTACTTCCAACGGTATCGTTGGAAGTACCGCCAACGGATTCGGCCATCTTCGACGATGCCCCCGCCGGCGGGCCACGCGCGCGGAGCGCGAACCTCGACGCTGAGGCCGCCGCCTCGTCGCATTGGTCGCTTTCGTCGCTGCGGTCGCCCGAACCGGGAGCGACGCGTGACTGAGGCCGGCATCCACGCCACGACAGCTTCCAGGGCGGAGACTGCGCGGCAGACAGTACGGCGTGTTGGGAGGAGTCCATCCAGGCCCCGCGCGACGCGACCTGCCGCACGCGGCGTCTGCACACCGGTCGTCGCACCACGCCGCGCCTGGACGATCTGGCGCCGGCCCGCGTCACCGTGGTCCAGCCTTGGCGAGCAGCGCTGCAGCTCCTCCGCGCGTGATTCCCATGCGCGATGTACTGTTGCTTTCTCGTATCGCGCATGTAACATGTACATATGGATATCGATGGCTGGCGTCTGGACGAGGCGCTCAGGATCTTGGGCGAGGTCCTCGAGGCTCGTGGACCGACGTATGAGATCGTCGCCATCGGCGGCAGCGCCCTCATGCTGCTGGGGCTGATCGGCCGTCCTACGAGAGACCTCGACGCGCCGGCACTGGTCGAGGACGGCAGTGCCCGCGTCTAGCGAGCAGATCACAGACCACGCCGCCGCCCTCGCGTGGAGCCTGTGGACTGAGCTGGGCGTCTCGGGGTGGCAGCGCAGTCACCCCTCGCACGCCATCGATCCCGAGCGCCTCATCCTGTTCACGGCGTCCCTCGACGACACAGACCCTCGCCTGCGCGACGAGGCGACCGACTGGTGCATCGCATACGGCCGCTACGTGTCGGCGGCGAGACTGCGGAACCTGCTCGCCGCCGAGACGCCGGAGGTGCAGGCTGCCTTCGGCCGGACGGCGGCGAGGGTCAACGCCCACTCGAGCCTGCGCTGGCCCGGCGCGACGCAGGCCCGTCCCTTCGAGCGCACGAGACGCTCAGCCGTCGCCGACTTCAGCGGCCCGTCGCTCGTCGTGCTACGTCTGCGCGCCCTGTTCGGCGTGGGCGCGCGCGCCGAGGTCGTGCGCGCCTTCCTCGCCGATCCCTCGGCGCGCCTCTCGGCGGCCGACGCGGCCGCCGACGCGGCCTACACCAAGCGGAACGTCGCGGAGGCTCTGGAGGCCCTGAGGATGGCCGGTCTGCTGGTGGTGCACGCGCAGCGAAACCAGCGGCTCTACGGCCTCGCCGACGCCGGGTGGCTCACGGCCCTGCCGGGCAGCCTGCCGGACTCTTTTCCCAGGTGGAGCAGCGTCTTCCGCATCCTGGAGGGCCTCATCGCGGGCGCACGCAGAGCCGAAGCGCTGACGACGGCGAGGGCGCGGACCGTGGAAGCGTCGGACGTCCTCCACCACCTGCGCAGCGACTTCCAGCAGGTCGGCGTGCGCCTGACAGAGGAGGAGCAGGGCCCAGACGCCTGGGTGACCATGCAGCGACTCGCCCTCGAACTGACGGGGGCGTGGGCTTCTGGTTCCTTCACGAGCGCCGCGCAGGCCGACGCCGGCGCACGCGACTACGAGGGACTGCGAGGAACTGCGAGGTGTCCATGAAGGCGATCGTCTGCACAGCCTACGGCGGCCCGGACGTCCTCAGGCTCGAGGAGGTCGAGAAGCCGCGCCCCAAGGCCGGCGAGGTGCTCGTCCGCGTCCACGCGACGACTGCATCCAGGGCGGATTGCGAGATCCGCCGCTTCGAGTTCCCTGCGTGGATCTGGCTCCCCATCCGCCTGGCGTTCGGCGTCGTGAGGCCGCGGGTGCGCATCCTCGGCCAGGAGCTCGCCGGCGAGGTGGAGGCCCTCGGCGACGGGGCGACCTCCTTCGCGCCCGGAGACCGCGTCTACGGCACCACCGGGATCGGGCTCGGGGCCTACGCCGAGTACGCCCTCGCAGGCGGGCGCCGCGCCGGCAGCGTCGTGGCCCCCATGCCGGCGGCCCTGAGCTACGCCGAGGCCGCCGCCGTCCCCTACGGCGCGATGGAGGCGCTCCGCTTCCTCCGCAAGGCCGGCATCGGCGCCGGGCAGAGGGTCCTCATCATCGGCGCCGGCGGGAGCTTTGGCACCTACGCGGTCCAGCTGGCCAAGCATGCCGGCGCCGAGGTGGTCGCCGTCGACAGCGCCGGCAAGCTCGCGATGCTCCGCGAGATCGGCGCCGACGAGGTCATCGACTACACCGAGCGGGACTTCACGGACGGCGCAGGGGACTTCGACATCGTCTTCGACGTCGTCGGCCGGGCGCCCTACGCCCGCGTCGCCCGCCTGCTGCGTCCCGGCGGCCGGTACGTGGTGGCCAACCCACACACGGCCCAGCTCATCCGCGGGCTCTGGGCCTCCCTGACCGGCGACAAGAAGATGATCTTCGGCTCGGGCGCCGCCACGGGCGAGCATCTGCGCGAAGTCACGGAGCTTGTCGAGACCGGCGCGCTCCGACCTGTCGTCGACCGCCGGTACCCCCTCGAGCAGATGGCCGAGGCGCACCGGTACGCCGAGACGGAGCAGAAGCTGGGCAACATCGTCATCGTCGTCGAAGGGGAGCAGAGCTCGGACTGAACGCCAGGTGCGCCGGGACGGCCGTCCGGCCGGGTGCCCGCTTCACGTGACGACGCTGGAATCACGCCACATGTCAGGAGAAGGTAGCGAATGACGACGTACCAGGATCTGCAGGCCAAGCTCGGCCGCGGCGAGGTCATCATCCTGGACGGCGCGACCGGCACCGAGCTCCAGCGCCGAGGCGTGCCCATGCACGGCTTCGCCTGGAGCGCAGCGGCGCTCGACACCCACCCCGAGACGGTCCGCGCGGTGCACGAGGACTACATCCGCGCCGGCGCCGATGCGATCATCACCAACACCTACTCTACGGCGCGGCACGTGCTCGAGCCGGCCGGACTGGGCGACCGCGCGCGGGCGCTGAACGAGCGCGCCGTCGCCCTGGCCCAGGAGGCGCGCGAGATCGCCGCCGCCAGCCGGGGGGTCGCCATCGCCGGCTCGATCTCGAGCTTCCGGGTCAGCGTCACCCCGGTCGAGCAGCTCGAGGCGAGCTATCGGGAGCAGGCCGAGGTGCTGGCCGAGGCCGGCGTGGACCTCATCGCCCTCGAGATGATGGGGAGCCCCGAGCGGGCGGCTCCGGCGATCCGTGCCGCCGTGGCCACCGGCCTGCCCATCTGGGTCGGCTTCAGTTGCCTCCTCGACGACGACGGCGTGGTCCGGTTCTTCGACGGCGGTCCCTTCACGGACGGACTCGCAGAAGAACTTGCCTTGCTGGCGGGCCTTCCCCCGGGAGAGGTGGCAGCAATCGTGATGCACACCCTGACCGAAGACACCGCCCCCGCCCTGGAGATCCTCCTGCGGCATTGGCCGGGCCCGCTCGGCGCGTACGCTCATTCCGGTACGTGGGTCGATCCAGAGTGGCGGTTCGACCACCAGATCTCCCCCGAGGACTATCTGGGCGCGGCTCAGCAGTGGGTCGAGATGGGCGCGCGGATCGTCGGCGGCTGCTGCGCCATCGGGCCGGAGTACATCCGGTTGCTGAAGGAGCGGCTGTCGTAGATACGTTGCCGGGCGATCACGACCGACCCTTGCGAGGCGGTGCGCGCTTGGGACGAGCGTGGAGGAGCTGGTGGACCGCAGCGGGTTCGAACCGCTGACCTCCGCCGTGCAAAGGCGTCACCTATTCTGCCCGTGGCAGCCAGCAAGTGCCGCGGAGTGCCATCCGGGGCGTAGCGCGCGGGGCAGGAGTGCCAGCAAGTGACGTCACGGGTTGCCAAGTCGCGCTGCGTTCGTTTACCGGGCGTTTGCCGATGAGCCGGACTCGTTCCGAGCCCCGCCTTCGCGACCTGCGGCACACGCCCGCGACAACGTTGCTGAGCGCCGGGGTGCATCGCAAGCGAACGCCCGCCGGGGCCAGTCACCATCTCCGCGTCACGCGCTGCGCCGCGATAGCCTCCTCGTCAAGCACGATGCCGAGGCCCGGACCCTCGGGCGCCAGCATCATCGAGACGCCGTCACGCACCTCGCCTTTGAGTCCGTCCCCGATGTCGCGCTTGAGTCCTCCCGGGCGCCACGGCAGGTCGGCATCCCAGTGGTCGATGTTCGCGAGCGCGATGCTGACGTGGAGGTGAGCCGCGAGTCCGAGCGAACTCTCGCCCATGTTGCCCATCGTGACCGGGATACCGGCGGCCTCGGCGATGGCGTTGACCTTGAGGGCGTTCAGTATGCCGCCCGTCTTCATGAGCTTGACCACGAAGATGTCGCAGGCGCCGGCCTTGAGGCAGGCGAGGGCCTCGCGCGGGCCGCGCACGCTCTCGTCGAGGGCGATGGGCACGTCCACGCGCTCGCGCACGAACCGTGCCGCCTCCAGGTCGTCCATACGCACCGGCTGCTCGACGAACGCGATGTCGTAGGGCTCGAGCAGCTTGATCCCGCGCACGGCCGTCCTGGCGTCCCACCAGCCTTGGTTGACGTCGACGGTGATGCGCGCGTCCGAACCTGCCGCTTCGCGGACGGCGGCGACGCGCTGCTCGTCGCGCTCGGGTGCGTCGCCGGCCTTGACCTTGTACGCGGTAACGCCCTCGGCGCGCATGCGCCGCGTCTTCTCGGCCAGGGCCTCCGGAGTGTCCCAGGCCAGGGTGACCTCCTCGACCAGTCCGTCGCGGGCGTGGCCGCCGATGAGATCGCAGAGCGGGCGCCCAAGCGCCTTGCCCTGCAGGTCCCAGAGCGCCATCTCCAGGGCCGCCTGCGCCGCCTGGTTGCCCACCGTCCACAGCTCGCGCTCCCAGCAGTGCACGATGGCCTCGATGTCGAAGGGATCCCGGCCCATGACCGAGGGGCCCAGATACTCGCCGATCACGTCCTGCACCGTCCACAGGGTCTCGCCGGTGAACTCGTAGGCCGGGAGCGCCTCGCCGAAGCCCGTCAGCCCTTCGTCGGTCTCGACGCGCACGAGGTCGCAGGGATTGGCGGCAAGCGCCGATGAGGCGATGACGAAGGGTGCATCCAGCGGGACCTCGAGGGTCTCGACGCGCACAGCGGTGATCTTCACAGGACACTCTCCTCCTGCCGCCTGCGATTGCCTCCAGTGTGGCGATCGCCGGGTGGCGGATCGACTTGGCTGTTGTACCCTCTGTGGGGTCGCCGTATTATGCGCTCACCGAGGCGGCGCCGGGGACCTGCGTGCTCGCGCCCGCCGAGGGGGGCGTGTTCACGGGGTCCGCCGTCACCACGCCCCGACCGAATCCAGGGGACAGGGAAAAGGGGGAGTGCATGCTAGCTAGAACACGATCCACTCGAAGAGCCGCCACACTATGGGGAGTGGTGCTGCTCGTCACGCTCGCCGGCGCTCTGCTCGTCGCAGGCTGCGGCAGCTCCGACTCCGGCGGCGACGCCTCGGGATCGCCGGCCGCGTCGACGTCGGACATCCTGCGCGTCGCCTCGCTCTACAGCGTTACCACGTGGGATCCGAGCGCCAGCTACAGCACGGAAGTCATGTACATGGCCAACTGCTACGAGCCGCTGGTGTATGCGAACCCGGCCGGCAGCGCAGAGCCGTTCTCGCCGGGTCTGGCCACGGAGTGGACCGCCGCCCCTGACGGCCTTTCCTGGACCTTCAAGCTCCGCGAGGGCGTCACGTTCCACGACGGGACCCCGTTCAACGCGGACGCCGCGAAGTACTCCATCGACCGCACGATGAAGCTGAATCTGGGCGCGGCCTACCTGCTCAGCCCGATCAAGGAGGTCAAGGTCGTCGATGAGTACACCGTGGAGTTCGTTCTGTCAGACCCGGCGCCGATCGACCGCATCATGTCGGGAGACTACGCGGTCTGGATGTTCAGCCCCGCTACCGAGGGCAAGGACCAGGCCTGGTGGGATAAGGGGAACGAGGCCGGGACCGGGCCCTACGTGCTCGAATCGTACACTGCCGACCAGGAGGCCGTGTTCACGGCGAATCCGGACTGGTGGGGCGGTTGGGAGGACAACCAGTTCAAGAAGGTCGTCGTCCAGTTCGTGGGTGACGCCGGCACGCAGCGCCAGTTGCTGGAGTCCGGCGCGGTCGACACCATCAACCAGGTGGCTCGCGACCAGGTCGATGCCCTCAAAGCGAACCCCGACCTCGTCGTCTACACGGGTCCCAGCCTCAACTCGTACCTCATGTTCTTCAACACGCAGCGCAAGCCGCTCGACAACGAGAAGGTGCGGCAGGCGCTCTCGTACGCGGTTCCGTACGAGGACCTCATCGCCATCGGCGCCGGGGGCTACGGCACGCAGTCCAGGGGTCCCGTCCCGATCGACCTGTGGCCGAACACGGACGGCACGGTGGGCCAGTACACCACCGACTTCGCCAAGGCCGAGCAGCTCCTGTCCGAGGCCGGGTACCCGGGCGGCGGCTTCACCCTCGAGCTCACGTACACGTCCGAGAACTCCAACGAGGCCGCCTACGTGCCGCTGATCAAAGAGGCGTTCGCGAAGGTCGGAGTGAAGGTCGACATCAAGGCTCTGCTCAACACCGCAGATGCCGCGAAGGCCCGGGGGAACCCGGCGGATCGCCAGGATCTGGCCATCCAGCTCTGGTGGCCGAGCTACCCCGACGGCGTCGACAACCTCGTACCCATGTTCGGCTCCGAGGAAGAGGTGGGCTACAACTGGTCCTACTGGTACAACCCGGAGTTCGACAAGCTCGTGGCCGAGGGGTTCAAGCTGAGCGCCACGGATCCAGAGGCGGCGCTGGTTCCCTACGACAAGGCACAGAACATGCTCGTCGACCAGGCGATCGCCGCGTTCCTGTTCGACGACCAGACCGTGGCGGCGCATCTGGCGACGGTCAAGTACAGCGACTCGGCGATCAACTTCAACTACCCGCAAGTGCAGTTCTGGACGCAGATCACCAAGTGACGCTGTGACCTTCGATGGGCGGCGGCCCGGTGTCTCTCGTGTCGGCCGCCGCCCATCGTCTTGCTTTCGCGGTGGAACCGACGACCCTGAGAGGATGGGCCGGGTTTGACGATCAGAGCCTACGTAATCCGTAGACTGGCGCTGGCGGTCTTCGTGCTCCTGGGCATCGCGTCGATCACCTTCGTGATGGCGCGCATCGTGCCCTCGAACGTCGCCCAGACCTACGTGGGCGCCAACGCCCGCCCGGAGCAGATCGCCCAGGCCACGAAGATACTGGGTCTCGACAAGCCGCTCTACGAGCAGTACCTGATCTACATGAAGGGCCTCGTCACCGGTGACTGGGGCGACTCGCTGCGGACCAAGCGGCCCGTGCTGAACGACATCCTCCACTTCTTTCCCTCCACGCTGGAGCTCGTGGTGGCGGCCCTGATCGTGGCGACGATCTTCGGGATCATCCTCGGGG
>Ga0194043_1001062_pt1 | contig 15540 bp, 17 predicted proteins | sample JunL4415m_MetaG_FD_161274 | JGI IMG/M metagenome (GOLD analysis project Ga0194043, IMG submission 161274) | Anoxic zone freshwater microbial communities from boreal shield lake in IISD Experimental Lakes Area, Ontario, Canada - Jun2016-L442-15m | ecosystem: Environmental > Aquatic > Freshwater >...
AGGCGTGGCAGGACACTCTCACCTCACCCGAGTTCGAGCAGGTCTCGATCGACTGGCCCAAGTACGGCGACGAGTCTTCTCTCCTCATTGTCCACTGCGACAAGATCTAACTCCTTCCACTTCCGTAACCCGGCCCCCGGAGGCTTTCATGGGACTGAAGATTCACCACATCAACACCGGCCAGCTGCAGAACTCCCTCCCGACCTCGCTGCTCAACAGTGCGGCGAGCCCTGACCTGCCCTACGAAGAGCGCCTGCCGTACGGGTGGCGTACGGATATCGTCCGTGAGACAGGGGAGATTCAAGACGGGGTGATGATTCCGGTACCGGTGTGGCTGCTCGAGGGCACGGACAAGGTGACCATCATCGACACGGGACTGGGTGACGCCGATGAGGTGTCGGCGATGCAAAAGCGATACGGCGTCAACGTGCTGACCACGAAGACCGAAGAGGAAGACCTGAAAGTGGGGCTTGCCCGTCATGGCCTCAAGCCTGAGGACATCGAGGTTGTCGTCCTCACGCACTTGCACTTCGATCACGTAGGCAACAACGAGATGTTCCCGAACGCGAAGTTCGTCGTGCAGAAGGATGAGCTCCCACAGGGTCTGACGCCGCCGAGCTTCTGCATGTACTACTACCCCGAGTACGCCTACAAGATTAAGGACGTCCAAGACCGGCTGACCATCATCGACGGCGACTACGAACTCGACGATCGCGTTAAGCTGGTGAAGATCGGTGGACACACCCCCGGGTGCCAGGTGGTGATGGTCGAGACCGGCGAGGGCACGGTGTGTCTCACCAGCGACATCATGTACAACTACAGGAACCTCGAACTCAACTGGCCGACCGGATCTTGGTGGAATATCCAGGAACTGATGGCCGGCTACGACCGAATCAGGCGAGAAGCAGACATCATCATTCCCGAGCACGACTGGAAGTTCCTGTCTCTCTATCCCAGCGGCACCGTCGGCTGACGCGTTTGCAGAATGAGGCGTTCGCGCTGGGCGAGTGCGGGCGCACTTTTCGCGACGGGAATCTGCGGTCGGGAGTCACCAGGAGGTACATCTCGTCTGACGCCTCCCACAGCGCCCGATACGTTCACCTCATTAGCACTCAACGCCGACCGAGAGAGACCCGATGACCGCCACACCGCCCGAGACAGGCATGGGACCCGAGACTCCCGTCACGTCCACCCGATCGGCCAAACGCACTCGTCGAATGATTGTCGTCGGCGCCCTGGCTCTCGTACTCGTCGCCGGCGCAGTGCTCGTCGGAGTCAGAACCGCCGGTACACGGTCAGGTGCATTGTCGTCGGCGGCGGTGAACGTCAACACGGGCCTGCACTGCAGCAGAGATTACAACGCCGAGTACTCCGGTGACACCAGCAATCCGGACGTGTGGCTGATCTGGAACATACCTGCCGGCAGCCCTGGCAGCACCGTGTACAGGGCCTACCAGCGAACCGGTACAAAGCCCGCCTTCACTTACAGCGCGGAGTTGACCTCGACTGTGCAGTCGCAGGCGGCCCACTGGGCTAGTGGTGGAGGTATCGCCTTCGCCTTCGATACACCCAACACGAGTGCGCAGACGTTCGTCATCACGTGGGGCAGGACTACCTCGACAGGCGAAGACACGATGTTCAGCGAGGTACTGTGTGCCGCAGCCTGAGCCACAGGGCTGAGCCGCCATCGGAAAAGGGTGAAGGGCAATGACCACTGCTTCCAGCGAAGGCCGCAGCGAGCCCCCGCTTGTCATTTTGTTCAATGGCCCCAGTTCGTCGGGTAAGTCGAGGCTATGCCGTGGCTTGCTCGATCGACTGACAGATCTGGCCGACGGCGATCCCCACGCCGCTTTCGCACGCGTGGCCTTCGACGACATTGTGGGCCTCATTCCCCACAAGTTGTATCCCATCAACTTTGTGAAACTGCAGGGTGAAGACCTGAGCAGCCTGATATCCCGCGTGCCTTTCGATGGTCGCGCAGCCTGGGAATACGTCGACGAAAGTCACGCCGAGGGCAAGCACGGTGGCAGCCCCCGCGTGCGTCTGGCGTTGAACCCGCACGGCCAACGTCTGCTGAAGGGCGTGCACCGCAGTTGGGGCGCGCATCTGCAACTTGGCACACCCTTGATCATCGACCACTTCCTTCAGGATGCGGAATGGTACGACGACGTCATGGACGTTATTCAGGAAAGTGGCGCCCGCATGTTCAGCGTGGGGGTTTTCTGCTCCCTCGCCGAACTTGAGCGCCGAGAGTTCCACCGCGGCGACGGTAAAGTCGAAGAACGGCCGCTCGGACTTGCGCGAAGGAGCGACGAACTGTGCCACGCCCATCCGCTGGTCTATGACATGACCGTGCGCACCGACGAGGAGAGCACCGAGCAAGCGGTTGACCGCATCATCGCAGCGTTACCTGCCTGAAATCACCTCAAACCTGCCTTTGCGCCGACTTCGACAGATACGATGCGGCAATCCGGTCGGTGGGGTTCGGGTCCCACCGGGCGCACGTCACTACCTCTGAACAGAAGGGCAGGCCATGTCACTACGCGACCGCATCGATCCCGAATCCCGCGAGCCCCTTGACGCACTCTTGCAGGCGATTCCGGGCGGTTTTAACGCCATCAGCGACATCGCCATTCGTCGCCAGACTGTCACCGGAATAGTCGCGGCAATGGCAGCTGACATTCCGCCCAACCCCAATGTCACGAAGACCGACCATGTCGCTCCGGGCCCCGAAGGCTCACCTGATGTGCCGGTACGCGTCTACCGACCGACCGCTGCCAGCGGAAATCTTTCAGGCCTGTTCGTCATTCACGGCGGCGGCATGGTTCTCGGCAACATTGACGGCGAGGATCAGACCGCCATCATGTTGGCCGAAACGCTCGGCATCGTCGTGGTGTCGACCGACTATCGCAAGGCGCCCGAGAACCCGCATCCTGCGCAGGTCAACGATTGCTACGCCGCACTGCTCTGGACTGCGGCGCATGCTGACGAACTCGGCATCGACGCCACCAAACTCGCCATCTTTGGCGGAAGTGCGGGCGGCAACTTGTGCATCGCCACGTCTATGACGGCGCGTGACAAGGGTGGGCCAGCGCTGTGCCTCATGATGGCCCCTTACCCAATGATCGACGATACGAACACCACACCGTCGAGTCAGGAAATCACCGATATCGGATTCTGGGACCGCTCGGCCAACCTCGAAGCGTGGTCGTGGTTCCTTGGCGGTGAGCCTGCCGACCAGTACGCCGCGCCAGCGCGGGCCACCGACTTGTCGGGTCTACCGCCAGCATTCATTGACGTCGGAACGCTCGACGTCTTCCGCGACGAAGACATCACCTTTGTTCAGCGATTGATTCAAGCCGGAGTTCCCACCGAGTTTCACGTCTACCCCGGCGCCTACCACGCCTCCGAAGTGTTAGCCCCTACTGCCGCACTCTCGCAGCGCATCTGGGCAACCCGCATTGCCGCTTTGCAACGCGCCCTGGCCTAGGACGAACACTGACCGGCCGAGCACGCGCGCACGAGTGGCGTTCCACTAGCGTTGTCCCATGACTTCAACCCACGATGCACTATTCACCAAGGCCGAGAACGAACTCCTCACCCAAACCACGGCGGCGGCGCTCGCTCCGCTGGGGCACACCGAACTTGCCAAGCTCGAGAATCTCGTGCGCAAGCACTCCGACAAGTACCGCGACTTGTACCGCCGTCAGGGCAGCGCAACCGTGGCCAAGACGCACTCGCGTGCGCGCACCGCCACCGCCAACGCCTCGACAGCCCAGAAGGCCGAATTGTTCAGCGCCGCACTCTCGCGCGTGACCCAGCAGTTGGCCAAGCGCGACCGCGAAGAAGCAGCCGACCTGCGCAACGAACGCATCGCGGCTGCTCGCGCCGCGAAGAGCGGGGGTCCGTCGAAGGTTGGCTCAGCAACCGGCGGCAAGGCCAAGGGCGCCAGCACTTCGCGCGCCAAGAGCACCGGTCCTTCCGGCAAAGCCGCAGCCACCCGTTCGGCCAACGCACGCTCGCAGGCTAAACGCGACGGAAAGTGACGGCGTCGGCCCAAGCGGCATGACTCGCCCCACGCTCGACAACTGGCTCACAGCAGAGCATCTGCACTGGTCGCTGCGGCATGTGCGCGAGATGCTGCCCACGGCACGGATTCGCCGCGGGCAGCAGACAGTTGAGTTGATTGCGGCACACGACTCCTCACTCCTTCAACTGGAATTCCGCGGCACCCACCACTCGTTCGTGCTCGAATCGTGGCTCGAGTCAACGAACGTCGACTCGTTGACGGTGCTGCGCGGCAATAGTTCACTGCTGGAATGGCGCGCTCCTGACGTGCGTGACGACGACGTCCACCTCCTCTTTAGCGTCACCAAGTCGGTGACATCGTTACTCGTCGGGGTGCTAGTGGGCCGGGGACTGATCGAGATCGATGCGCCGGTGACGCACTACGTTCCAGAAGTCATCGGAAGTGGCTTCGACGGTGCCACCGTCCGCAATCTGCTTGACATGACGACGGCGTTCGCATTCGTCGAGGACTACAACCCTGGCGAAGATTTGCGCGCCTACCGCAACGCCGCCGGTTGGTACCCCTCAGAACCGCAATCGCCAAACCTTCACGAGTTCATTGCCACGCGCGAGGCAGACGGCGCACACGGTCAGCGATTTCGCTACCAATCACCCGCAACTGACTTGGTGGGTTGGATCTGCGAATCGGTGACGAATCAAGCATTCGCAACGGCACTGTCAGAGAACGTGTGGGCACCGATGGGCGCGGAAGCCGATGCCGACATCGCCGTTGATCGTCAAGGAACACCGCGCAACGCAGGTGGCATGAGCACAACACCACGCGACCTTGCACGCCTCGGTCTCCTTGTCGCCGATGGCGGGCGCGGAATCATTCCGATCGACTACATCAATGACCTCACCCGCAATGGCAGCACCCAGCAGTGGGCCGACGGCGACTTTGCTCCTTGGCTGCCCGGGGGAGCCTACCGATCATGCTGGTATCAGCCGCGCGTCGATCCCGATGTTGTCATGGGCGTCGGAATCCATGGACAAATGTTGTACGTCGATCGAGCCCGTCGCGTCGTGGTCGCGAAACAGTCGTCGTGGACATTGGCCGACGACACCGACGCACACAACGATTCGTACCTGGCGTGCCAGGCGATCGCGCGTGCTCTGGGCTGACGTCTGTCCTACGCATTGGTGACATCCGTACGGACTTAGCATCGGCCTTCAACTCCACGCATGCTTTTGAATGGCGGGACGCACACATTTCCACCCGCACCCGCACCCGCACCCGCACCCGCACCGGAACATAAGGAGCATCATCGTGGACTGGAGTATCGGCAACATCCTGTGGATCATCATCGGCGGCGCCATCGTTGGCATCGTTGCTCGACTTATTCTTCCCGGTCGCCAGAACATCCCCTTCTGGTCCGTGATCGTCGCCGGTATCGTCGGCATGCTCGTCGGTGACTGGTTGTCGAAGTTGCTGGGCGTGTACGAGACCGGTGGCTACGACTGGATCCGTCACGGGTTGCAGGTTGTCGTCGGAATCGTCGCTGTTGCGCTGACCGCCAAGATCTTTAGCGGTCGCAACGCACAGAGCACCCTTTAGTTAGGGAATCAATCCCTCGCGCTGCGCCATGCGGTAGAGCTCGGTCTTACTGGGCAATGGCGCACCTGCCTTGTCGTACTTGGCACGTAGTCGACGGATGTACTCGCGCGCCGTTGATTCACTCACGCCCATGTGTCTGGCAACAGAACGCATTTTCAGGCCTGAGGCGTACAACACCATCGCGCGTCGCTCCTGGTCAGACAGTTCGACCAGGGACGACGTGTCGGCGAGCATGGCCGCTGCCGCCTCGGCAGACGTGTACTTCTCCCCTCGCAGAGCGGACTCGACCGCACTCACAAGCTCGGCGGGCTCTGCACTCTTGGAAACAAATCCGGTCACGCCCGCTGTGAAGGCCGACCGGATTGTTGTGCTGTCGCCCAGCGCGCTCACGATCAGAATCGGAACGCCAGTGTCAGACAACATGGCGATGTTGAGCAATGGCGAGCGATTGTCGTTGAGATCAAGATCGAGAATGATGCAGTCAGCGCCTGTCTGCTCGATCGCCACTACCGCTTCGTCAATATCAGCACCGCTATAGACAGGCGTCATGTCACCAAAATGGAGGACAAGACGAGAGGCGAGGGCTTCCCGGACCAGTGGATGGTCCTCGAGGATAACGAAACGTGGTTGAGTGTCCACGGCACCTCCGGGTTCGCCATCACTGTAGCCCAGAAACGTAGGCGCGGAAGGCGACATGATTATTGACACCGCCGGTCCTCAGATTCGCGCGCTCTTCACCACGCGCCGCTGGCTGGTTGTCATGCTCACCGGACTTCTCGTGGCTGTCGCAGTGGTGGCCGGTGCCCGACACTGGTCGCAGCTCAACACTGTCGAACACGTCGGCATTCTGCTCGCTGCGATCCTCGCCGTCACTGGCGCAACAACGAGTCGCAATCCACGCAGATTGTGGCTGTGCGATGCCAGCGTCCTCGTGCTTGCTCTCACGGCGCTCGCAGCACCAGACGGCTCACCGCGGTGGATTCCGATGCCCAACGTCGCGTCGTACACGGCATTCATGGCGATCGTTCTGACCTCACGCCGGACGGGATTTGTGATCGCCTGGGCCGGTGCGGCATTCGTCGCGCTGATCTGGTGGCGCCACCCCACCAACATCATCGCCAGTGCACTCGAACTGTGGGGTGGATGGATTGTCGTCGTCCAGATCCTTGTCACTGCGCTCGCCGCGTGGTGGGCGTGGAACACCGTTCTCGACGAGGCGCTCGCTTCAGACCACGACTCCGAACAGCGCGAACTCAGTGCAGTCCACTCAATAGCCGAACAAGAGCGAGCCCGACTGTGGCGCTCGACAGCGGCCCAATTGCACGAGTCCCTTCTCAACTCAATTCGATATGTGCTGGCTACCCCTGCTCCCGACCGCGAACGACTCGCTGGGTATGTAGGCACCACCTCACACGCCCCCGACGCGCCCGTTGTGCTCTCCCTCGACCGACTACTCGCCGATGTCCTCGACGATCCCATCGCTGCGGAGATCGTTCAGGTTCCCTCGGCCAGACCGGAAGCCGAACTCGAACCGGAAGTCTTTGACGCCCTGCGTGCGGCGCTCATCGAAGTCGCCCACAACTCCGCTCGACACGGAGGCGCCTCACAACTACACGTTGATTTCGAAACCGATCCCTCAGGTCTGCTCACCGTTCATGCCAACGACAACGGAACTGGCATGTCCGGGCGATCGCGACCGGGCATCGGCACTGAGGTGGTGCTCTCGCGGAGCGTGACGGCGGTGGGTGGAACAGTTCAGGTAACGAACGGGCGTGATGGCGGCACCGACGTGACCCTCACAATGCCCGCCGACGGTGTCTCACCTCAACGGTGGCTACGCACACGCACCTACCCACCCTTTGATAAGGGACGACTTCTCGTCTCGGCAAGTTTGGCAGGGGCCTGTTTGGTCGGCATCGTCTTCTTCCTGATCCTCTGGCCCGTGCTGGAACTCGACCGCACCGGCGGCTCGCACTTTTGGCTTACCGTCATTTTCGGAATCGCCGGTTGCACGATTCCGGCACTCGTGGTTCTTCGTCGCAGACAGTTGACGTTGCTCGTCGGCCTTGGGCTCATCATGGTTCCGGCACTTGTTCCGTGGTTTCTGCGAACGGCGGACCACGGGTGCGCTCAGTCAGCGAGCGTCGCCTCGGTTATCAACATCGCTGGCTTCGCCGTCGTGGCCATTGCTGCGTGGGCAGGATTACTTCCTGGCGCTGCTGGCGTCATCACGTGGGCAACCGGAACTCTCGTCGTGTTCGGCAATACCCCAGCCGCCTGCAACCAGGGCGTTCAGTTGGCACTGTCGAACTCCTTGTTGGTGATACCGCTCGCACTGACCGTGACCTACGTCGGCGTGCGCACCGATCAGCGTGCCGAAAATCGAATGAACACTGCACGCAGACGCGAAATCATCGAACAAAGCCGGTCTGCGGCCGAGGCCGATCTCAACGCAGACCTCGAGGGAGCCGTTGACGATGCAGCGACAACGCTCGCCGCAATTGTCGCCGGGGAATCCATCACCCCTGAGGTGCGAGCTCAACTTGAGTCGGCCGACGCGCGCATTCGAGCCGCCATTCAAGTCGACTCGGCCAAGGCAGGCACCTTTGCTCGCGTCGCCAAGCGCGTCGTCGACAGCGCCAGTGCCGCGGGAATCTCAGTGGCTGTGCGCGCACTTGGTGGTTCCGACGACACGCGGCCCATCTCGGCACACTTTGAGATGCTCGTGACTCACGCAGTCTCGGCGACACGCACTCGTCAGCCGGTGCTTCAAGTATTCACCGACGGCACCAGCGACTACCTGTCGGCACTGGTCGATCTCGACGGGTTGAAGCACGCTGGCCTCCGCGCCGGCGAGTCCCGACTCTACGGTGACGTCACAGTGAACGTGTTGGAAGAGGCTGTCGATACCGAAGTCGACAGCACTGAATTCTCACTCCTCCTCAGCCGAAGAATCGACACCCTCGACGACGTTCCGCGCACACAATGAGCACACCATGAACCGTCACCAGTTCATGTGACACTCACGCGTGAGTCACCCATTCAGGTCACATTGCAGGTTTGCTCAACGCACACTTGGCACTACCTTCAACGTTTATGCCCACGTTTCTCATCGGCTGGCTACTCGGTCTCTCGACCCTGCTGATCTGGATCATCTCGATGTTTATCTGGGTTATCCCCGGGCCCTGGCGCACGGCCAAGAAAGACGCACAGGCCTAAAGCACTCGACCACCATCTTGTTCGTACTCACTCATCAGGAGGAATTGTGGCTCTCGGCCCCGTCGACATCATCATCATCGGATTTCCCGGTAACAAGTTCAGCGGCGAGATCGCACCCGCCATTCGCGAGTTGGTCGAAAACGAAACCATTCGCATCATCGATCTGCTGTTCGTCAGCAACGACGCTGATGGGGTCATCACGTCCGTGCGCATTCAGGATCTAGGCCGCGACCTCGATCCCGGACTGCTCGAGATCGACGTCGCTACGCCCGGAGCGCTCGACCACGACGATGCTGAGGAGTTGATCGAAGATCTGCCGCGCAACAGTTCGGCACTGCTCATCGCTTTCGAGAACATCTGGGCCGCTCCCTTCGTCGCAGCCATCCAGAACGCGGACGCCTTCGTGATCGACCAGATCCGCATTCCCGTCGAAGTCGTTGACGACGTGCTCAGCTTCTCGTAATCTCACACCAACGATCTGAAGGAGACCACCATGGGACTACTACGCGCCGCCGCCACCACGGCTGTCGTTGCCGGAACCGCCACCGCAGTTTCTGGCCGAGTTGCCAGTCGCCAGGCCGCGAAGGCCGCTCCCCCGCCCGCACCTGCACCCGCACCCATGGCCGCACCCATGGCACCCATGGCACCGGAAGCGAGTAATGGGGCCGCCGAGATTCAGGAACTCGCGCAGATGCATGCGCAAGGATTCATCACCGACGAAGAGTTTGCCGCCGCGAAGGCCAAGGCTCTCGGTATCTAATCGACCACCGCGCGTGCCGGTTGCCACGCACCTCACACTGTGCCTCGGGCACTGACCGAGAAATGAGAAAGTAATGGGAATGTTTGACAGCATTAAGGGCATGCTCGGCGGCCACAAGGACACCGTCGATGGTGCCGTTGACCAAGCCGTTGACGCAGGTGCCGGCCTCGTGAAGGAGAAGACCCCCGACCAACTCGACGAGGTCGTCGAGCAAGGCGGAGGGATGGCCAAGGACGCCATCAAGGACCAGCTCAACTGACGTAACACGCACTACGCTGCGGGATTCACACTCGACCCCGTAGCGTAGATGCGTGGTCGGCACGAAATACCTCGTCGCAGTCACGCTGGCGTGCATCGCGATCATTCTCGCGCCCGGCCCCAGCGTGATGTTCGTGCTGGCCCGAGCCATTGCCTGGGGGCGATGGACCGCTTATCTCACCGCCATCGGCAATGCGCTCGGCATGTTCTCACTGTCGGTCGTTGTTGCACTCGGACTCGGACCGATTTTCCAGCGCTACCCTGTGGTGTTGCTACTGGTGCAATCGCTCGGTGGCTTCTACTTGATCTACCTCGGCGTACAGGCGCTAAGGCATCGCCGTAAGCACGTCGATCAGATGCTCACGGTTGATGAGACCAAACCCCGCCCGTCACGCATCATTCGCGAGGGCTTCATGGTGGGCGTGCTCAACCCGAAAGGGTTGATCTTCTTCGCCGCGGTGTTTCCGCAATTCATCGACCCCAATGGTGGGCCCGTCACGATTCAACTCCTCATCTTCGGCGTGATCTTCGGCGTACTTTGTGTACTGCTCGACGGAACGTGGGGTCTGATCGTGGGGTCAAGCCGCGACTGGTTTGCCAATTCCGATCGTCGATTGCTGACATTGCGCGTCATCGGCGGATTGGTGATGATCACACTCGGGGTGCTCGTGCTCATGCCGCTCGGCTGGTCGCTACTGTTCCCTTCATGACCACCCTTGAGACTGCCGCCTCCATCGCCGAGCCCATCGGTCGCGCCGGAAGCTGGTTCTACTTCACGCCCTCAACTGCCGAACACGGCCAACGCGTCGGACTCGACGTCGTCGGCTTCTACGCGCTCGGTCGCGGTGGCGTCCTTGGCAACCCCACGCCCGGTGAAGTTAATGATGTCTTCTATTTCTTCAAGCCGGCGTTTGTTGAAGCCATGTACGGCGAAGCGCTCGCCAAGCAGAGTCCACAGGTTGCGGTGCCGGCACACCTCGAGGCAGCTGACGACTTCGCCCGCCAGACCTTCGGCGGCATCCCCACCGAGACTCTGAGCGAATTTACGAAAGCTGCTGCCATGTTGGTCGCGTCTTTGCCAACGGGCGAGTGGCCACTTGTTGATGGCTATCGCTCTCACCCGCTCCCCGATGATGCGGCAGCGGCCGCCTACCGCTACGTCATCCTGCTGCGCGAAGTTCGCGGCGGAGTTCACACCGACGCGGTGAAGGCGTCGGGCCTCACGGGGTTGCAGTCGTGTTACCTCGACCACAATGGGCGCGCGTTTGCGATGCACGGCTTCGCCGATGAGGACATTCCTGTTGTCACCGAGGCTATGCGTCAACGGCGCCTCGATGCCGAAAACGACACCAGTGTCAGAATGGCCGCGCTCCTTGGTGTCCTGACCGACGAGCAACAAGCTGCCCTCATCGAAGGGGCAGTCGCGATGCGCGCTGCCTTGAAGAATCCGGTGGCCGTCGCTGACTAAGCGGCGTCGTGCCCGGTGTCAGGCACCTGAGCCACCTGCAAGCCATAGTTCGGTGATTTGAGCTCCTCCACCGACGGCAATTCGGCCTCAATGTCCTTGGCGGTCATCGCATTCAGCATCATGCGCCCGGCCCAGATGAGCAGCGCAAGAATCACCAAGGTCGTGGCGATGACAGCCGCGATTCCTGGTAACACCGTGAGTTTAAAGACGACGAAACCGATCAGTCCGGCCGCCGGGAGGGTGATGAGCCACGCGATCACCATGTCGCGCATGACCCGCCAGTTCACTGCCCGACGCGCACCTACCCCCGAACCGACGATCGAGGCAGAGACGGCTTGGGTCGTCGAGATCGGAATACCCAGACGAGTCGCGCCCTCAATTCCGCTGATCGCTCCGAGGTTCGCGGCGAAGCCGGAAGCGCGGGTGATGCGGGTGATACGCAACCCCATGGTCTGAATAATCCTCCAGCCGCCCCACATCGTGCCCGCCGCGATGGCGGCCTGGGCCGCAAAGATCACCCAGATTGGCGGTGCCAGGCTCGACGCATTGGCGGCGGTCATAAAGCCACCGGTGTACAAAGTGGCGGCGATGATGCCCATCGTTTTCTGCGCGTCGTTTGAGCCGTGCCCCCACGAGACCCACGCTGACGAGACCACCTGGCCCCACCGGAAGAACTCTGAGTCCTCACTGAACTTAAAACGCCGCAGCAGTAATCGAATAATCCACATCACCAAGAAGGCGATTCCGAAGGCCACGGCGGGCGAGGCAACGATGGCAACTGCAGTCTTCGACACTGCGTCCCAGTTGATCACCGCGGCACCGCCGGCAGACAGTCCAGCGCCGATGAGCCCACCAATGAGTGCGTGCGATGACGATGAGGGAAGTCCGAGCGCCCACGTGAGGAAGTTCCAGAAGACGGCGCCCACGAGCGCGGCCAGAGTCATGCGCACGCCGAGCGGAACGTCTCCGGCCGCCACCACCGGAAGCGAGTCAAGCTTGACCGTTTTGGAGATAGTGTTCGCCACGGCCGTTCCGACCACGAAAGCCGGCAGGAAGTTGAATATCGCCGACATGATCACCGCGGTGCGCGGCTTGAGCGATCGAGTGGCGATCACGGTCGACGTGGCGTTGGCAGCGTCGTGGAAGCCATTGGTGAAGTCGAAGAGAAGCGCCAGCACAACAGTGACACCGGTGACGAGCAGAATGGCGTTCATACGCCGGCTCGGAGGCTGTGGAAGCGGTCCACGATGTTGGGCTCACCTGTCTCATTCACGCGCACCCGCTATGGGCGCAAGCACAGGCTAGCAGCGTTTCCAGCACGTGGTCAGAGGTGAATGTCATCTGCCGTTCGTCTGCTGTTCACCAGTGGAGGGTCGGGCGTTCATTTTTCGTGAGTCGCACCCTCAAGTGGAGTGAATCAGCTCATTTCAGCAGGAAACGAGCTCTTCAGCGCCCATCTGACCGTCGCAAGAAATTTCGCTCTCCGATCCACCCGCGCGGTCAGCGCGAACAGTGCCACGAGCAGCACCAATTCCACCAACGCGACCAGCCGAACAAAGCCTCCGTCGACGGAGGCCGGCAGCATCAATGGCTGTCATCGCCGGCTTGATACCCCCGCAAGGACCAAGGCCTCTGGAGTTTGGCCCCCTCCCAGCGCATGCTGGAACTGAAGTGGAATGGGGTGTTGGTCATGCGTCGCTCGATCATCGTGGGTTACGACAGTTCAGTCTCCTCCCTGCGCGCTGTGTCCTGGGCGCTCACCGAAGGTGCCTTGCGCGGCCTACCAGTGACCTTGGTTCTCGCTTACGAAGCACCGGCTTCATCGGTAGCTGTCGGGTATGGCGGACCCTTACCGATCTCGCTGATTGAAGGCCTACGCGATGAGGCCGAAACCGAATTGCGTGAGGGGGTCGAAGCGGCCCAAGCAGAGGCACCCAACGTCGAGGTCAGCGGCCTCATCGTCGACGGGGGCGCGTCACACCAGTTACTTACTGTCGCAGAGGACGCGGCTCTCATTGTGCTCGGATCGCGCGGGCTCGGCGGATTCCGGGGGCTACTACTCGGGTCTGTTGGCCAGCAGGTTTCTGCCCACGCCACCGTTCCTGTCGTTGTCATGCGCGGACCGGTCGACCACGGTGTTACCGGCCGAGTCGCGGTGGCAGTAGACGGCTCACCCGAGTCGCACGAGGCCATTGCGTTCGCATTTGAGTACGCGGCAAGTCACGAACTGGCGCTACACGCTGTTCATGCCTGGGAAGTACCAGTATTCGACGCCCCCGGCGTGACGGTGCCTCCGACACTCGCCCTTCAAGAAGTTGAAGACGATGAGATACGGCTGACGGCCGAATCTCTCACCGGCTGGGCTGATAGATTTCCGGAGGTCACGGTCACCCGACAGGCGGTGCACGGTTCAGCCGAGCGCGTGATCGTCAATGCATCCGAGGAAGCCGACCTCATCGTTGTCGGTTCTCGCGGACGCGGAGGGTTTACGGGCCTACTCCTTGGTTCGGTCAGTCAGGCCGCACTGCATCACTCTCAGTGCCCGGTAGCAGTGGTGCGTCCGCGTAATAAGTGAGCGGCCGGTTGATCAGGGTCTGCGGCAGCGTAAGGTTTCACCGTGACCGACCCCTCTGACACGTCCTCGAGTTCCACGCGCCGCAACGACCGCATTGTCTGGATCGACTGCGAAATGACCGGACTCGAACTTGGCCACGATGCGCTCGTTGAAATCGCCTGCGTAGTGACCGACTCTGAACTCAATGAGCTTGATGAAGGAATCGACCTCATCATTCGCACTGACGAGCAGACCCTCGCTGGCATGCCCGACATCGTGCGCCAGATGCACACGTCATCGGGACTTCTCAACGACATCCCTTCAGGCATGGAATTGTCGGAGGCTGCTGCCCTCGTCTTGGAGTACGTGCGAAAGCACGTCCCCGATGCACGCAAGGCCCCGCTCGCAGGCTCGAGCGTGTACGTCGACCGCGGCTTTATCGCGCGTGACATGCCCGAACTCGATGCACACTTGCACTACCGGTTGATCGATGTCTCGACCATCAAGGAACTGTCGCGCCGCTGGTATCCACGCGCCTACTTCGCCTCACCCAAGAAGAATGGCGGTCACCGCGCACTGGCCGACATTCTCGAAAGCATTGCTGAACTGCGGTACTACCGCGCAGCGGTGATGACCCCACCTCCCGGACTCGACGCCGATGCCCTTGCTGCCATCGCCGCCGATCACACGGTGGCACCGCGCTGACATGCCGGTCACAGTCGAGGAGGTCATCGCACCCCGCGCCTACGGTGCGCGTCCTCCGCTTCCGGTCAATCAGATCATCGTCACTCGCAGACAGTTACGGCTGCAACTTCTGAGCCTGGGTGCGGCAATTCACTCACTCGAGGTGCCCAATGCATCGGGCGAACTTCGCAATGTGCACTTGAGTCTCGATCACGTGAGCGACTACGCCGACGCTGCGCTCAACCCACACTTTGGCGCCACCATCGGCCGCTACGCCAACCGCATCGGACACTCCCGATTCACCCTCGACGGCACCGAGTACGCGGTCGACTGCAATCGACCGCCCAATACCCTGCACGGCGGTACCTGGGGATTTGACCGCGTCGTCTGGCAAATCGCTGAGGTGTCATCGTCAGACACGAGCGATCGCATCGTCTTTCGATTGCACTCCCCCAGTGGTGACATGGGATTTCCTGGCAACCTCATCGCCGAATCGACGTACATCGTCGATGACGAGTCCGTGACGTTTGAGTACTCGGCCGTTACCGATGCGCCCACCATGGTGAGTTTCGCCAATCACGGTTACTGGAATCTGTCAGGGGCTCCCACGATTGCCGACCATGAACTGACGGTGTCGGCCCGACGCGTACTGGCATCGGGTGATGACCAATTGCCCACTGGCGAGCTCAACGACGTGACTGGTACCCCGTTCGATCTCCGTGCGCCACGACGCATTGGAGACGTACTCGCTGACGTGCCCGGCGGACTCGATCACTGCTGGGTGTTCGATGATGCCGACCTCGATGTCAGTGAGAGAGCGCCACGCCTGCGCACTGTTGCGCACCTATCGGCCGGCGGCCGATCAATGACAGTCGCTACCGATTGCCCCGGAATGCAGGTGTACACGGGCAATGCACTCAAGCCCCCCTTCGCCGTTCATCAATCGGTATCACTGGAGACGCAGCGACTTCCTG
>Ga0194043_1001065_pt1 | contig 15534 bp, 14 predicted proteins | sample JunL4415m_MetaG_FD_161274 | JGI IMG/M metagenome (GOLD analysis project Ga0194043, IMG submission 161274) | Anoxic zone freshwater microbial communities from boreal shield lake in IISD Experimental Lakes Area, Ontario, Canada - Jun2016-L442-15m | ecosystem: Environmental > Aquatic > Freshwater >...
GTGCCTCGTTCACCTTTATCGCTCCGATAGGCGAAACGATTCAATACTCGATGATTTCCACAGGGATGCGCTTGGGGTTTGGCGTGACCGTGATGGTTGGCGTAGCGCTCGGGTCGTTCGCTGCTGCAAAGATGTCTAAGACGTTTCGCCTGCAGGGGTTTGCAAACCCCCATGACATGCTGCGTTACATGGGCGGAGGCGCGCTAATGGGGGTTGGTGGCGCTCTGGCGATGGGCTGTTCGATTGGTCAAGGCTTGACGGGGTTCTCGACCTTGACCTATGCCTCGATGCTAGCGTTTGCAGCCATGATTGTTGGCGCGAGACTCGCTCAGCGTAAAGCGTAATCGAAGCGGTTGCATGCATGTGTTTGCATGCATCGTCTGTTGTCACACACTTCGTTTACTACGTGGCCCTCGCTATTTGGCCATCATCTGAGGCAGCCAAAGAGCAATCTGCGGAAACAGTACAATCACCAATAGCCCCACCAGCATGACCAGAATAAAAGGTGCTGAGCCCGCCATGATGTCTGTCATGGTGACCTCTTTTGGCACGATCCCTTTCAGTACGAATAGATTTAAACCAACCGGCGGAGTGATCATCCCGATTTCGACGGCGATGGTAACGATGATCCCTAACCACACTGGGTCATAGCCCATCTTGCTTAATACCGGAAACGCCAAGGGTAGGGTGATCACCATCATCGAGGCTGGGTCCATCAGACACCCTAAAATCAACAGCACAACGATATAAAGAGTCAGCACAACCCAAGGCTGAAGGTTCGCGGTGGTGACCGCCTCAATCATGCCATGCGCAATGCCCAGCCTTGACACAACAAAACCAAAGAAGCTGCCAAAGATAATCAGCATCATCAACATGGTTGTGGTTTGCGCTGTCGTGAGCAAGACCTTGCTCAGGCCACCATTTCGCATATCTTTGCGGTGTATGGTCAGCATCAGCGCACCGAGTGCACCAAGTGCGGCAGCCTCTGTCGTGGTGGCAAGGCCTGTATAGATCGAACCCATCACAATTAAAAACAACAGCATGACGGGCCAGATCCCTTTGAGCGAGGTAAAGCGATCGCCCCAAGTTACCAAGACCTCAATAGGCTTGGCAGTTCCTTCTCGCATACTTTCAATAATCACATAGCCAATCATGAGAGCGGCTAAAAACAGACCGGGGATGATGCCGGCCATGAATAACGACCCAATTGAGGTCTCAGTCAAAATTCCGTAAATCACCATGACGACGCTAGGCGGGATCAGGATGCCGAGGGTGCCACCGGCAGCGACCACCCCAACAGCCATGCGCTTTGAGTAACCGTGTTTGAGCATTTCAGGGATTGAGGCATAACCGATGGCAGCTGCGGTGGCAGGGCTTGAGCCTGAAATGGCAGCAAAGGCTGAACAGGCTGCAATGGTGCTGACGGGTAAAGCGCCTGGGACGCGGTTGAACCATTTTGTGGCGGCTAAGTAAGCTCGCTCTGCGATATCAGAGTGTGAGACCACCCCAGCCATTAGCACGAATAACGGCGCCACTAGAAAGAGATGACTAGTTGACACCACAAAGCTCATGCGTGCCATCTGTATGAGCATGGCAGGATTTAAAAATATGAACACCATGATGGTTGCCGTGACACCCATCGAAAAGGCCACGGGCACACCAATCGCCATGAAGACCAAGAGAAAACTAAAGAGTATGAGCGTAAGCCCTAACCAACCTAATTCCATTTTTAGCTCCTTGCTCTGAGCAAGATGATTCGCATTGTCAGAGGAATGTTTTTATTTTTGTACGTGAACGCAGAGGGTGTGCGTGGTTACCAACTATCGCGATGTGCGACCTCGTGTCCATCAATCCAGCGAGCACCAATTAATAAGGCTTGTGTGATCAGCATCAATCCCGCCCCAAGTGGCATCGTCCATTGCACGAAGGCTACCGGCCAAGCTAATTCTGTTTCATCAATACGACCGAGCGTGTAGCCCTCGTGAAATATTTTCCAGACTTGGTAAAAAAATAAGCCTAAAAAACTAATGGTGATGAGGTCGGCTATGGTGGCAGCCCAGCGAGCGACGCGTCCAGGAAACCACTCTTGCAACAAATCAATGCGAACGTGAATGCCTTCTTGTAAGGCATGGCTTGCGGCAAAAAAGACGACCAGGCAAAGTAGATACGCTGAAACAGGAAACGACCACGTGTCAGGCGCACCAAGCACATAGCGCGTAAACACGCCGTAACAGGCAATCAGGGTGATCAGCAAGACTAACCAACCTGAAAAAATGGCCAGGCCGTGATTAAGTTTCCAAACGCTATCTCTAATTACCGACCATGTTGGGTGTGCTGATTTCATAGACCTCCCGCGACATCAATTGTGGTGCCGGTTAAATAGTCAGGTGCGTCAAGTAACGCCCAAACGACAACCTCTGCAATTTCCTTGGGGTAGGCTGCACGCCCCATAGGTATGACTTTGGCCATACGATCAATGCGCTCTGGTGCGCCTGCAATCGCATGCAAATTTGTTGAGACACCTCCGGGTGCTACCCCTGTCACTTGAATCCCTTCTTTGGCGACTTCGCGAGCTAAGCCCAGTGTGAAGGTATCTAGAGCGGCTTTTGACGCGGCATAGTCGACCCAGTCGTTCGGACTTCCGGTGCGTGCTGCGATGGACGAGACATTAATGATGCGTCCGCCGGGGCCGTTGTGTTTGGTTGAGAGTCTTTTTAAAGCCTCTTGAGCACACACGATTGGACCAATCACATTCACATCGAACGTTTTACGCAAGGTTTCAATATCGAGAGTATCGATCCGCCGTCCTGCGATGCCGACGAAGCCCGCGTTATTGATTAGGCCCCCTAGCTGACCGAGCTGTAGATCTGCTTGCTCAAACATACGTTTGACAGACGCTGGATCGGCAACATCGGCCTGCACCATACAAAAGCGGTGACCTTGTTGCTTCAGTTCTTGAGCGAGCGCATTGGCTTCGTCAGGTCGAGTCACATAGTTGAAACAGACTGGGATGTCACGCGCAGCAAGGAGGCGGACGATTTCGGCGCCAATGCCGCGACTGCCTCCAGTCACAATCACGGCACGCTTTGTGGGTTGAGTCATATTGATACGCTTATGGACACTCAGTGGTATCGCCCAATACTGGGCGTGCCAAGACCTGTGGACGATAGCGCTTGATCAGTTCGACGATGCGTGCGCCATCAGGGCTCGTTTTAGGTGAAATCTCTTTTTCGAAAACGTCGTTTGCGGCGGCAACCAGACGATCAAACTCTTGTTGTTTGGGGACGCAGAATTTTGCGCCACGATCAGCAAGAGTTTGCATGGTTTGTGTGTAACCACGGGTGTACTCTTGTGCACCCCATTCCATGGTCTCGGCTCCAACCTTGAGCATAATGGCGCGATCTGCCTCAGATAGTTTTTTCCAACGATCATTGCTGACGTTAATCGAAGCAAAGGCAATTGAGTGGTCAACACGAGTAATGAACTTGGCCGGTTCAAACAGTTTGAGCGATAGGATGGCGCTGTACACCATGAGTGTGCAGTTCACTGTGCCGAGATCAAGCGCAGTGTAGAGATCGGCTGGTGCAAAGACGACAGGGCTACCACCAAAGCGTTTAACGGCCTCGGCCTGCCAGCGACCTGCTGTTCTGATTTTGACGCCTTTCCATTGGTCGGGCCCACTTAAGAAGCGATCTCGGCAGGTAATTGGGTCGGGTAGCAACGCGGGTGGTGCAGACACAGCGCGCGAGCCGCGCTTTTCATAAATGGCATCCACCATTGGCAGAACCTCTTTATTAAAGGCAGTGAGCCCTTTGGCATCTAAGGGAAAACTAAAGGGAACATCAAGTGCTGCCAAGTCAACGACTTCGCCCGAAACGTAAGCGGTAAACGGCAGCGCGGCGTCAACCACTCCGTCGCGTAAGGCATCAACCATCTTGTTACCGACTAAGCTGCCTGACCAGTGAATGCGAAATTTGATACGACCATCGGTTGCTTTTGTGACGCCTTCGGTCCAGTGCTTGACCATCAATGATGAGAAATCTGATTCAGGAAAGACCGAGGCGAACTCAAGTGTTTGCGCTTGCACAAAGGTGGATGCTGCAAGCAGGCTGATACCTGTCAGTTGCGTTAATTTTTTTAATACAAAAGCCGTGATTGACTGCTTCATTGTTTTCTCCGTTGAGGATCGCGATCGAGATGCTTCGCAGTTAGGTAAGCTGACTGGTGATGAGTTCGATTTTTCTGGATGGGTCTTTGCCATCCCAATTGACAGAGGCTTGTTGCATGAGCGACAAAAATTTCAACTGAGTATCGTTGTATTCGATTAGTTCAAGCATGCCAGGCATGTCACCCGTGGTATCAAAGTACGCAAACCGGATGCCACGTGGCGTTAAGCCCTCAAAAGCCAACACGTAGCCCATTTTTTTATAGCGTGCGACATCCACTTCATACTGTGTGGTTGCCATGCCAAGATGATGAAAACCGTAGCCCTTTTTCTTAATCACATCCCAGTACACAGAGGGTTTGTCATCAAGCGGCTGAATCACTTCAAAACACATGTTGCCTGAAAAGCTCAACGCCAGGCCCATACGCATGTCGGTCGGCTCGCCCCGGTAGGAGGCCTCTTTAAGCGTGTAACCATTTGAATAAAACCAAGGGCCAATATTGAATTTTTGACTAAATTCAGTAATCGACTTTTGTAAATCTTCAACAACGTAGGCAACCTGCACGATGCCGCCCAGGGGTTGGCCAAAAATATTTTCAATCACGTGTGTCTCCGGTAGCTGCGCGACAGTCTTTGTGTCGAGCGGCATTATTTTTAGAATTGATTGCTATCGTTTATAGCAGAGCTTGAGGTTTATTGAAATGGCCTCGGGTGTGTGAAGCCAACGACGTTGACACAAGAGAATTCACGCCCTAAGCTGCACCAACAATTAGACAGTTGCAAGTTCTCATATTATGCGGCGCTGCAACAATAGAAAATATCGGAGACCCTCGGTGAAACAAACATTACTAGGCAGTATCTTGGTTGCTTGTGTGCTGCAAGGTGTGACTCCGGTTGCTGCCCAGACCAACGAATACGGTAGCCCCGAGTTAATCAAGGCTGCCACCAAAGAGGGTAAGTTGGTGCTCTACACCACGATGGATAAAGAAAATACCATGCGTGCGATTGGGCTGTTTAATAAGCGTTTTCCTGGGATTGATGTTCAGGTATTGCGCATGCCAGGTGGACAGTTGGTGACGCGTGTGCAAGCCGAGATGGCTGCCGGCAAATTAGCTGCTGACATTGTGTCTTTTTCTGATCAAGCACAAGTCGACAGTGTTCAGGCAGCTCTTGCCGATTACGCCCCACCCAACGCAAGCGGCTTTCCGGCGCCTAATGCGGCTAAGAAGGCTTGGCCTCTCACTATGGCGGCTTGGTGTATTGGTTACAACACAGAGCTTGTGAAGAACCCGCCAAAATCGTGGGCTGAGCTCACTGACGCGCAATACAAGGGCAAGCTAGGCGAGGTCACCATTTTGACGGGTGGTACGGGATGGATCCGTTCGATGTTTGAACGCGAGACGCTAGGCGAGGGCTACTGGGCAGCCTTAGCAGCAAACAAACCAAAGATCTTTCCAAGTGGCGTGCCGTTAAGCGATGCCTTGCTGCGCGGTGAGGTCTCTGTGGCTGCGATTATTACGAATCAGATCTTGCCGCGCACCAAAGAAGGGGCACCCATCACCTGTAATTTCGCAAAAGAAGGTATCCCTGTCATTGAACTGCCGATCAGTCTGGTTAAAAATGCTAAGGCGCCTAATGCCGCAACCTTGTTTATGAACTGGTCCCTTTCAAACGAAGGGCAGTCGATTGTGGTGAATGACTGGAAAATGTTCTCGGCGCTGAATGGCACTCCATCGCCCGAGGGTTTTGATCCCTCAGTGCATAAAATCTGGCGAGCAGATCCTGCTAAAACTGCGGCCAATCGCGAGTCGTGGACCAAAGAGTGGACGCAGTTATTTAACTGGCGTTAATTTGACCCCTGTGCATTTATCAAGCTCACTTTTTTATGCTGACGTCCACTGCTGAGCAGTCCAAAGCTGGTCGTATTACCCAGACCGCCTTTGCGCTACTCGGCAATTGGTTTTGGTCGGGCTTACTGCTGATCATTCTCGCCCTGCTGGTCATCTATCCAATGATCATGCTGGTGGTGGGTGCGCTCACCGACATGGATCCGATCACAGAGGGGATCGATGTTTCGCGCTTTGCGCTGCATCATTTTTCTGCTGCGTTAACAAATCCCAATGCGTCTGCTGCGTTGCTCAATTCGCTGATCGCGTGCGGGGGCGGTGCGTTCGTGGCTGTCGTGATTGGTCTGACTTTTTCTTGGATGGTGGTTCGCACCAATATGCCCGGGCGCAAGTTGATCGCGGCGCTGTCGTACATCCCGTTGTTTGTTCCACCAATGGTAGGTGCCATCGCCTGGTCTCTGTTGGGATCACCAACAACCGGTTTGCTCAACACACTTTTTAAATGGTTTAACCTCGACGTTCGGATCAATATCTATTCGATGGGTGGTTTGATTGCGGTGTTTGGGATGTATTACGCGCCCTATGTGTACATGTTCACAGCTTCGGCGTTACGCAACATGGATCCCACGCTTGAAGAGGCCTCTGAAATTAGTGGCGCCAGTGCTTTTTATACGCAGTTACATGTGACGTTCCCGTTGATCTTGCCTGCCATCCTATCCAGTATGTTGTTGTCCTTTGTGGTGATGTTAGGGATTTACGGGATCCCGTCGGTGCTGGGCTCTCAATCTGGCATCATGTTGCTCAGTACTTATTTATTTCAACTGACGTCCTGGAGCCCACCTCTTTATAACGCAGCCGCAGCGGTCTCGATCTTGATGATTATTGTTGCCGCCGTATTGGTATTGATCCAGCAAAAAGTGTTGTCTAAGCGTAGCTACATCACGATCAGTGGCAAAGGTTTTCGGCCGCGCGAATTAAATCTCGGTCACTGGAAGTGGTTGATGTTTGTGCTGGCGATGATCTACTTGTTGGTTGTCGTGGTCTTGCCGATTGGGGCGCTCACGATTGCTGCCACTCGAAAATTTATGTTCGTCCCAACGATGGCTAGTTTGTTTGAGTTGAAGCAATACTCGTGGGGGCATTTTCAAACAGTACTTGCTGATCAGCAAACCATCCAATCGGTCTGGAATACTCTGGTCATTGGTTGTGCCACAGCCCTGGTAGGTGGCGTGCTGGCCTTTGCGATTGGGTACACGGTGCAGCGCAAAGATGCGCCAGCCGCGCGCGTGATTGATTTGATTTCAACCTTGCCGGCTGCTGTGCCAGGGTTGATTGTTGGGGTTGCGTACCTGTGGGCGTGGATCGGCCTTCCGATTGGCCTGTATGGCACGATCTGGATTTTGGTGTTTGCGTTTGTGGGTCGCTTTATCCCCGATACCGTCAAAGTGCTTTCAACTTCACTCGCACAAATTCATCCTGAATTAAAAGAAGCTGCATGGATCTCTGGCAAGGGACCGTTGCGAACGATCACGACCATTATCCTGCCGTTGGCCAAGCCTGGGGTGGCAGCAGCGATGACGCTTTTATTTGTACTTGCCATTCGAGAGCTAGGCTCTTCACTTTTTTTGTATACGACCGATACGATGATGATGGCGATCGCGCTCTTGAATTTGTATGAAAGTGGCACCTTAGGGACTGCTGCGGCCTTTGGTTTGGCGCAGGTGGCTTTGTTGGGATTGCTGATTGGGCTTGCCAATCGCTTGTCGGGTGGGTCAACAAATTCGAGTGTTGGATGACAGCGATGATATCAAAGGCGCTGAGGAATTTGTTGGAGATCACTCGGGGCGGCCACGCTTAATGGTTTGTTAGAGAGCAGGTGATGGCAGCCATACACGATGGTTTGTTAGAGAGCAGATGATGACGGCCACACTCGATGATTTGTTGGAGATTAGTTAATGGCAGTCACACTTGATGTGCAATGCTTGGTGAAAGAATTCTCGTCGGGGCGCCCGGCGGTGGATCAAGTGAGCTTTCAAATCCCAACCGGTGAAATCACCGTGTTGTTGGGGCCTTCGGGGTGCGGCAAGACAACGACGTTGCGTTGCGTCGCGGGCTTAGAACATCCGACGGCAGGTCAAATTGTGATCGATGGTCAGGTCGTTTCAGCGCCGGCTCAAGGGATTTCTGTCGCGCCTCGGCATCGTGAGGTCGGGATGGTTTTCCAGTCTTATGCGGTCTGGCCTCACATGACAGTCAAACAAAATGTCGCCTATCCTTTGAAGCACCGTGGTATTGAAAGACAAGTGGTTGAGCAGAAAGTAAAAGACGCGCTTGAGTTAGTCGATTTGCTTGAATATGCGGATCGACCTGCAACGTCTTTATCAGGTGGGCAGATGCAGCGCGTGGCGCTGGCGCGTAGTTTGAGTTATCAACCAAAAATATTATTGCTTGACGAACCGCTATCCAATTTAGATGCCAAGCTACGTTTGCGTTTGCGGGCAGATTTGCGTCGCATCATCAAGCAAGCAGGTTTGACTGCGCTGTACGTCACACATGATCAGTCCGAGGCCGTGGTGCTAGGTGATCAAATCGGCGTGATGAATCAAGGCAAGCTGTTGCAGATGGGGACACCACAGCAGATTTACAACCAGCCGTCTGATTTATTTGTCGCTAGTTTTACGGGCGCCTCCAATGCCTTACACGGAGCTGTAGTCAACCATGATGGTGCCGATCATGTCGTCGAGTTGGCACAAGGTGCAAAGGTACGTGCCCGATGTTTGAGCTCGCTGAGTCAGGGTCAAGCGGTCGTGATCGCCGTACGTCCAGAAAATATTTCTTTAACTGCCTTAGCGACGCAAGGCTCATTACCCGTTCGCGTTCGGCAATTGCAGTTTTTAGGTGTTCAGACCAACTACGAACTGGAAGTGTTTGGTCAAACACTTGAGGTGACTGAGCTAGGCACGGCGCCACGCTTTGAAGTCGGGGCAGAGGTCTTTATGACGCTTCCCCCAGAACAGTGCTGGGGTTACCCAGCCTAAGCTGGCGCTTGAGTAACCCCACCTAAGCTAACGCTGGGGTGGGGTTACCCCGGCTAAGCTGCCTTACTTGCTTTTATCTTGCTCAACGACCAGGTGAGTGTGGGCAAGTTTGAGTAGTGGGCATACAACGCCTTTGCTCACACCGCGTTGAATCATCTGACCTAGAATGTGCTCGTGTTCGGTCATATTGCCCTGCGTGAGATCCCTGAGCATGGAAGCTGCAAAGCTTGATTTCACGTTGGTTAGCATGTCGAGCGAACGCTTTTGAGCGCTGTCTTTTGTTGGAAAACCGTTGGCTGCGGCAATGGCGCAGCTCTCGGCATAAAAGCTGGTAGTGCTTTCAACGCCCCAGGGGGCCGCTGAGATTTTTCCGACATGACCACGACAAAGGGTTGTCATGCCTGCCAAACTTGCCAAAAATACCCACTTATCCCATAAAGACTGTTCAATATCGTCGCTGTACAAACGATCGAAACCGGCGTTTTCGCACAAGGCATAGAACTCTCGTGCAATATGTTCGTGCGCAGCAGAACGATGACCAACGGTTAGCATGTGCAAGTCGGTGAGTTGCTTGACCGCACCGGTTGGCGAAATCGTAGCGGCAATCTGCGCCACGCCGCCCATCACGCGATCTTTTCCAAATTTGGCATCAAGCTGTTGAATGTGATCTAGGCCGTTTAAGAAGGGTAAAAACACACCTTTGGCGCTTGCGCCTTCAAGCGAGGCAAGGGCATCTTCAAAATCAAACGACTTTGGTGCCAGCACAATCAAATCATATTCAGGCTTAAGTTGGTCGCGCGTGATGGCTTTTGGCTGAACCGTAAAGGTGTCTTTTGGGGTCTCAATCACGAGGCCTTCGGCCTGGATCTTTGCGTGACGCTTATCGCGCAACAGATAGGTCACATCGGCACCGGCTTGAATCAGTCGTGCCCCAAAATAACCGCCTACGCCACCTGCGCCCAAAATTAGAATTTTCACTTGCTGTCTTCCTGAGTGTTTAGTTGTATGGTTGGTTTACTATCAGCGAATACCTGTTTTGCATCATTGCATAAAAAATCCAATACCGGAGGCTATTTTGCGTAAGCTGCTCAAAACCTTGAATTTTCTTTGGACTGCGGGTTGCTTGTTCGCCGCTAGCTTTTCTGCCTTAGGCCAAGAGTCATATCCTAGCCGATCTGTGAGCGTGGTGGTGCCGTTTCCGCCCGGCGGTGTGGCTGACATCGTGGCACGTCCCGTTGCACGTGCGATGGGTCAGTTTTTGAATCAGACGCTGGTGATCGAGAATAAAGCGGGCGCGGGTGGTGGGATTGGTATGGCACAGGTCGCTCGGGCTGAGCCTAATGGTTATCAGGTGTTATTTGCGTTGTCGTCGTTTGTGGTGATCCCAGAGGCTGACAAAGTACTCAACCGCGCGCCAATGTATCAGTTGAGTCAGCTCAAGGCGATTGCACGCTTTGCGGCCGATCCGACGGTATTGGTCGTGAAGGCTGATAGCCCCTGGAAAACCTACGCTGACTTCATTGCTTACGTCAAAGCTAACCCAGCAAAAGTCTCCTTTGGGTCGTCGGGTAATTATGGCTCAATGCATATTCCGATTGAGCAGCTGAAGGTTGCAACCAATACCAGTATGTTGCATGTTCCCTATACCGGCGCAGGCCCCGCGGTGGCAGCCTTATTAGGGGGGCAGATTGAGGTCTTGTCGACAGGGCCTGCTAGCGTGGTGCAGCAAATCCAGGGGGGTAAATTACGCGCCTTAGCCCACTGGGGCACGGATCCGCTCGCTGCGTTGCCAGAGGTGCCCAGTTTGACTTCGTTAGGCGTGCCGATTGTATATGCGCAGTGGGCAGGGTTGTTTGTGCCAGCCGAGGTGCCCGAGCCGATTGTCAAAAAGCTTCGCGACGCCGCGCGTTTTGCTGCGAACGACGCCTTGACCCAACAAGCGTTGCTCGCGGCCGGTACTGTGCTGCAGTATCAAGACGCGAGTGAGTTCACTGCCTACGTTGCCGCCGATGCAGCAGCGATGAAAATGCTTGTGCAAAAAATTGGAAAGCTTGAGTAGTGTGAGTTCTAAAACTCAAAGCCACCCTGTCGGCGCACTTGCTCAGACTGAGTGCCAGTTAGCCAAGCTGCTAGCGTTTGCGCTAGAGCAGGTTGCGTTGTTTGTGTGCAGACACCCAGTGTGTAGTCGGTTGACAGTTCAAAGGCTTTGGGCAAGTTAGCGACCAGTACGACCCCATCGGTGTAATTAATTTCAGTCGCTTGTGTACAGCCGATCAGATTGGGCTCATTGCATTGCGCCATTGCTTTCATGGCCGTTGCTCCGTTCGCAAACTCTCGTAGTCTGGTTTTGACTTCGTGCGCAAGGCCTAGTTCGGTTAAGACTCGCATGAAGTGAATCCCGGCGGTCGATTTTTTGGTATCTGGGCAGTAGATGGCCTGTGCTTGCCGAAAGGCCTTGGCTAAAGTCTCAGGTGAATCGACCTGCGGAGTCGGTTCACCTTGTTTGACTGCGATTCCGGTTTGCACGTTTCCGAGCGACCGTGCGCTGCCAGGTTGTACGTGGCCCAAAGTGATTAATTGTTCGATCAACGCGCGGGTCAAAATGACAACATCGCAGGGGGTACCGTTGAGTAGCGCCTCGCGCATTTCACCCACTGCGCTAAACGTACCATCAAGAGTGCAGCGATGGTCTTTTTCAAAGGCTATTTGTATCCCTTTGACGGCTGAGGCAGCGGCACCGCCACTGAGTATTTTTAATATCGACATGGTGTCTCGATCAAGTTTTTAACGGGAGGCGGGTTTGCAAATCTTTCCCTTTCAGGGGGAGGGTGAATCGTGCGGAGACTGCAGGTGCCGACGATCTGCGTTCACTCTTGAACTTACTGTTGTGTGTTGAGCACAGAGAATATCAATCAGGCTTTGCGCCAGATAACTCCACAATTTTCGCCCATTTGACGACATCGCTTTCAAGGTAGGTTTGAAATTCGAGTGGCGACATGCTGAGTGGCATCGCACCTTTTTCGGCCCATTGCTTTTTGATCTCTGGTCGGGTCACAATCACTGTCATCGAAGAATTTAACCGATTAACAATTGATACAGGTGTACCTTTTGGAGCCATCAAGCCTAGCCAAATCGTCGTCTCGTAGCCCGCGACTCCAGCTTCAGACATGGTTGGCACATTAGGCAAAATATCTGAGCGAATTGCGCCAGTGGTCGCAAGTCCTCGAACGGTTCCGGCTCGGGCGTAGTCAGTCATTGTTGTGACGGCATCAAACATAAAGTCAACTTGCCCGCCCAAGAGATCAGTGCGTGCACCAGAGCTGCCTTTATAGGGGACATGGGTGATGTCAATGTTGGCCATCGCTTTGAACAGTTCACCCGCCATGTGATAAGGCGTGCCCGTGCCCGATGAGGCGTAATTGAGTTTGCCAGGTTTGCTTTTTGCTAATGCGATCAGTTCAGCAAGATTTTTTGCCGGAACACTTGGATGTACGACTAAGAGTAAATCTGAATAATTAATGGGCGCGATACCAACAAAATCTTTTAAGAGTGAGTAAGGCTTTTTGGCCACGAGCGATTCATTGACAGTTTGCGCATTGGACATCATCAGTAGCGTATAGCCATCCGGCGTAGACTTCGCGACAAAGTCTGTACCGATAATCGAGCCAGCGCCTGGTTTGTTTTCAACAATAAAGTTTTGCCCAAGTGCTGCTTGTAATTGTTGTCCCATAAAGCGCGCGTAGTTGTCTGCCGGGCCACCCGCGGCAAAGGGGACGATGATTTTGACTGCTCGATTCGGGTAGTCTGCTGGAGCTGCTGCTTGGGCAATTGCTTGCGCAAGGGCCTGCTGCCCCGTCAGTAATACAGCTGCGGCGATGCCTAAACAGGCGAATTTCTTGGTAAATGTCATACACGTGCCTCTTTAAAATGCCTGTTTAAGAGTTGAACATCGTGAAAGTCTAGGAAAAATACTTGCCTAGGAGTTGAAACATCGTAAACGCTTAGTATCAAAGTTTATTTCTTTGCTTCACCAGTTACCAGGTAACACTTGCTTTCTGCGAGTGGTAAAAAGGCGTCTTGCCCGGGGATTGTGGCAAGGATTTTGTAATAGTCCCACGGGTACTTGGATTCGACAGGCGTTTTAACCTTGGCCAAATACATGTCGTGGACCATTCGGCCGTCTGCCCTGATGCGTCCGTTGGTTGTATAAAAATCGTTAATGGGCGTATCACGCATTGTTTGCATGACGGTGGCAGCATCGTCGGTCTTTGAGGTCTCAACTGCCTTTAGGTAATGCAGTGTTGACGAATAGATCGCTGCCTGAGTTGATGTTGGCATTTTGTTAGTTCTGGCAAAAAAACGTTTCGCCCAAACACGGCTCTGTTCGTTCTGATCCCAATAGTAGGCCTCAGTCAGCATCAAGCCCTGCGCTTGAGCTAAACCGAGAGCATGGGTGTCGTTGATATTAATCGCCAGGCCAACGATCGACTGTTCACCATCGCGACCGATCCCAAATTCTGAAGCCGTTTTGATTGAATTAATCGTATCACCGCCCGCATTCGCTAAAGCAATGATTTTAGCTTTCGAGTTTTTAGCTTGTAAAAGAAACGAAGACATATCAGACGAATTCAACGGGTGTTTCACGCCACCGATGACGGTGCCGCCAGCTTGTTTTAACGCAGCTTGAGCATCAAGTTGCAAAGAGTTGCCGTAGGCGAAATCGACTGTGACAAAAAACCAAGAATTGCCTCCTTGTTTGACGACAGCGCGCGTGGTGCCATTGGCGATCGAGTAGGTATCCCAGTTGTAATGGATGCTGTTGGGAGTGCAATCTTCGTTAGTCAGGCGCGAGGTGCTTGCGCCATTGACGATTGCGATACGATTTTTCTCTTTCACCAGACGCACGACCGCTAAGGCCACAGCAGAGTTCATGACGTCGGCGAGCATATCAACCTGTTCCACATCCATCCACTCACGTGCTTTGGCAACAGCAATATCAGGCTTATTTTGATGGTCTGCGCTGATGACCTCAATAGGTTTTCCTAGCACCTTTCCGCCAAAATCTTCAACAGCCATTTTTGTTGCAACAATTCCACCGGGCCCCCCTATGTCTGAAAAAGGCCCGCCCATATCTGTGAGTACGCCAATTTTTACGACATCGTTGGATATTGTCGGAGTCTGCGCCTGAGCCTGCGCAGCGATTGTGAGGGCCATCATGATGGCCGCAGTCAGCGACTTAAGACGGAAGTTCAACATACATTCTCCTAAATTTATAGTTAATTGATAAAGGGACGTAACTCGATAAAATCAATCGACCCTGAAGGGACTTGGCTAAGTGCAACGTGTGTGATCGTGTTGGCAACATCATCGACTGTTAGTGGCACTGTCTTACGTTGCTCTTGTGCAGCCAAGACTTCGGGGTGGCTATTGTTCTGTCGAATATTTGTATCGACTAAACCAGGGGCCACTTCAGACACTCGAAGCCCCTTTGGCTGCAATTCGAGACGTAGGCTTCGAGTGATGGCTGAGATGGCATGTTTGCTGGCGCAGTATGCTCCGGCGAAAGGGAAAACCTCTCGGGCGCCAGTTGAAGTCACCATAATGAGATGGCCGCGACCGCGAGCGAGCATACCCTGAGCGATCGATTGGGTTAACGCGAGAGTCGCAAACACATTGGTCTTGAACATGGCCACATAGTCATCTGGCTGTATCTCAAGAATCGGTGCGTAGGTCAGCACACCCGCGTTATTGATCAAAATATCAACCTCACCTGCAAACAAGGTTAACGCACGAATAAAGTCGTTATCGTTTAAATCACCAGCGAGGGTGCGTATCGGTTGCCCTAGAGCTGCGCACTCTTTTGAGAGTTGGAGTAGGGCTTGGGCGTTGCGCGCAGTTGCGATAACATTGGCGTTGGCACGGACCAGCGTCAACACCGTTGCGCGACCTATTCCGGCACTGGCACCGGTGATCAAGATTGTTGGATTTGGCAGCATGGCATTAATCACATGTTTGGCGGCTCGAGTGTTTGTCTGTTTGTTTTTAGGGTCAAGGTCGAATTGCAATAGATCAATGTGTAAGGTAGCATCTGAACGTCAGTTTGACTACTGATTCGCTATATTTTCTCTTTATATCGATAGTTCGTTTATGGTGTGTCAACCCCTGCTATGAAACTAACGTTAGATCATTTTATGTACGCGGCCTCCGATTTGGATGCTTTGCGCAAACAGTTCCTCGTTTTGACCGGAGTGAACGCGGACCGGGGCGGAGTGCACCCTGGTTTGGGTACCCGCAATGCGTTAGCGTCGTTAGGTAAAGATGTTTACATCGAGCTGATTGCGCCAGACCCAGAGCAGAATGTGCCAGACTCCTGGGGGGCATTATTTCGCAATTTTTCTCAAGCTCAAATCTTTACCTACGTTGTGAAATGTTCTGAGATTGAGTTGTGTCAAGAGCGACTGACCTCTTTAGGATTCAAGACAGA
>Ga0194043_1001067_pt1 | contig 15527 bp, 13 predicted proteins | sample JunL4415m_MetaG_FD_161274 | JGI IMG/M metagenome (GOLD analysis project Ga0194043, IMG submission 161274) | Anoxic zone freshwater microbial communities from boreal shield lake in IISD Experimental Lakes Area, Ontario, Canada - Jun2016-L442-15m | ecosystem: Environmental > Aquatic > Freshwater >...
TCTCTGGGTAGCTTGAATGCAACAGTTGGTCGCATGTGGTTTCTGCTCCTTTTTGGGGTTCTCGCTGGGGCCGGTCTGGCGCTCCTCGCAGGATTGGCTTTGGCGCGACAGGCCATGCGTCCTGTCGCGGACCTAACCAGCGCCGCTCAGAGAATTGCCACAACTGGTGACTCCAGCCTTGAAATTCCCATCCCGCAGTCCAACGACGAGATTCACGAGCTGGCGGTGACGCTCTCTTCCGCACTGTCAGAAGTGGACCAAGCCCGTCTGGCAACCGAGGCCTCTCTCGAGCGACAGAAAGCCTTTGTGGCGGACGCTTCACACGAGCTCAGAACGCCCCTGACGTCTCTGATCGGAAACCTTGAGCTTCTGGAGTCAGACGCACCCGAGCAGATCAGAGAAGACGCAACCTCCTCCCTTCGTGCGGCCCGGCGGATGGCGAGAATTGTTGCCGATCTGTTGACGCTCGCGAAAGGCGACACCCCAGAGGCAAGGATTCAGGAGTGTTCGCTGGCTGATGTCATCCAGTCAGCAATCAACGATGCCTCAGCCAGAGCCTCGGCTCACACCGTCAGCTCCTCGGATGACGGCTCGCTCTTCACCTCTGACCGGGACTCGGTAGTCAGAGCGCTTCGGAACCTGATTGAGAACGCTGCGCTGCACACGCCGCCTGGCACCAAGATCCACATCGGAGGTGTCAGCGATGAGAGCTCAGTAGTTCTGACAGTCGCCGACAGCGGGGCCGGCATCCCTCCGGCGGATCAAACGAGGATTTTCAACCGATTTTTCCGCGCAGAAGGAGACACTGCGGGGAGCACTGGCCTCGGTCTCGCAATTGTGAAGAGCACAGCGGAATCGCTTGGCGGTTCAATCAGCGTTGGGGACTCTGAGCTCGGCGGAGCCTGCTTTACGCTCCGCCTGCCCAGATAAGAAGCCTTTTTAGGCTTCTATGACTACCGGGACGACAAGGGGACGGCTGCGACGCGCCTTGCTGATCTTCTCAGCGACGGCGTCATGAACTCGGCGCTCCAAGTCCTCCCTATCGCGCTCACGAGTTTCAGCAGCTCTGGCGCACGCATCGGCAGCTGCCTCGCGAACCGCCTTCACAACCAGATCGCTCTCAGCGCCGATGGCGATACCGCGGAGAACAACTTCAGGCTCTGAGACAAGCTCGCCGGACTGGGCACTAACCGCAACCACAACAACAATGACTCCATCGTCAGCAATTGTTCGCCTGTCCCGGACAGCAGCGTCTGAGGGCTCACCGAACTCCATTCCGTCAACGAGCAGGACCCCGGAGTGCTCCTCGGGACCAAAACGCGCTCCTGAGCCATCAATGTCAAGTGGCAGGCCATTTGCCGATTCGAAGATGTTGTCCGGCGCAATCCCAACCTGTTCAGCAAGCTCCCGATGCAACCTCAACCGCTTCGCATCACCGTGAACTGGCATGAAATACCTCGGACGAGTCAAGTTCAGCATCAGCTTGAGCTCCTCCGCATAGCCATGTCCGGAAGCGTGGATCGGAGCGTCGTCGGCAGTGATCACAGTGCAACCGATCTGGAAGAGACGGTCGACGGTTTCGTTAACAGCACGCTCATTGCCTGGAACTGGAGTGGCGGAAAAGACGATGGTGTCCCCGCTGTGGAGCTCAATCTGCTGATGATCGTGGTGGGCCATGCGGCGCAGCGCCGACAGCGGCTCTCCTTGAGAACCCGTCGAAACCACGACGACATCCTCATCCTTGAAATCGTTAATTTCCCGAGGCTGAATAAGCATTCCCGCTGGAATGTCAATGTGCCCAAGTGTCTTTGCAATCTTTGAGTTCTTCACCATTGAACGTCCTACAAGCGCGATCTTCCGACCAGTGACCTCAGCCGCGTCCACAACCTGCTGAACGCGATGCACGTTGGAGGCGAAGCTGGTCACGATGATGCGTCCCTCGCAGCGTTCAAATACCTCAACCAGAGCCGGGCCAACGAGGCTCTCAGACGGAGAGAAACCCGGGCGGTCGGCGTTGGTTGAATCGCCACAGAGCAGGAGAACCCCCTCTGCCCCAAGTTCAGCAAGCCGAGCCATGTCTGCTGGCTCTCCCGCTACCGGCGTCTGGTCAAACTTGTAATCGCCGGTGAACAGAACTGTTCCGGCGGGTGTTCCAACGGCAACTGCTCGGGCGTCAGGAATCGAGTGGGTCAGATGAATCATCTCAATTGTGAATGGTCCAGCCTCGAGAATTTCACCGGCGTCCACTGTCATCAGCGCGGAGTCGTCCAGTCGATGCTCCTTCAACTTTGACTTCGCCATCTCAATGGTTAGCGGACCGCTGACAACTATCGGAACGGACTCAACACCAATGCCCCTCAAGAGCCAAGGAAGGGCGCCAATGTGATCCTCGTGGCCATGGGTGAGCACGACGGCTTCGATGGCGTCGGAACGCTCCTTGATGTATTCAAAGTCCGGGAGGATCAGGTCGATACCTGGAAGATCCCCGCCTGGGAAACGCAATCCTGCGTCGAGAATCAACAGCCGACCGTCATATTCGACAACGGCCATGTTCTTTCCAATTTCGCCAACTCCTCCGAGTGGGAGAACCCTGACCTTATCTGACACGGAGCTCAAGCGATCAGACCCAGTGGGCGCATCGCATCTGCAATTACTTCTCGTTCAGCATCTGTGGCAGCAAGGAGTGGCAGCCTGAGGCTGCCTCCGGGGAGGCCGGCCAAGTCAAGGGCGGCTTTGATTGGGACAGGGTTGGTGGTAACACCAAGCGAGTCATAGAAAGATCTCAGTGGGGCGTCCTTTTCAGTTCGATTGTCAGCAGAATCGGCAACTTGCCTCATCTGGGTTCCTACGAGGTGACTTGCTACAAGAATTCCGCCAACTGCTCCAGCATCGAGCGCGGCAGCGAAGGAGTCGTCATTCCCCGCGTAAAGATCGAGACCGGCGATTGCACTTGGCACACCAGGTCGGGCCTGCTTCATGCCAGTGATGTTGGAGTGAAGCGCTCCCAACTCCGCAGCCAGTTCATCGGGCATGTCAACGCCTGTTCTGGTGGGAACGTTGTAAAGAACGACGGGAAGGTCAGTGGATCCGGCAACCGCCTCAAAGTGAGCGAGCAGACCGCGCCTGTCTGGACGGTTGTAATACGGGGTAACGGAGAGGATGGCATCAGCGCCTGCTGCTGTCGCACGCTCGGTCAAACGGATTGCATGGGCCGTGTCGTTTGCCCCTGCTCCGGCAATAACCCTCAATCGGCTCTTGAAGTTTTCAGCTACGAAACCGATCAGTTCAATCTGTTCATCATCAGTGAGGGTCGGAGCTTCACCTGTGGTGCCGGCAACGACAACTCCGTCTGACCCGTTGGCAATGAGGTGCTCAAGAAGCGTGGTCATCGCCGCGTAGTCGACAGGTCCGGCGTCGCTGAAGGGCGTCACTACAGCCGTGATGATTGTGCCCAGAGGACTCGTGGTTGAGTTGCTCACAGAAGGTTCTCCAGTCCGATGAGGATGGGTTCAGTTTGCGTTCCTACCCGTCGCACGGCTAGAACGACGCCCGGCATAAAGGCCTTACGGTCCGTGCTGTCGTGCCTGATGGTGAGGGTCTCCCCTGTCCCACCGAAGATGACCTCCTGATTTGCAACCAGTCCTGGAAGTCGAACGGAATGGATCGGAGTGTCCTTGCCAGTTACGGCGCTGACGCGAGCAGCCGTCAACGCGGCTGTTCCGGACGGCATGTCCAGCTTGGCGGGGTGATGCAGCTCAACTATCTCGACATCTGGCATGGACTTGGCGGCCTCCTCTGCAAATCGCATCATCAGAACCGCACCAATTGCAAAGTTGGGTGCGATGAGGATGTTGGCACCAGATACATCAGCAAGCTCGGCTGCGTCGAACCCAGTAGTGCCAACGACAGAGTGAACGCCAGCCGCTGATGCCTGTCGAATGTTCTCAATTGCGGTCTCTGGACGCGTGAAGTCAACCATCACGTCCGAGCTGCCAAGAAAGTCACCAAGGCTGGTGCCGAGAGCGGGGTCGGCGCGGCCGCTGAGCTCCATGCCGTCAGCCTCTTCGACTGCGGCACAGACCTCGCGGCCCATCCGACCTTCACTCCCGGCAACTACAACCTTGATCACAGAATCAAACTCCGCTCAGCCGCGGTCGGGATCCCTGCCGCCTCGACCACCACGATCGCGCTCACGACCGCCACCGCCGCCGCCACTGCGTCGTCGGTCTCCGCCGCCGCCTCCGCCGCCGCCACGTGGGCCGCTTTCGGACTTGGCGAGCTCAGCGAGCTCAACTGGGGACTTGCCCTGAATGGCTGGATCGTCTGACATGCGCAGTCCGATGCGGCCGCGCTCACGATCAACCTCACAAACGGTTACGTCGATGACGTCACCCTTGTTGATTACTTCTTCAACTGTCTCAACACGGTTGCCCGGGCTGACGCTGGAGATGTGAAGAAGCCCATCAGTTCCCTTGGAGAGTTCAACGAAGGCACCGAAGGTTGTGGTCTTGACGACCGTTCCCTTGAATGTGTCTCCAAGCTCAACTTCCTTGGTCATGGACGAAATTCGCTCGGCAAGTGCATCGCCAAGCGCTCCTGTGGTTGCGTAGATCAGGATCTGCCCATCATCTTCGATTGTGATCTGAGCGTCGAACTCTTCCTGAAGGGCACGGATGGTCTCGCCACCCTTGCCAATCACAAGGCCGATCTTCTCGGAGTCAATCTGGATCTGGGAGATACGCGGTGCATACTCGGAGAGCTGCTCTGCCGGAGCGGAAATTGCTTCGGCCATCTTTCCGAGAATGAACTCACGCCCTGCCTTGGCCTGGGTAAGAGCATCCGTGAGGATGTCGAACGTCACGCCGTCGATCTTGATGTCCATCTGGAGAGCGGTAATTCCGTTCTCCGTGCCTGCGACCTTAAAGTCCATGTCACCGAGGTGATCTTCGACTCCAGCAATGTCGCTGAGGACGATGTAGTCGTCCCCTTCCTTGATGAGACCCATCGCGATACCGGCAACTGGGTTGCTGATCGGTACGCCAGCCTGCATGAGAGACAGTGAGGAACCGCAGACTGAAGCCATTGAGCTTGAGCCGTTGCTTTCCAGAATGTCGCTCACCACGCGGATTGCGTATGGGAACTCTTCCGAGTCAGGAATGACAGGAACAAGAGCACGCTCTGCGAGCGCACCGTGTCCGATGTCGCGGCGCTTTGGTCCACGCATGAATCCAGCTTCGCCAACCGAGAACGGTGGGAAGTTGTAGTGGTGCCAATAACGCTTGACTGTTTCGAGGCCAAGTCCATCAACACGCATTTCTTCACGTGTTGTACCCAGAGCAACAGTGCTCAATGCCTGGGTCTGTCCACGTGTGAACAGCGCTGAACCGTGAGTGCGGGGTGTAACGCCCACCTCAATCGAGATCTGACGGATTTCGTCAGCTGCACGGCCGTCGGGACGCACCTTCTGAACAGCAATCCGCTGACGGATGAGGGTCTTCTCGAGCTTCGCGAATGCGCGCCCAGCCTCAGCTGCCTTTGCAGAATGGTCTTCAGCGGACTCATCTCCAGCGTATTCGGCGACAATTTCTGCCTCTACAGCTGAACATGCGTTCTGACGCTCGAGCTTCTCAATGATCTCAGTTGCAGCCTGGAGCTTTGCTCCATGTGAAGCTTCAACCTTGGCGTAAAGAGCCTCGTCAACCGTCGCAACCTCGACAGCAGTCTTGGTTTTTCCGGCCTTCTCGGCGAGCTCACGCTGCGCTGCACAAAGCTTCTTGATCTCGCCATGGGCGATGTCAAGGGCATCAAGGATTTCAGCCTCTGATACCTCGTTGGCTCCGGCTTCAACCATCAAGATGGCGGTTTCTGTTCCGGCCACGATCAGATCGAGGTCAGTTCCACCGTCAAGGAGTTCTTCGTTCGGGTTGACCACGAAGTTGCCTTCGATCTTGCCAATCCGTACGGCTCCTACTGGTTGTGGAAATGGAACGTCCGAGATCATCAGAGCGGCGCTTGCGCCGTTCATTGCGAGGATGTCGTACGAGTTGACGTGGTCAACAGAGAGTGGCATTGCCACGAGCTGCGTTTCACGCCTCCAACCCTTGGGGAACAACGGGCGGATCGGACGGTCGATAAGGCGGGCAACAAGAGTTGCCTTCTCACCGGCGCGACCTTCGCGCTTGAAGAATGAACCTGGGATCTTGCCTGCTGCGTACATCCGTTCTTCCACATCCACTGTGAGTGGAAGGAAGTCAACATCCCTCAGATTTCCTGCTGTTGCTGTTGCCAGAACCATCGTGTCGCCTGCGCGAACTACGACTGATCCTGAGGCCTGCTTGGCCATTTGCCCCGTCTCAAATGAGATCTCGGTTCCCGAGATGTCGACGGAGACGCGTGTCTTGGCGTCTGCCATTACTTAATCACTTATTCCTTCGCCCAGCCCTTCGGTCGGCCAGGCCCTTCGTTTATTTTCTTTTCCGAACAGAATCAGCTTAGCGGGGTTGGACTCAAGCCGTTTTGCTGCTCTCCCAAGTTGCCAGCTGTTGTTCAACCGGAACGCCCTGATGAAGCTCTGTTCCCACCAAAAGAGTTGGCGATGCGGCTACCCCGGCCCTGATGGCAAGCTGAAAAGCCCCGTCCACGGCGTTTCTCACCTCCGCTGAGTACCGATCCGCCTCAAATTTCTCCAGATTCAGGCCAAGCTGCTCGGCATGCTGCCACAGATATGGGTCATCAAGCCGGCCCTGGTCCAGGAGGAGCCGGTCCGCGAAATCCCAGAAAGCTCCCTGTAGCCCAGCCGCCTCTACTGCCTCGGCAGCAGCTCTTGCTCGCGGATGCCTCGACGAAATCGGGAAGTGCCGCAGGCCGACAACGAGGTTCCGCCCGCTTAAGCGCTCGTAGGCCAGGGCACAACGGGGACATTCAAAGTCCGTGTAAACAACAACAGCAACAGTGGCTCCCGGCGTCTGTGGCCGGAGGTGATCCCCCTGCCCCGGTGGATCGGCGAGTCTGCTGCTTAGCGTCAGTCTGTTGCTCCGGCGGCGTCGAGGCCGTCAAAAATAAGATTGGCTCCGGGGAGCTCTCCTGGGCTGTCGGCCTGATAGCTCCAAGCAACAAGCCCGTCCGCTCCAACCACGACCAGCGCCCGTTCAGGGAACCCACCTGGGTGGAGCACTCCAAATGCTGTGCAGGTTGCACCCTTGGGCTCGAAGTCAGAAAGCTGGGGAATGCTCACGCTGAGGATCTCAACGAAGGCGGTCTGCGCGTAGCTCGAATCGCATGAAACACCGAAGATCTGCGCATTCCTGGCTGCAATCTGAGGGAGCACCTCTTCATAGATGTTGAGCTGGTCCGAGCAGACTGGACTGAATGCGAAAGGGTAAAACACGAGAACCGTGGTCTTACCCACAAGGTCAGCATTAGTGAACTTCTCTCCGTCAGCTTTGCCGAGAGAGAACTCAGGTAGAGATGAGCCGGGGGAAAGAACTGTCATCGACGGAGGCCGAGTTGCTCAACGAGCGCCCGGTATCCATCCAGATCGTTCCGCTTGAGGTAATCAAGGAAACGCCGGCGCTGTCCAACAAGCTTGAGGAGGCCTCTCCGTGAGGAGTGATCCTTCTTGTGTCCCCTGAGGTGCTCGGTGAGCTCGTTAATTCGCTCAGTGAGCATTGCAACCTGAACCTTGGTGCTGCCAACGTCGGCAGGACCGCTCCCGTACTCGGCGGCCAGTTCCTTCTTGCGCTCAGATGTAAGACTCATTGCGGGTACCGTAGCAGGGCAGCGAGCTTGCCGTTTGCGAGGCCGGTCAGCCTTGCTTCGCCGCGACCGTAGCCGCGGCCTCGCAGTCAAGGGCCATCTGGTCTGTGAGCTCTTCCAGGCTCTCGAAACGGAGCTCGGGCCGAAGATGCGCAAGAAGGTCCACGGACAGCTCCTGCCCGTACAAATCTCCCGCAAAATCGAGAATGAAAACCTCTAGAACCACATCCTCCCCATCATCAAATGTGGGGCGAACCCCAAGACTTGCAGCTGCGGGGCGCCCGTTGGCGAGAGCTGCGTAGACGCCATTCTTTGGGACAACGCACCCAGGAACCGGCAGCAAGTTCGCTGTGGGATATCCGAGTTCCCTGCCCCGCTTGGCGCCATGAATTACCTCTCCCCTCATCTGGAAGGGATGTCCAAGCATTGCCCGAGCAGATTCGACATCACCGGCGCGCACCAGATCACGGATCGCGGAAGATGAGATAAGAGCTCCTTCAGCACCGATCAGGTCGGCAACGACAGTCTTGAACCTTGAGTCCGCCTTGAGCGTGTCGGAGTTCCCCTCGGCGCGGCGGCCAAACCTGAAGTTCTCTCCAACCCTGACCTCCTCGGCATTCAGAGCATCCACAAGGATCTCGCCAACAAACTCGCTCGGGCTCATCTGGCTGAACTCTTCGTTGAACTCGGCGACAATCAACTCCTTCACGCCGAGAGCCTCAATCAGGTCTGTCTTCTGAGCAAGCGTGGTCAGAAGCTCTGGCGCCCCTGTGGGCCCAACTACAGCGCGAGGGTGCGGCTCAAAGGTAAGAACAGTGTCAGCGTCAGCAATGACCGCGACATGTCCCAAGTGGACCCCATCAAACTCACCAACGGCTACCCGTCTGGGTCGGCGGACAGCTGTCTGAGGGGTTGAAATCAGCATCTGACGGGAGACTAGTTCAGCCAACGAAACCAACGAGGGAAGACATCACACCATCAGCGTCAACTGAGGCAATTGCGACCAGCCCTTGAGGTCCCTGAACAACAACAGTGCCTTCAGGAACGTCCGTGACCTCAAGCTTCCGACCGTGGCCCAAAAGGCGGGCCTCGTCATCAGTCACCCCCACTTCGGGCATGACAAGCTTGAGGGCACTCTCCAAGCTTAAGGTCTCATCCCCTCCCCTCGGCAAAGCGAACGGACCTATTTCTGTTCGGCGAAGTGAGGTGCAATACGCATCTCCAAGGTCTCCGATGAGAGACCGAATATATGTCCCAGAAGAGCATCTGATCCGATAATCCCGAGTTGACTGCCCACGTTCCATCTCCACAAAGGCAGTCACGTTGATTCTCCGCGACTCCAAAGTGAATTCCTCTCCTGCCCGGGCGAGGCTGTATGCCCGCTTCCCGTCTACCTTAAGTGCGGAGTACTTCGGGGGAATCTGATCCTGCGGGCCAAGTGGAAGGACAAGGTCTCCTTCCGGAATGTTCCCAGTGGGCGTAATTTCTCCCTCTGGGTCACCCGTTGAAGAGGTGGCCCCAAACTGCGCGGTCACGAGGTACTCCTTATCCAGGCCCATAAAGAATCGCTGGGTACGCGTGGCCCTCCCGATCAGAATCAGCAACAGACCGCTCGCAAAAGGATCAAGGGTTCCGGCGTGTCCAACACGTGTGTTCTTTGGATATTCGCGCCGGATTCTCCCCACGACATCGTGTGAAGTGATTCCGACCGGCTTATCTACAAGCCTGATTGCAGGGAGGGCGGTCACAGCTGAGAAGGTTCTGCGGCCATCTGGTCCAGAAGAAACTCACGAAGTCCCTCGGGCGAAAGCTCTGAGCTGAACCCAGCCGCACCGCGATGACCTCCCCCACCACCGGCTCGCGCAATCCTTGACACATCAACATCGTCGTTTGCTGCTCGAAGCGAGATGCGCTTGATCTCTGGGTTCCCGATTGGTTCCCTGATGACAGCTGCGACCTCGGTCCCCTCAATAGATCGGAGATGGTCGATGATCCCTTCTGACCAGCCGTCTATTGCCTCGACCTGATCAAAGTCTTCTCTCGAAAGCCAAGTCAGAGTCAGTCGGCCATCGCTGTGGCGCTCAATGTTGTTCAGGGCCCGACCGAGAAGCCTTGCTTTCCCGATTGGGATCCCCTCATAGATACGCCTGAACATGGCTGCGACTGGGACCCCGATGCGGATGAGATCTGCAGCCATCTGATGTGCGGCCGGGCCTGTGTTGTCATACATGAAACGGCCGGTGTCAGTTACAAGTCCAACGTAGAGAGCAGTTGCTGTCAGCTGATCCACCTCTGCGCCCAACTCGGCCGCGAGGTTCCAAACGATCTCGGCTGTGCACGAGGCCGTGTCAACCACATGATTGATTGATCCGAATCTGGTGTTGTCGTGGTGATGGTCAATATTGACGATCGCGGAGGCATTGGCGCCACGCTCTCCGGCAGCTGAGCGCTCGAGATTTCCGCAATCAAGCATGACCAAGGTGGTTCCCGACAGATCCTCCGGAAGCTGCCGCACAGCGTTTTCCCAGGGAACAAGGAAGTGATATTCAGCTGCGGGTTCATCCTCTGTTGGGACAAGCATAGGAGCATCAATTCCAACCGCCGCAAGAACCCGATGGGCAGCAACAAGCGATCCGATTGCGTCTCCATCTGGATGTTCATGGGTGACCAGCAGCAGATCATCTGCCGACCTCAAGGCTGCAGCTACATCTGAAAGAGCTGCGTTCATTCCTCTTCCTCCCTGTTGATCTCGTGCTCCAATATCTCGTCGACCCGAATTCCCCGATCAATCGAATCGTCGTACCGGATCTCGAGTTCCGGGGTGTGCTTGAGGCGAAGCTGGGTTGCTATTGACCGCTGCAGCCGTCCGTGCGCGCCTTGCAGAACCGAGAGGCTCTCCTCTCGCTCCTCCTGATTTCCAAGAACGCTCAGAAAGACCCTTGCATGACGGAGGTCCGGGCTTGTTTCCACATCTGTGACCGTGACAAAGCCAACGCGCTCATCTTGGATTTCCTTGGGGATCGCTTCGCTGAGCACTTCACGAATAGCTTCGTCAACCCTTCTCATCCTCGACCCGGTCAATGTCAACACACCTTCAGAGCGAGGCCCGTCAGGAGAGCTCTCGCTCCACCTGCTTGGTCGTGTAGGCCTCAATCATGTCGCCCTCCTTGACATCGGCAAAATCCTTCAGCACGATGCCGCACTCAAAGCCTTCAAGTACTTCCTTGGCATCGTCGTTGAAGCGCCGCAGGCTCTCGATCGTGCCTTCGTAAACGACAAGGCCATTTCGAACCAGCCGGGCTGCAGCACCGCGTTCAAGTCGACCGCTCGTAACGACTGAACCGGCAATGGTTCCGATCTTCGATGCCTTGAAGGTCTGTCGGATTTCTGCGCTGCCGACGGCCTCTTCAACCTCATCTGGGACGAGCATTCCGCCCATGGCCCCCCGAAGGTCCTCAAGAACCCGGTAGATGACGGCATAGTTGCGAATTTCAATGCCCTCTCGGTCAGCCAAGGCCCGAGCATCGCCAACGGGCCTCACGTTGAAGCCGAGAACGACTGCTTTGGAGGCTGCGGCGAGCATGACATCAGACTCGTTAATTCCACCGACGGCACTGTGGATTACACGAACGGCTACCTCAGACTGAGGGAGCTTCGCTATTTCGTCCTCAATTGCCTCGATGGAGCCTGCAACGTCAGCCTTCAGAACAAGATTGAGCTCCTGAACTCCGAGAGCAAAGATGTCCTCGAGGGAGATCTTCCTTCCGGATTTTCTGGCAAGTGCCTCGGTCTTGAGCCTGTGACCACGCTCCTTGGCGGAGTCGCGTGCTGAACGGTCACTCTCAAAGACCTTGACGAACTCACCTGCGTCAGGAACCGAATCAAAGCCAAGCACCTCAACCGGTTCGCCCGGAAGGGCTGTAAGGACCCTGGCGCCAGTGTGGTCATGCATTGCACGGACGCGCCCCCAATGCGCACCAGCTCCAACCGGGTCGCCGATCTTGAGCGTGCCGCGCTGGATGAGGATGCTCACTACTGCGCCCCGGCCCGGATCCAATCGGGACTCAATGACCGTCCCTGAAGCTTCGGTGTTTGGATTGGACTTCAAGTCTTCCAAGTCGGCCATCACAACGAGCGTCTCAAGAAGGGCTTCCAGGCCCTCTCCGGACTTCGCAGAAACGTCGCAGAATTCCGTGTCTCCACCCCAGTCCACTGGCTGAAGTCCAAGTTCGGCCATCTCGCCGCGAACCCGGTCTGGCTGAGAGCCTTCCTTGTCAATCTTGTTCACGGCTACAAGCATTGGAACGCCTGCTGCCTTGGCATGGTCAACGGCCTCAATTGTCTGGGGCTTAACTCCGTCATCTGCGGCTACGACGATTACGGCAACGTCTGTCACCTGAGCGCCTCTGGCCCGCATCGCAGTGAATGCCTGATGTCCAGGTGTGTCAAGGAACGTAACTACGCGACCGTCAACGTGGACTTGATAAGCGCCGATGTGTTGGGTGATGCCCCCGGCCTCTCCAGCAGCAACCTCGGTCTTCCTAATGGCATCAAGAAGCGAAGTCTTCCCGTGGTCGACATGGCCCATCACGGTCACGACAGGTGGACGGGATACGAGGCTGGCCTCGTCGTCTTTGAAGCCGGGTGACTCAGCGGCCTCTTCGTTGCTGTGGACAATCTCAACTTCACGATCAAGTTCAGCGGCAAGTACTTCAATCACCTCGTCTGGAAGCGTCTGGGTCAATGTTGCCATCTCACCCAAGGCCATCAGCTGCTTGATCACGTCTGGAACTGGAACGCCGAGATACTCGGAAACGTCCTTGACTGTGGCGCCGGAATTCACGCGGATCACATCTGTCTTTGCCTCTGCTGGCTTCTCGGCCTCAGCAAAAACTTCCTCGTAAGACCGTCGGCGTCCGCCTCTTCTACGGGGACGTCGGCCACCTGGGCCGCCTTGCTGCGGTCCGCCTGCTGCCGGGCGACGGTTTGCCTGAGAGTCGATCACGACCCTCCGTTTGCCTGGACCGCCTGCAGCATCAGCCTCCGCGCTGTCTCTTGTCGGCCGTTGGGCCTCGTCATCCTTGGCATTGCCAGCCGCTTGGGGCTTGGGAGCATCTGTCTTGGCTGGCTGCGCCTGAGCCTGTTTGGCCGGAGCTGGGGCCTTGACTGGTTCCTTCTTGGCAACTGGCGGCTTCTTTGGAGTGGGAGCAGCCTTCGGTGCTGGAGGAGCAATACCCATGACGGCGGCCTTGGCGTCGGCTTCATCCACAGATGAGGCCGCTGCCTTGGCAACTATTCCGGCAGCATTGAGCTGCGCGAGCAATTCCTTGCTCGAGATGCCCATGTCCTTTGCGAGTTCGTGTACGCGCTTCTTAGCCATTGGTCTGCCAGTCTAGTTGCCTATTCGGAATCACCCGAAACAGACGTGATTGCTGTGCCGAGATGATGTCTACTCGCCTGTCTCTTCCGAGTTCTCGTTGGTTGACTCGTTGGTTGATTCATCGGCGGGTGCTTCATCTGGCTGTATTGACTCCACAGGCAAGTCCTCCGGTACTTCAGCCTCGTCCGCGGCAGGTGCCTCGGACTCAACTTCTGCCTCGACAGGAGCTTGGGCGAGGTCAACTGACTCGGCGGCCTCAACTGGAGTCTCAACTGCCTCAGCGGCCTCGACGACCGCGTCCTCATCTGGTGTGGCAACTTCAGCTTCAACAGGTTCCGGAAGCGGCTGTCCACCCGCTGCTTCATATGCCTGATGGGCATCAAGTCCACAGAAGCGTGATCCCTCAATGGGAGCGTTGGGACAACGACGTCCGTTGGAGAGAACTGCTGCGCAGCGTGTCTGAGTTTCCTCTTCCTGAGTGGTGCTGCCTGGGACAGTTTCTTCCTTGGCAAACTCCGTCTCAGACCTGATGTCAATACGCCAGCCGGTAAGGCGTGCGGCAAGCCTTGCATTCTGTCCGGAGCGACCAATCGCAAGTGCAAGCTGGTCATCGGGAACAATCACAGTCGCTTGCTTCTCAACGTCGTCCACCAGTACCTCGCGAACGCGGGCCGGCGAAAGCGCCTTTGCCACGAAACGGGCAGGCTCCTCGTTGAACGGGATGATGTCGATCTTCTCGCCTCGGAGCTCGGAAACAACCATCCGGACTCTTGAGCCTCTTGGACCAACACAGGCACCAACTGGATCGACTCCGTCGGCGTGCGAAATAACGGCAATCTTTGATCGGTAACCAGGCTCTCTTGCAACCTCTGTGATTTCAACGAGTCCGTCCGCCATCTCTGGAACTTCAAGCTCGAAGAGAGCCTTGATGAGCGCTGGATCCCTGCGGGAAACGATGATGCTCGGTCCCTTCGGTGAAGAGGAGACCTCCTTGATGATCGCCTTGATGCGCTGGGCGTTGTCGTAGCGCTCGCCTTCAACCTGTTCGGACCGAGGCAATAGTGCTTCAGTCTGTTCGTTGAGACGCACAAGTGTGTAGCGGCTGTCCGTCTGCTGGATGACTCCGTTGATGAGCTCTCCTACTCGGTCCTTGTACTCGTCAAACGTGAGTTCACGCTCAGCTTCACGAACGCGCTGGAGGAGAACTTGCTTGGCAGTAACTGCGGCAATACGACCAAAGTTTTCTGGAGTGACGTCAACTTCTTCAATCCGGTCCATGTGAGCCTTGATCTTTTCAAGGTCAAGTTCGGGAGCGGCTGGCTCTCGTGCCTCGCCGGTCTCTGGATCAATGTTCGGCTCGTTGTCCTCTTCAACCTCGCTAAGTACGAGAGGGACAATGTCTTCAGGAATAAGGAGTTGCCAAACGACGAAGTCGCCCGTGTCATCGTTGATTTCAACCCGCGCGTACTCGGCGGAGTCGGAAGCCTTCTTGTAGGCAGACAACAACGCAGCTTCGAGTGCGTTGATGAGTGTCTCCATCGGGATCGCCTTTTCGTCTGAAATGGCTCCGATTGCGTCAATGATTTCCTTGGACATTTGTGACCTCCGCTCTAAGCGGCCGCGACGAGATTCGCGCGACCTATGGCCGAATATGGAAGTGAGAGTCGCTCGTCGCCTGAGGCGACGGTGACGGACTCGTCGTCGGCTTCGACGATCTCACCACTGATTGTTTTGGTGCCGCTCGGTTCAAGCGGCCGGGAAAGTTTGAGTTTGGCTGTCCTTCCAGCAAAGCGCTGGAAGTGCTCTGGGCGGGTAAGCGGACGTTCCGCACCTGGTGATGAGACCTCGAGTGCATGTGTTTCTCGGAGGCCCTCAAGAAGTTCTGTAACCAGTTCGCAGTGTCCAAGCGTCACGCCGTCAGGATGATCAATGTAGACGCGAACACGACCCGCTCCGGGGGAGTCCACAAGGAGCACCTCAATTTCAGGCGCTCCGGAGGCGACAGCCTCGTTAATTGTCTTTTCGATGTCTGGGTTCATAGTTGGGTCCTGAGAAACAAAGAACGGGCCATCGCCCGCTCTGTACTGCACAGCTCGCCTAAAAACAACTTGGCGTCGAAAGCTTCCTGCTGGATGGTAGCAGCGAGCCTTCTCCCGCTAACCTCGCGGGATGCTGACCGACAAAGCAATCAACACGGTTGGGGCGTTTCTCGAGTCGCTCCCCGAGCCAGCCCGATCGGTCGCCTACGGCGAGTGGGGTCTTACAGTTGAGTCTGCTGGGTGGCCGTTAGAGATGGGAATCGCCGTTCGTGATGGACTACTGCGGTTTCAGGCCCTGGTTTGCGGGCCCGGCCAACTTGACAATGAGGATCTTCTCTGGTGGAACCGCCGCA
>Ga0194043_1001068_pt1 | contig 15524 bp, 11 predicted proteins | sample JunL4415m_MetaG_FD_161274 | JGI IMG/M metagenome (GOLD analysis project Ga0194043, IMG submission 161274) | Anoxic zone freshwater microbial communities from boreal shield lake in IISD Experimental Lakes Area, Ontario, Canada - Jun2016-L442-15m | ecosystem: Environmental > Aquatic > Freshwater >...
ACGGGGACGTGAGGTCGAGCTCACCGCGGTACCCCCTCAGGAAGGCGTCGATTGGCATGCGGCCCTTGCCGGGCGGCTGGATGTCGAGGATCTGCAGGCCGTTGGTGGCCGTTCCGAGCAGCAGTGCGCCGGAATCGGCCGTCAGCCCGGCGGGTGCGGGTACTTCCCACTCCCATGTACGCCACACCTTGAACGGCTGTCCATCAATGTGCAACACCGCACCGATGTGCGGAGAGAGGGCGCGGACCTGGCCCACCAGTTCACGGGCGGGTCGCGACGGGTCAATCAGCCGGTCTGCATCAGTGATCTTGGCTGCGACCGATGACCCCGCACCCGTCTGCGGCGTGGCCACCAGCGTACCGGCGTCAACCGCATCAAGCGCCCGCACCAGCGCGGGTCCAGATGCCTCGGCCATTTTCTGCAGTACCGAACCCGCGTCATCGTCGCCGGTCACCTCAAGCACGACGGATTCGATGATTGGACCGGTGTCGAGCCCCGCATCCATCTGCATGATCGTGGTGCCCATGTGCGCGGCGCAGTCCATGAGTGCCCGCTCAACCGGAGCCGCCCCGCGGTAGGCGGGAAGCAGCGAGTAGTGCACGTTGATGCACGGCCACCCATCGAGCACGTCGTCGCGCAGGATCTGCCCGAAGGCCGCGACCGCGAGCACACCCGCGTCGGCGTTGCGCAGCACCTGGAGCGACTCCGGCGCGTTGATGGACGCGGGCTTGAGGGTGGGGATGCCCAATTCGTGGGCCACCGCGCCCACAGGCGTGGGGACCGGCGTCTTCGATCGTCCTCTCGGGCGGTCCTCCCGCGTGACCACCAGCACCACCTCATGGTGCGATGCCACGAGCGCGCGCAGTACGGGAACGGCAGGCTCGGGGCTGCCGGCAAAGATGACCCGCATGGCCCGGTCCTACGCGCTCGGCAGAAGCGAGTCGCGCAATTCGGCGAGGGCGGCGCGGCGATCCTCTGGCGAGGCCCGGTCGAGAATGAGGATGCCGTCGAGGTGATCGATCTCGTGCTGCACCACCCGAGCCGGGAAGTCCTCGATCACGGCCTCAAACTGCGTGCCGTTCAGGTCCTGTGCCCGTACGCGGATCCAGTCGTAGCGCTCCACCTCGACGTTGATCTCGCCGATCGAGAGGCACCCTTCGGTGGCAACCCCGGTTTCGTCGGAGTGCTCAATGATTTCCGGGTTCACGAATGCATGTACGGCGCCGTCGTCGAATGGCGCGACGGTGATGAGCCGGCGCAGGCGCCCGAGCTGCGGCGCCGCCAGACCCACCCCCCGGCCATCCTCCATGATGCGGGCCATCTCATGGACCTCGGCGACGAGGGCTTCGTCGAATACCTCGATGCGCTCAGCAGGTGTACGCAGCACCGGGTCGCCGTATTGCCGCACGTGCTCAAGCGCGGCGAGCCGCAGCGCCTCGAGCTCAGGCTCCTCAAATGAACGTCGCGCCATGCCTGCAGGGTACCACCGGCCCGCAGTGCGCCGCGGGTCAGCCGGGTGCCAGCACCTGGGCGGGGCGGGCAGCGGAGAGGGCATCCATCCACCGCACCGCAGCGCCATTGTCGCCCTTGGCCACAACAACGAGGTCGGCATCCCCAGCCGTCGACGAGGGCACCTCAGCAACCACCCACGATTGCCCCACGCGCAGGAAGTCTGCGGGATCGGCCGCGATGACAGCGGTGCCATCGCTGCTCAGGTCAACCGTGGTGGTGCGCAGGCCGGATGCCGCAAGGCCCCCTGCCACCGCGCGGGCAACGGCGTCGGGCGAACGACCGGGACCGGCCTCCACCGCGTAGGCGTGAAGGCCACCGCTCAGCACGGAGGTGGCGGTGAGATCAGCAGCCCTCAGCCCCGGGATCGTGCCGACCGGCGGCGCAATGCCCGTCACGTCACCAGCGGGCGTCGGGATGAGGGGCAGCGGCTTTGCCACCGGCGGGGGTGTTGACCCGCCGCCCGGGCCGAACTGCATCCATGCAAGGCCGGCACCGGACGCCACCAACGCGAGCGATCCGACTGCGATCACCGCGAGCGCCCCGCGGACGCGATGCCGCGGCGGGACGCCGGAAACCGCGTGCGGCATGGGAACCGTGGAGCCCGGTCCGGGCAGCGTGGCTGCAAGGGCATCCACCAGCGCCGTTGCGGTGTGCGGACGATCGCGGGGATCCTTGGCCAGCCCCCACGCGAGCGCCTGCTCCATGCCCACCGACAGGTCGCCACGCACGCTGCGTGCCCGGGGCACGGCTCGCTCCATGTGCGCAAACAGCACCGTGCCCACCTCGGCATCCGGGTACGGGCGGGCGCCGGTCAGCACTTCGAATGCCATGCAGGCGAAGCCGTAGATGTCGGCCGAGGCCTGCGGGCGCCCCCCGGAGATGACCTCGGGTGCCATGTACGCGGCCGTGCCAACCATCTGGCCGGGGATCGTGGTGGTACCGCCCACCGGCCGGGCGACGCCGAAATCGGCGAGCCAGGCGTGCCCGTCGGGCTCAAGAAGAACGTTGGCCGGCTTCACATCCCGGTGCAGACGGCCCACCTGATGTGCCGCATCGAGCGCCGATGCGACCTGGCGCAGAATGCGCACCGCCACCTCGGGGTCCGGCACGCCCTCGCGCAGACGGTCGTCCAGGCTGCCACCGGTGGCGAGGTGCATCACGATCCACCCCACGCCGTCGCTCTCCCCCGCATCCAGCACCGGGATGACGTTGGGGTGCTCCAGTGCCACCAGCGCCTCGCACTCGCGACGCAACCGCGTGCGGAAGCCATCGTCGGCCCACACATGCGGATGGAAGATCTTGATGGCCGCCGCACGCCCAAGCGATACGTGGTGCGCGTGGTGGACCGTTGCCTGGCCGCCGTGGGCGATAGGAGCCCCGACGACCCAGCGGCCGGCGATGATCCCGTCGTGGATACCCGCGCCGGCCGTGATGGCTACCGCTTCCTCGGAAGCAGGCGGCGCGCGGTGGCGAGGGCGGACGATCCGCCCAACTCCCAGTCGGCGTCCGACCCAATTGCCAACGCACCCCAGCCGGGGCGGTCGGTGGAACCGGTGACCGATCCCACCTGGGCGTTCAACACCAGGTTGGCGCTGCCGCCACGGATGATCAGCTCGGCCTGCGGGTCGCCGGTACGCGGGAAGATCGCCGTGGCACCGTCGTCGTGCTGGTCGATGCGCGGAGCGGGCGAAAGGTCGTTGAGACCGAAGTACGCGGCAGTGGCCGCCTCGCGCGCCTCAAACGGCACCGTCGGGATGATGTCCTCAAGGCGGTAGAGCTCGGCCACGTGTGGCGTGAGCACGTACTCGGCCTCCTTCAGCACCGCGTACGGCACGCCCTCGGCCTTGCCACGCTCGGGGCGCTCCTGCACCCAGTCGCGCACCCGCAGCCACGAGCAGTACCGGGCGTCAATGCCCTCGGCGCGCACGGCCTCGATGTACGGGCCAGGCTTCCGGTCTGGGGTGATTCCCATCACGATGACGCGACCGTAGTCCGAGAGCGCCCCCGCAGCACGGCTGAGGCGTGCCTGGATGTCGCCCTGGAACGCCAGCGATGTCTGGATTGCGAAGGCCCACTTCTTGTTGCGCTCCTGAACCACGATGTCGATGACGTCGTCGTCGGCGGGTGCGAACTCGCGCACCACGGTGTTCTCGATGCCGGGGATGTCTTCATCGGTGAACTCACGCAGCAGCGCGGTACGTGTGTCGTTACCGGCAAGGGCCAGCACGGACGCGAGCACGTGGGTCCACTGCTCACGGGGATCGGACTGGGCTGCGAACAGGCGCGGAACGGGCATGGATTACCTCAAGGACGTGGACTTCGAACGCCGGGAGGGTACCGGACGCCGAGGTGTGTTCTGGCGTTTTCTCAGGTGTCCTGAGGATCGACGTCAATGCCGATCCTCACTCCCCCCGGAACCCCAGAGGAAGCAAGCACCCGTCGCGTGGCCGTAGTGAGGGTTGACGACAAGGGTGCCTGCAGCAGTATCGCCCTGCGAGTGCGCCCACGCAGCCGGTGAAGTCGCGACGGACCACGCACCGTCATCTCCGGATCAGCCATGGCCAGATCCTCCGCCAGGGCCTCGGCCACCTCGGCGACGCGCGCCGGGTTGTCGCCCTCGAGCACGATTCGCAGCAGGTGCCCATGTGGTGGCATTCCTCTCGCCTGCCTGCGACCGATCTCCCCTTCGAGAAACTCCTCCACCGCGTGCCGGGAACCCAGTTGCACCGCTCGGGCAGCGGGCTCCCACGCCTGCACCACCACCCGGGCGGGCTCACCCTTACGGCGCCCGGCGCGCCCCGCCAGCTGCACGATGAGCGAGAACGTGCGCTCCTCGGCCCGGAAGTCCGCATGCTGCAGCGCCGCGTCGGCGTCGAGCACCGCGGCCACCGTCACGTCGGGCAGGTCGTGCCCCTTGGCCACCATCTGCGTGCCCAGAAGGATCGCGGGGCCGGGTGCGCTGAATTCGGCGAGCAGGCCCACGATGCCGCCGCGTTTCGCCGCGCTGTCGGCGTCGAGACGCACGAGGCGGGTATCGGGCACCACATTTGCCAGCGCCTCTTCCAATGCCTGAGTACCCGAGCCCTGACGCCCCACGTTCACCGAGCGACACGAGGGGCACGCATTCGGCTGATCGCGTTCCAGACCGCAGTGGTGGCACACCAGGCGCTCCGGGCCGCCATCACGGTGCAGCACCATCGGCACATCGCAATCGGGGCAGCGGGCGATCCATCCGCAGTCCCGGCACAGCGTCGTACGCGAGAACCCGCGACGGTTGAGCAGCACGATGGCCTTGTCGCCACGCTCCGCCGCCTCCTGCAGGGCGCGGGCCAGCGGCCGTGAGATCGGACCCGCGTGCTGGGTACGCATGTCCACAACGTCGATCGGCGGCAGCACAGCGCCGTCGGCGCGCTCGGCCAGCGTGATGCGCGGAAGCGCATGCCAGGTCTCAGGGCGCGGCGTGGCGCTGCCGTACACCAGCGCTGCACCGGCATCGGTGGCGCGCTTGTACGCCACCTGCCGTGCGTCGTAGCGCGGAGTGGAGTCCTGCTTGTACGACGAGTCGTGCTCCTCGTCCACCACCACCAGGCCGATGTCGCGCAGCGGGGCGAACACCGCGCTTCGGGCACCCATCACCACGTCGGCCTCACCGGAGCGGATGCGCCGGTCCTCGGCGGCGCGCTCGGCCGGTGCCAGCGCCGAGTGCCACACGGCCACACGCTCGCCCAGCCGGGCACGGAGCCGACCCAGAAACTGCGGGGTGAGTGCGATCTCGGGCACAAGCACCAAACTCGATTTGCCCCGCGCCCGCGCCGCCTCAATGGCACGCAGGTACACCTCGGTCTTGCCCGAGCCGGTCACGCCATGCAGAAGCAGCGCATGGATCTCCCCGGCGTCAAGAGCCCGGATAACCCGATCCACTGCCACCGCCTGATCAGGGGTGAGCTCAGGCGGGGTGTCGGGACCCGGAGCCGGGCCAAACCAGTTGAGTCCGCTGGCATCTGCACGTTCGGCGGTCAACGTGATCTGGCCGTCGGCGGCCATGCGCTTGAGCGTTGGCATGGTGGTACCCGCCACACGCACAAGATCGGCCGCCTGCAGTACGCCGCCACTGGCCAGAAGTTGGGCGAGCACGGTCGCCCGTCGGCCATCGGGGGCCTCGGCACCCGGTACCGCACGGGCCACCAGCCGTTCGCGCCCCTGGCCGGTGGGCGCACCGAGAGACCACGTGCCCTCTGGGCCGCGCCTGAGCGCCCCCTCTGCACCGGGTGGCAGCACCAACTTGAGGCATGTGCCGAGCGGGCTCAGCGTGCGCCGGGCCACCCATCGGGCAAGGTCAATCAGGTCGGCGGGTACCACCGGGGCATCCACCACGCCTGCCACCGGCTGCAGGCGGCCCTGATGCGTTGCGGGCTCGCGGCTCATCACCACTCCCAGCACCGCGCGTGGCCCCAGTCGCACGGCGACCAGCGCCCCGGGAACCACGGCCGCATCCAGCGCGGCGGGCACCGCGTAGTCCAGCGCCCCGTCAAGGGCGCGGGCGGCGACGAGGGGGACGACCTGTGCGGCCGTCCCCCCAACACGCACGTCAGTCGGCGAAGGCCCGGCCGATATCGGTGTTCTCCCAGGTGAATTCCGGCTCGGTACGGCCGAAGTGGCCGAACGCGGCGGTCTTCTGGTAGATCGGGCGGCGCAGGTCGAGGCTGTCGATCAGCGCGGCAGGGCGCAGGTCGAAGTTCTCGCTCACCCATTTGACGATCTGGTCGATCGGCCGCTTCTCGGTGCCGAATGTCTGCACGTTGATCGACACCGGATGCGCCACGCCGATGGCGTACGCCACCTGCACCTCGCAGCGGTCGGCCAGACCCGCGGCCACCACGTTCTTGGCAACCCACCGGGCGGCGTACGCGGCCGAGCGGTCCACCTTCGAGGGGTCCTTGCCCGAGAAGGCGCCGCCACCGTGCCGTGCCATTCCGCCGTAGGTGTCCACGATGATCTTGCGGCCGGTAAGGCCGCAGTCACCCATGGGCCCACCAATCACAAACTTGCCCGTGGGGTTGATGTACAGGCGGATCTCGGGGTTCCACACGCCAAACTCCTCAAGCACCGGCTGGATTACCCGGCGCGTGACGTCCTCGTGGATCATCTCCTGCGACACGTCCTCGGAGTGCTGGCTGCTGATCACCACGGCGTCCACGCCCACCGGAACGATGCCGTCGTAGCGCACGCTCACCTGCGACTTGCCGTCGGGGCGCAGGTAGTCGAGTGCGCCACGCCGCTCTGCCGACAGCCGCTCCACCAGGCGGTGCGCCAGGATGATCGGCAGCGGCATCAGCACAGGGGTCTCGGTGCAGGCGAAGCCGAACATCAGCCCCTGGTCACCCGCCCCCTGGGAGTCGTATGGGTCCTCCTCGCCACCGGCACGCTTCTCGTACGCGGTGGTGACGCCCTGCCCGATATCCGGGCTCTGCTTGTCGAGTGCCACCGAGATGCCGCACGTCTCGGCGTCGAAGCCATAGCGCGAGTCGGTGTACCCGATGTGCGTGATGGTGTCGCGCACGATTCCTGGAATGTCGATGTTGGCGGTCGTGGTGACCTCGCCGGCGATCATCACCTGGCCTGTCGTGATGAGGGTCTCGCATGCCACACGACCCATTGGGTCCTGCGCGAGGATGGCGTCGAGGACGCCATCCGAGATCTGGTCAGCGATTTTGTCGGGATGACCCTCGGTAACCGACTCCGAGGTGAAGAGGTACTCGCTCATTGGGCTCCTTGCCTTGAATCCAGCGAGCGAGGGTATCAGCGGGCCTCACCGCCTGCGCCACGCGTCCGCCCGGCACCCCGTTGAAGGGCGCCGGGCGCCGGTGCCGCTACTTCTTCAGGCCCAGGAATACCTCAATCGTGGGGTTGTCACCCTGCGTTCCCCACGCGGCGATGCCGGAGACGTGCGAGAGGCTCTCCCGATGCTGTGCGCCGTTCTTGCCGGTGAATGCGCCGTTGGCCGACATCAGGGTCATGACCTCGGGAACGTTCACCCATGCCAGACCGGTGACCTGATCGGGCATTCCCTGCGTGGCATCCTGGAATGCTTTTGAGTCGGCCAGCGTCTCGCCGGCCGTCGGTGCCAGCACCGACGCCACGGCTCCCGCGCGGCTGCCGATTACGGCCAGATTGCCCTTGACGCCCCACACCACATTGCCGGTCTTTCCGAAGCTCAGCTGCTGACCCTTCACGCCGTTCAGGTCCACCGCCACAAATCCCTTTGCGGTGCCCTTGGCGCCACCGAACTGCGACATCAATGCGGGGACGGCCTTTGACAGTGACGTGAGCGTGCTGGTGGCCTGTGCGCCATCTCCGGTCTGCAGCGCCAGCGATACGGCGGGCGTGCCCTGCCCCCCGGTCACCACCACTGCGTGCTCCCCACCCGCGAGGTTCTTGAGGTCGGCTCCATTCACACCCAAGAGCAGCGGCGCCTGGGCCAGCACCGCGTCAATCTGCTTCTTGGTATCCGGCGACGAACTCGACTCGGCCGACTGCAGCACCTGCTGCACGGTGTCGGCCAGGCGATTGAAGCCCAGATACGCCACGGAGTCGGCCGGCGCGTTCTTCATGAGGGTGGGGGTGTAGGCCTTCTGGTCGGCCATCGGCGGGGTGTCCACGAGCACAGCCTTCATGTGCAGGCCATCGGGCTGCGCGGTCACCGACATGGCGGCGGCCCCGGTGATCTGCCCACCCACGAGGTTCTCCACCTGCGGGATGCCGGAGAGCGCGCCCTTGCCGATCTCCTCGAGATTCACGTACGCCATGGCGAAGACATCCTTGGGCAGCAGCGCCAGCGCGTCGTTGAAGCGGAAGACCCCCGACAGGGCCTGGTCGCCGCCGGTCGCATGGGCATCAATCGCCTGCTTCACCACGGCCTCGGATGACCCGATGATGAGCGCATCCGCGGTCACCGCAGCATGCATGCCACCGGTGGGCGCCGCGAGCAGCGTGGCGCCGTTGTAGTCGCCTGTGCTCTTGAGCCCCCCATTGCCAGGATCGGCGAGCAGCGCCTTCACCTGGTCGGACTTGCCCTCGGCGATCTGCATCACGGCAAGCACCGGCTGGTCGGCCGCCGCGGCCAACGCGCGTCCTGCTGCCCCGGCTGGATCGGTGACCGCGCCCTTGGCAACAGCCGCGGTGTCGGGCATCTTCGTGGTGGCCAGCGCGGCAGCCTCGCCGAGGAGCGGGCGCAGATCCTTCTCCCACGAGATGCCCTCGCGCGCCAGATCGGCCTGCAAGCGCTTCTCCATCGTCCCGTAGGACGGAAACATCTGTGCCAGGTCAATGAGCTGGGTCCACTGCGCGCCGGTGGTGTCGGTGGACACCTGCACATACACCGGACTGGATGCCGGGATGTATCCGGCAACCGATGCCGCGGTGGATCCGGCCGATGCACTGTCGCCGCAACCAGAGAGCACGACGGCTCCTCCCGCTGCGCCAACCGCAGCGATGGCAACCACGGGGATGATGTAGCGCCTGCGTCGACTGCCATGCGTGGGCGTGCTCATTGCGGGATGACCTCCGGGCGTCAGCGGGACCTCACGAGGGTATCCCGGCCCACAGTCACAGCAGCGCGCCGTTGGTAAAGGGTCGGTTAGGGATGCAACGGAGGCGTCACGCCTCTGAAGCAGGTGCACGCGACATCAACGCGCGCAGGCACTCGGCCGGCGACCGGCCTTCAAAGGCGGCTGCTGCCACCTGAGCGCTTATGGGAAGCTCCACTCCCACGCCCTCGGCGCGCGCCAGCAGCGACCGAACCGTGGCGAGCCCCTCGACGGTTTGACCGATGACCGCCTCCACCTGATCGGCGGGTGTCCCCGTGGCGATCAACTCACCCGCACGGCGATTGCGGCTGTGGCGGCTGGTGCAGGTGGCGACGAGGTCGCCCATGCCGGCGAGCCCGCGGAATGTGGCATCGCTGCACCCGGAACTGGCCCCGAGGCGGCTCATCTCAGCCAGGCCGCGGGTGATGAGCGCAGCCTTGGCATTATCGCCAAACCCCAGGCCGTCGGACATTCCGGCAGCGAGGGCGATGACATTCTTGGCGGCACCGCACAGTTCCACCCCACCGAGGTCGCCGTTGACGTACACGCGAAATGCCGGGCCCGACACCGTGGCCTGAACGAGCTCGGCCAGCGCGAGGTCACCCGACACCACGGCTGCAGCGGGCTGGCCCGCCGCGATCTCCTCTGCATGATTCGGGCCCGACAGCACCGCGAACGGAACCCCGGGGCCCAGAGCATCGCGCCAGACGGCAGACAGCAGGCGACCTGTGCCGGGCTCAAGCCCTTTGGTGAGCGACAGCACCCCGCACCCGGCTGGCAATGCGGCGGCGATGCGCGGTGCCTCGGTGGAGATGGTGCGCGATGGCAGCGCGATGACCACCAGCGTGGCGCCATCTGCCCAGGTCGGGTCGTCCACATGCGTGACATTCACGGACGCGGGCAACGCGATGTCACCCAGGTGCCGGGCATCGTGGCGCGTGGTGCCCAGAGTGCCGGCCTGGGCCGCCGTGTGGCACACGAGGGTGACATCCGACCCGGCGAGGGCGGCCACCTGCGCGAAGGTGCACCCCCACGCGCCCGCTCCAATGACGACCACGCGGCTCACCTGCGGCTCCTCACCTCAATGTCCACGGGTACGCCGTCGAGGTCGAAGTGCTCACGCAGGCGGTTCTCCAGCCAGAACCCGTAGTCGCGGGTCATGAGCGTGCGGTCGTTCACCTCAAGGCGAAATACCGGCGGGTTGACGCCGGTCTGCACCAGAAAGCGCATCGAAAGACGCTTGTTACCCTCACGCGGACCCGGGCGCTCGGTGGCCAGGTCACGCAGCGCATTGTTGAGCGCCTTGGTGGAGATGCGGGTGCAGCTCTTGGCATGCAGGCGCAGTGCGGCGGGCAGGATGCGATCCACACCCTCCCCCGTGAGCGCAGAGCACACGATGATGGCCGGGTGCTGACGGCTCTTGCGGTGCACACGACCCCGCAGGTCGAGGACGTCGGGCTGGGCGACATCCCACTTGTTGAGCACCAGCATGGTGGCGCAGTGCGAATGCGCGGCCTGGTCGCACGCCGCCAGATCGGCCTCCGTGATGCCCTCTGTGGCGTCGGCCACCACGATCGCCACGTCAGCGCGCTCGGCTGATTCGATGGCGCGGATCTGGCTGTACTGCTCGACGCGATGTCGCATGCGACCGCGGCGGCGCAGACCGGCGGTATCGATGAGTACCACCTCTTCCCCATCCACCTCGAGGATGGTGTCCACCGGATCGCGCGTGGTGCCGGGGACGTCGTGCACGATCATGCGGTTCTCGCCCAGCATGGCGTTGAGGATGGAGCTCTTGCCCACATTCGGACGACCGATGATGCAGAACGCCGGCAGGCGGTCGATCCGCTCGTCGTACACCTCCTCGACCTCGGGAAGGCTCTCCACAAGCACGTCGAGGAAATCTCCGATGCTGCGGCCATGCAGTGCCGACACACACACCACCTCGCCGAGGCCGAGGCCCCACAGCGACTGAGCGCGCAGTTCGGCCTCGTCGTTGTCGCACTTATTGGCCACAACAATGATGGGCCGGTGCGAGCGACGCAGCCGCTCGGCAACCTCGAGGTCACCCGTGGTGGCCCCCGCCATGGCGTCGACGACGAACAGGATCAGATCTGCCTCGTCAATTGCCCGAATGGCCTGCGACGAGATCTCTCTGGCCATGTCCGACGCGTCGGCGTCGTCGATACCACCGGTGTCGAGGATCTGGAACTGCACGCCGTTCCACTCCGCGCCACCCTGACGGCGATCGCGGGTGACCCCGGGCATGGAATCCACGACGGCCTCGCGGCGCCCCGTGAGGCGATTGAACAGCGTGGACTTGCCGACGTTCGGGTAACCCACAACCGCCACCACGGGCTGGTTGCTGACCACCGTGCTGCCGCGTGCGGCATGGCGCTCACGGCCGCGTGGGCGATCGGGAAGCCCGGGGCGCGATGCCTTCTCGTTGCCGCCCGGGGGCGTGGTGGGCTTTTCGTCGGCCATCAGTCCTTCTCCAGTGACGGCTCGCCGTCATTCACAACCTGCGGTGGGCCGCCCGCCAGTGGCACGAGATCGGCAATTGCCTGCATGATCCTGTTGGTCAACTCCGCGGCCCTGGCACCTTTTGTGCCAGCGGCAAGGCCATCTGACGACACCGGCGGGCCAAACTGCACGCGCACCGGACCCCGCTTGAACTGGCTGCCCCAGATGGCCGCGGGCACAATGGTGACACCTTCGCCCATACCCATGGAACCCGCACCCGGAAATGCCGCCTGCAGCGTGCCGTCGGTGGACCGCGTGCCCTCGGGGAACATCAGCACCGACTCGCCGCGCGCGAGCAGGTCGCGTGCGACGCGCACGGCAGTGCGGTCCATGCCGCCGCGGTCGACGGGAAAGGCCCCCAGCGACGAGATGATCCAGGCGGAGACGCGGCTGTCGAACAGTTCCTTCTTGCCCATGTAGAACGACTTGCGGGGGCGGCTGGCCCAGCCCAGCATCGCCGGATCGAAGTTGCTCAGGTGGTTGCACACGATCAGCACGGCACCGGTACGCGGCACGTGCTCCTTGCCCCGCACCCTGATGCGGAACCAGAGCCGGTACACCACCGACATCAGTTCGGCGCAGATCCACCAGAACCACATGCGGTGCTGCATCTGGTCGGCGGGGCTGCCGCTGTGCTCCTGCCCGCTCACGGCCGGGCCGCCTGTGCCATGCCCGCGATGCGGCGCACGACGTCGTCAATGCCCACACCCGTGGTGTCGAGGATGACGGCGCCATCGGCCACAACCAGTGGACTCGCCGCGCGTGAGGAGTCGGCGTGATCGCGGCGCTCGACGTCGTCGCGGATGACCCGCAGGTCCACCTGCTCGCCGCGCGCCACGAGCTCCGCGTGCCGACGACGCGCACGCTCGTCAACCGATGCGGTGAGGAATACCTTCACCGCGGCATCCGGGCACACCACGCTGCCGATGTCGCGGCCGTCGGATACCCAGTCGCCTGCGCCCATGATGTCGCGTTGGCGATCCACCATTTCTGCGCGTACACCGGGGTGCGCAGCCACCTGTGACACCGCGCCGGTCACGTCGGCCTCGCGGATGGCCATGGTCACGTCGTCACCTGCGATGTACACGCGAAGGCCCGAGCTGCCGTGGTCGAGTCGCACGGGATTGGCGCGCGCAAGGTCAGCCAGCGCCGCGTCGTCCGCCAGGTCAGCGCCGGATCGCAGCGCGAGCAGCGTGAGTGCGCGGTACATGGCACCGGTGTCCACGTAGCCCACCCCAAGCGCGTCGGCCACCGCGCGGGCGACGGTGCTCTTGCCCGCCCCAGCCGGGCCGTCGATGGCCACGATCATTCGACCTGCGCCCCAAGTGACGCCATGTCGTCAACGAACCCTGGGTACGACACCGCAGATGCCTCAAATCCGTGCACCGTGACGCCACCGTCGCTGACCATCCCGGCAATGGCACCCAGCATGGCCAGGCGGTGGTCGCCGTCGCTTTGCACCTCACCACCTGGAATTGACCGTCCGCCGGTCACCACAAAGCCGTCCTCGCGCTCATCGGCAGATGCCCCAACCGCACGCAGCAGGCCCACCACGGTTGCCACGCGGTCGCTCTCCTTCACGCGCAGCTCGTGCGCCCCACTCACGGTGGTGACACCCGCCGCCAGCGCGCCCAGCAGGCCCACCAGCGGCAGTTCGTCGACCATCGCTGGCACCTCGGCCGCCGTCACGTCGGTGGCCTGAAGCAGGCTGGTGCGACGCACCACGATGTCGCCACAAGGTTCGCCGGCCACGTCCGGGCCGGGCTCCACACGCACGTCGGCACCCATGCGCGCAAGCACGCCGAGTAGGCCGGTGCGGCCGGGGTTGAGATTGACGCCGGTCACGCGCACCTCGGGATCGCCGCGCAGCACGCCCGCCACGATGGCGAAGGCGGCCGACGAGAAGTCGCCCGGCACGCGGATATCCGGCAACGACAGCGTGGCCACGGGCCCTCGGATGCCAACCATGCCGTCGCGCTCCAGCAGATCCACACCGGCCGCACGCAGCATGCGCTCCGTGTGATCCCGTGAGGGCACCGGCTCGCGCACCCAGGTCTCACCCTCGGCATTCAGCCCCGCCAGCAGCACGCAGCTCTTCACCTGGGCGCTCGCCACCGGGAGGTCGTGCACCACCCCACGCAGGGGGCGCCCGGTGCGCACCGCAAGCGGTGGCGTGCCGTCGTCGGTGGGCTCGATCACCGCACCCATTGCGTGCAGCGGGTCAACGATGCGGCGCATGGGACGACGACACAGCGACTCATCGCCGTCAAGAATGGTGACGTCACCCGTCTGCCCAACGAGGATTCCTGCGACAAGGCGCATGAGGGTGCCGGCGTTCATGCAGTCGATGACCGGGGGTGGGGTGAGCCCACGCACGCCGCGCCCGGTGATGACCACGCGATCGTCGCGCACGCTGCCCTGCACCCCTGCCCCAAGTGCGCGAACCGCCTGCAAGGTTGCGTGGGTATCTTCGGAGTCGAGTGGGTTGTCGACGGTCACCGCACGGTCCGAGATGGCACCGAGCAGAAATGCCCGGTGCGTGAGGGACTTGTCCGGGGGAACCGCCACGGAACCCGAGAGGGCGGCCGCCGGCCGGAAGTTCAGGGTGGTCATCTGCCGTAATCCTAGAGGTCCGCCAGCACCGCTACCCTCGGCTGCCTGTGAGTGCCATGCCGAATATGCCAGTTGACGTCGTCGCCGACCTGGCGTATGTGCTCGCCCGAGCCGAGCGGGGCGGCACGATAAGCGGCGACGATGCCATCACTGCGGACCGGCTGCTTGAGTCGCTGCGCGGCGACTGGCGCGATCTGGAGGGCGAGGCACGGCAGTCGCTCGGGCGCATCGCCGCCCCCCTGCGCGCACGACGCGATGGGCTCGACGGGCGCATGCCGCCACGTGACGGCGGCGACCCGCGCCCGCTTCGCGACATCCTCGACATCCTTGGCGTGCCGTCGCTTCGCCCCGGGCAGGACCGCCCCATCCTCGCTGCGCTGGCCGGGGCCGACAGCCTGGTGGTAATGCCCACCGGGTCGGGCAAGTCGCTGTGCTTTCAGGCTCCCGCCTTCTGTGGTGGTGGCCTCACCGTGGTGGTGAGCCCCCTCATCGCCCTCATCAGCGACCAGCACTCCCGCCTTGCTGCCGCCGGACTGCCCGTGGCCATGGTCACCAGCACGCAATCGCCCGCCGAGACGCGCATGGCCATCGACCTGATCCGGCGGCGGGAGGCGCGACTGGTGCTGTGCGCGCCTGAGCGTTTTGTGCATGAGGCGTTCACCCAGGCCCTGCAGGCCAACCCAATTGATGTGCTGGCGATTGATGAGGCCCACTGCGTGAGTGAGTGGGGACACGACTTCCGCCCCGATTACCTGCGTCTGGCCGAACTTCGCCAGGTGCTGAAGCCACGGTGCGTGATGGCGCTCACGGCCACTGCCACCCCCGAGGTGTCGGCCGAGATCACCTCGCGGCTGGGCCTCCGTGACCCGGTGACCGTGCGCACCGGGTTCGACCGCACCAACCTGAGCCTCGACGTCATCCCGCTGGAGGGCAAGGGTGCAGTGGCCCGCAAGTGGGCGGTGCTCATGGCCGGGCTCGAGGTGCAGGGCGGCACGCCGGCCATCGTGTACTGCGGCACCCGAAAGGCCACCGATGAGGTTGCCGAGGGGCTGCGGGCGCGCGGGCTGAATGCCGTTGGCTACCACGCAGGCATGGCCGGGCCTGCACGGCAAGAGGCGCAGGACGCCTTTATGTCGGGCAGTGCCGACGTCATCGCCGCCACAAACGCATTTGGCATGGGTATCGACCGATCCGACGTACGCGGCGTGTGGCACTGGTCAATCCCCACGTCGCTCGAGGGCTACTACCAGGAGGCCGGTCGCGCAGGGCGCGATGGCCTGCCGGGCCGTG
>Ga0194043_1001071_pt1 | contig 15498 bp, 18 predicted proteins | sample JunL4415m_MetaG_FD_161274 | JGI IMG/M metagenome (GOLD analysis project Ga0194043, IMG submission 161274) | Anoxic zone freshwater microbial communities from boreal shield lake in IISD Experimental Lakes Area, Ontario, Canada - Jun2016-L442-15m | ecosystem: Environmental > Aquatic > Freshwater >...
TTGAACATTTCCGAGAAAGGGTATAAACTACTATTTCGGGTCGGTGAGCATGGTGGACAAGAAGTCAAACATATCCATTTGCACCTGATCGGCGGGGCTCCATTGAGCGAAAACATCCATCCTGTCCGATAAATTTATTTTTTCAAAAACGATATGAAAGGAGGTCGAACAGTATGATTCAAGTAAGAAAAAGAGACCGAGAAGCTCCTGAGAGCCTCATTCGGCGGTTTTCCCGTCGAGTGCAACAGAGTGGCGTTTTGCAACGCGTGCGTAAAATCCGTTTTCGCCCGGAAGAAAAATCCCGTGGTAAGCGGCGCGACGAAGCTCTCTATAAAGTGAAGATCCGCAAGGAAATCACTCGATTGAAAAAAATCGGACGTTTCGACGAAGATGCCCTCCGCGACATCAAAAAGAAACTCAATCGTTAATCTTTCGAGATAACGAAACCAGTTCCAAAAGCTCCCCTCACGGGGAGTTTTTTTGAGAGCTTCCATTTTTCTCTATTTTAGTGTATTTTATGACTAGGGAAGGGGATTTTTTGATGGAATAAATTTTTTCAACACAACAGTATGACACTTCAAGAACAATTGCGGGAGGATTTGAAGCAAGCGATGAAGAGTGGCGAGACGCAGAAGCGGGATGTGATCCGGTTCCTCGAGAGCGCGGTCAAAAATGTGGCCATCGATAAACGCAAACCAGCGACTGATCTGACCGATGAGGAAGTGCAAGAAGTGATCAAGAGAAGTGTGAAGCAGCGCAAGGATAGCATCGAGCAGTATACCACGGGAAATCGTCTTGATTTGGCCGGTAAAGAACAGGAAGAGGTGGAAATTTTGCAGGCGTATTTGCCGCAGATGATGGAGGAGTCGGCCGTACAGAAATTAGTGGAGCAATCACTGGCTGAGAGTGGTGTGACCGAGATGAAGGACTTCGGCAAAGCGATGGGTGCGGCGATGAAACTCGTGGCCGGTCGCGCCGACGGCACCGTGGTCAAGCGCCTGCTCGAGGAAGCGCTCAAGAAATAACTATGAAGTTAGATATAGATATTTCCACTGATGAGGCGCCGGGGATGGAATCGGGGTTCGTGCAGAGGGTCGCGGAGCAGGCTTTGCTTCGTGGCGTGAAAAATGTCGATGTGTCGACCTCATTCGAATTGGATGTGGTGTTCGTGAGCGAAGAAAAAATCAAGTCGATCAACAAAGAATATCGGGATAAGGATGAAGTGACGGATGTGTTGTCATTCGGTGAGTATGCGGATTCGCCCGCTGGTACTTTGATGAAAGAAAATATTTCTATTGAGATATTTTCTGAGAACGCTGTGGATTCGGATGAGCCCCGATCGTCGCGGATTCTCTCGCTTTCTGGCTTATCTGCAGACGTACACACGAAGGCGGGAGCTCTGTCGAAGGAAGACGCCGGCTTGCCCAGCTCCTCGCGAGGGGCTGTGGTGGTGTTAGGACAACTGTTTTTGTGTTACGATTATATTAAGCGAGCGGCGGAAGAGGATGGAGTATCACTCGAGCGTGAGATGGCATATGTTTTGTCGCACGGGGTATTACATTTATTGGGCTACGACCATACGGAAGAGATGTTCGCGATTCAAGATACTATCAGTGAACAGTTCGTGTGAGTTATTTTTTACTATTACTATGATTCGATTAGGCAAAAGCGTTTATCACGCACTGAGGGGTTTGCGATATGTTCTTCGCCACGAGCGTAATTTTCAGATAGAGATTTTCGTGACAGAGGCAGTAATATTGCTTGGTGTTTGGCTTCATCTGACACGGACGGAGTGGATTATTATTATCTTCGCATGTTTCTGGGTGTTGGCTTTCGAGTTGATGAATACAGCGGTGGAGCGGGTGGTGAATGTACTCAAGCCATCGCCGCATCCGTATGCCCGGGTGATCAAGGATGTGATGGCGGGAGCGGTGTTCCTTTCGGCTGTAGGCGCGATGATTATCGGTGCGATACTTTTTCTTTCCTATTGGCGGTGGTGATTTTTGGCAAAGAGAAAAAAATCGGGTATACTGGGAAAGAGTTTAGTGCGACAGATAAGCACGAACAATTTTTGAAACACACAAAGTGCAATTGGTATATATTTTATGGCGAAACGATTTTTATTTTCCGGAATCGATATCGGCTCCAGTGCCATCCGCGTGGTTATTGCCGAGGTTCTGCCCGATGAGACGCAATTGCGTATTTTGGGTGCGGGCATGGTTCCTGCTTCGGGTATGCGCCGGGGGATGGTGGTAGACGCGGACGAAGTCATCAAGGTACTCAATGTCGCGATCGAACAGGCTGAGACGATGGCAGGCGTGCCGCTCGAAGAAGCGACGATTAATGTGAATGGCGGGGATATTTTTGCGCAGGAGGCCAAGGGTGTGATAGCGATCGGTAAGGCTGACGGAGAGGTATTGGAAGACGACATCGATCGTGTGGTGCGCGCTGCCGAACAACAGGCGGTTGTGTCTCCCAATCGCACCGTGTTGCATATTCTCCCGCGGAGTTATCGGCTCGATGATCAGAAGAATCTTCGTGATCCATTGGGGATGCATGGCGTGCGATTGGAGGCTGACACACTCATCATCGGTACATCGAACCAGCATCTGAAAAACCTCTCACGGATACTGGAGCAATCCCGGATCGGTATCTCGGGTTTTGTGGCGGATCCGATAGCGGTGGCGACGGCTGTGCTGACTTCGCAACAAAAAGAACTTGGTGTGGCGGTAGTCAATGTTGGGAGCGCGGTTACGACGCTGGCAGTTTTCGAGGAAGGTGATATTTTGCATATCAAAGTGTTTCCGATCGGTGGCGCTCATATTACCAATGATGTCGCGATTGGTTTGCGGACGACGATCGAGATTGCCGAACAAGTGAAGATACATTATGGCAATGCGCGTCCCGAGTTGGTAGATCAACGAGAGGAGATCGAACTTTCGCAATTTGATTCGCAGGAAGAGGACACCGTCTCGACCTATCATGTGGCTGAAATCATCGAGGCACGACTGGAAGAAATATTTCATTTTGTTGCCGAGGAATTGCGGGTGATCGGTCGGTCAGGGTTGTTGCCGTCGGGTGTGATATTGGTCGGCGGTGGGATGAAAATCCCTGGCACTATCGAGTTGGCCAAGGAAGTACTCGCTCTGCCGGTGCACCGCGGATATCCGCAGGCATTGGGTGGTATACTCGATCAGGTGGATGATCCCGCTTTTGCTTCCGTGATCGGCTTGCTCTTACAAGCCGAAAAAGAATCAGAAAGTGGTCGTTCTGAGCGCGGTCAGATGTTCGGTAATGTAGGGAAAACAGGTGAAATATGGAAGCGGTTCCGGCAGTGGATGGGGCGATTCTTGCCTTGATTTTTCTTGGGATTAGGTTTGCAGAGATGTGCCGCTGGTACGTCTCTTACACGGTCTCACTTAGAGCCTCTTGAAAGATTTATGGGGAAGTGATACACTAAAAGAAAACAACGGGAAATACCAACAAAAACAAAGAGAAAAGCGAAGACTCGATGGACGATGAGGCATAGAAATTGGTATGTTGTTTTCTTTTGCTTGAATGATTTGAAAGAGAAGAAAACCAAGAACGAGTATCAATGCCGTACGAGAGAAACAGATAATCAAGCTACACTCTTTTAGACTTATGGCAGAAATAAAACCGGATATAGAAACATTTGCGAAAATCAAAGTAGTCGGTGTCGGCGGAGGCGGTTCAAATGCGGTATCCCGAATGATCGATGCGAAAATCAAAGGCGTCGAGTTTGTGGTGGTCAATACCGATGCACAAGCACTTCATAACTCCAAAGCGCAGGAAAAAATCCATATCGGAAAAAATCTTTCCAAAGGATTGGGTGCGGGAATGAATCCGGAGATCGGCCGCCAAGCAGCTGAGGAAAACCGTGACGAGATTTACGAGGTACTGAAGGGATCGGATATGGTGTTCGTCACCTGTGGTATGGGCGGTGGTACTGGTACCGGTGCGGCGCCGATCGTAGCCGAGACTGCCAAGGAGCTCGGTGCTTTGACTGTGGGCGTGGTGACCAAACCGTTTTCATTCGAGGGGGCGCAACGCCGGGCGATCGCTGAGGAGGGTTTGGCCAATATGCGCGATCGGGTGGACGCGATCATCACGATTCCGAATGACAAACTTCTTTCTATTATCGATCGCAAGACGACACTCGTGAACGCATTTCGTATCGTGGACGATGTGCTCCGTCAGGGCGTGCAGGGTATCGCCGATCTCATCACCAAGCCCGGTATCGTCAATGTCGACTTCGCCGATGTGCGTGCGGTCATGGAGGATAGCGGGAGCGCGTTGATGGGTATTGGTATCGCGTCGGGAGAGACTCGCGCAGCCGATGCAGCCAAAGCAGCTATCAACAGTCCATTGCTCGATCTTTCCATCAATGGTGCCAAGGGTGTGCTGTTCAATATTTCCGGTTCGAGCGATCTCGGGATGTTGGAGATCAACGAGGCGGCCAATATCATTACCGAGAATATCGATCCGAATGCTAAGGTGATTTTCGGTGCGGTATCAGATGACCAACTCAAGAAGGGCGAAATCCAGATCACCGTGGTGGCGACCGGATTCGATATTGAGCACACTCGTCCAGCTTCGTATTTCGGTGCACGCCAGACACATACTCCGACCACAAATCCTTCTTCAACCGATACGATCGTCGAGCGGCCGATAGTTCGCAATACTTCTCCTACTGCTCCCCAATACAGTGAGGCGCCTATCATCAACCGAGGTACTCAGACGGAAGAACAGATCTCTGTTCGCCGACCAGTGGTTCCTGAATTCGAATCGATAGCGATCAGTGAAGAACCGGAGGATGAACACCTGACCCGTCCGACCGAACCTGTCCGCAAGATCGAACGCGTGCCATTCATCATCGAGGAGAAAATCCAATCCCACGGTACAACCTTTCACAGCGAGACCAAGACCCTCTCCGAGGACGAAGATGAACTCGAAATCCCTGCTTTCATCCGCCGCAAGATGAAGAAGTAGGAATGTGTGCAAAAATTGCACAGGTTGCCAATGATGAAAGCGTATGGTTAGAAAAGAAATACAAAAAAACAATATCGTGATTTACACACCGAAAAATGGGTCGGTTGATTTGGATGTGCGTGTGGAGAATGAATCCGTATGGCTTACGCAGACCCAAATTGCCGATCTTTACGAAAAAGAGCGGACAGTCATAACGAAGCATATCAATAATATCTTTAAGGACAAGGAAATTGATGAAAAAAGCAATGTGCAAAAAATGCACATTGCAAAATCTGATAAGCCAGTAAGTCTGTATAGTTTGGATATTGTTCTTGCTATTGGCTATAGAACAAATTCAGCAGTGGCTATAAAGTTTAGAAAATGGGCGACATCCGTATTGAAGAGATACCTTCTTGATGGCTATATCCTAAATGAAAGGCGATTACGGCAAACCCAGGAAAATTTTCAGACACTTCAGTCAACTATTCAGTTTCTCAGCTCAAAAATCGCTTCAAAAAATCTCAAGGGTCAAGAGAAAGAGATTTTTTCTTTACTTTCGGATTATTCCAAGACGCTTTCTGTTTTGGATCAGTATGATAGAAATGTTCTCGCGACGGCCAAAGGGAAGAAATCATCTTTCGTGTTGACATACGAAAAGATGGTGAACATTCTTGCTCGAGTTCGAACGGAGCTCATCGCCAAACAAGAGGCGACGGAATTGTTCGCACAGGAACGAGGCGGCGCTTTCGCAGGTATCATCGGCAGTCTATACCAGACCTTCGGTGGCAATGAATTGTATACGAGCGTGGAGGAGAAGGCGGCGCATTTGCTCTACTTCACCATCAAAGATCATCCGTTTTCCGACGGCAATAAACGCTCGGCGGCTTTTCTGTTTGTTTACTTCTTGGATAAAAACAAACACCTCTACAAGAAATCTGGCGAGAAAAAAATCAACGATAATGCCCTGGCGGCACTTGCCTTATTGGTCGCCGAATCCGACCCGAAAGAAAAAGACCTGATGATAAAACTGATTATCAATCTCATCGGGGAGTAATTGTGCCGAGGTTGTTTTTCTTGTGACAGTGCTATAATATGTGGAGGGAGTATTTATGGGAATATAACTAATGCTATGCAAAATCCATTTGAAAATCCATCTCCAATTAATCCTGTAGAAAAGAAAGAAGAGGGTGAAAAGTATGGTAAAGCCAGATCTTATGTTAGAGAGATATTAGAATCTGAATCGAAAATTGATCGCGGTGATAATGAAACGATAGAATATTGGCAGGAAGCTGCTTATAATTTAGAGATAGGACAAGAATTACTAGTGATGGAATCATTAGAAAGAATGCCGCGTCATCCCATGACTGATGACTTGCTAAAATGGAGAAAAGCAATTTTTGAAATAAGTAATGATAAATTGACCAATGGACATTTTTTTTCGAAAGACCAAGTTGCAGAACTTCTTGATAAGAAATTTGAGGAGAAACAAGAACAAATGGATTTGACACTAGAAAAAGATCCGCAATATTACAGCAAAGAAGATAGGAAGACTTGGCTCAAACAAGATATGAAATGGAAGGATGCATCTAATGAGCTATTCACATATGACCGTTCAGAGAATGCTTTATTGTTGATAGAGGATGAGATAGATAACGTATGTGATTACATAGATGATCGAAGAGCAGCACTAAAAGTGAACCCTGCTGCAAAAGAAAACCGAAAAGAATTGACGCACTTGATTGAAAAAGTTTCAAAATTAAGAAGAATGAGAGATTCACTTTATTCAATTGATTTTTTCAAATCAGATATATAAACAGTATCAATATGCGGTGTCCGTTTTGTCGGTTCGAGGAAAGTCGGGTGGTGGATTCGCGCGAGATCAAAAATGGTCTCGCTATTCGGCGTCGGCGGGAGTGCGAACACTGCGAGGGACGGTTCACGACCTATGAGGCGATGGAGGATTTCCATCTGAGTATCGTGAAGCGCGATGGGAGCAAACAGGAGTACGATCGCGAGAAGTTGCGCTCCGGTATCGCCAAGGCATTCGAGAAACGACCGAACAGTGAGGAACGCGTGGCCAAACTCCTCGGCTCGATCGAAGAGAAATTGCAAAATCTCGAAGGTGAGTCGATCACGAGTCGGGGGATCGGTGATCTGGTGATGGATGTCTTGCGGACGACGGATGAAGTGGCGTATTTGCGGTTCGCGAGTGTGTACAAATCATTCGGCAGTGCGGCGAGTTTTCGTAAGGAGATAGATAAAATCGATGACCGAAATGAAAGCAAATGACGCGAGACGATGGTGGATACGACGATGCTCTCAGACGATGTGGGCATTTTTTGTTGGCGTGCCAGTAGGTGTGGTGTGGGCATCGTGGTGGCGCGCGACCGGGATAGAGTGGGTGTTGGTGGCTGGTGCAGTGATAGGTGTGGCGGTGTGGATGCGATCAGTATGGAGTTGGCGCGTGGCGGGATTATTACTCGGGATAGTTTTTGGGATAGTGCATATGGATAGGGTGTCTCATGACCGATTGGACTGGCAGGCATCTTTTGTGGAGCATACGATAAAAGGAGAAGCGTCCGTCTCGGGTGAGTGGTCACAGAATAGTTTTTCGGCGAGTGTGCCGATCACGTGGGAGCGCTGTTTTGATTCGGATTGTCCTGCTCTGCGCTCGCTCTTGACGGTGCCAATCGTGCAGCCGTGGGTTACGGGTGAGCTGGTGCGGGTGGAATGTCGATTGACGCTCCCAAAAAATTTTTCGGATGATTTTGATTATGTATCGTATCTGGCGAAAGAGGATATTGGTACCATTTGTACTCCCAAAAAAATCCCAGAAAGACTTCATGAAGTTTCCTGGGAATCGGGATTGTTTCACATTCGTCAGCAGCTCGAACGGTCATTGTCGGCATCTGTGCCCGAACCGGAAAACGGATTGCTTGCGGGATTGATCTTCGGTGGATCGCAACGTTTACCCGCGACACTTCAAAATGATTTCAAGAAGACCGGCGTTTCGCATATCGTCGCGGTGTCGGGGTACAATGTCTTGATCGTGGCGGAAATATTACTTTTATTTGGCATTGTGCTGGGTTTGTGGCGGAGTTCGGCGACCTGGTTTGCGGTTGGTGGCATTTGGTTGTTTGCGCTGGTTACCGGTGCGGGAGCGTCGGTGCTGCGCGCGGCATTGATGGCTACGATCGTTTTGTTGGCGACTCAGTTCGGCCGACTGGTGGCACCCTGGCGGCTGATGATACTGATGCTCATGCCACTCTTGTGGTTCAATCCGTTTTTATTGCGTTACGATATCGGTTTTCAACTGTCGTGTATTGCGACGGCGGTGCTCTTGTTTTGGTTTTTGGGTGACGATGAGAGAGATGATTCGTCCGGCTGGCGGATGATGTATACTCTTATGAAGGCGACGTTGATGATCGAGGTATTCGTTGCACCTCTGCTTTTGTCTCAGTTTGGTTTTGTTTCTACTGTTTCTCTCTTGAGTAATGTGTTGATTCTTCCGTTCGTACCAATAGCGATGGCATTGGCCTTCGTGACGGCAGTGAGTGGGCTTGTGCTTCCGTGGACGCTGAATGTTTTCGCGTGGCTCGGCTATCTTTTGGCGCGGTATATGCTGGAGGTCGTGGCTTATTTGGGCCAGCAGCCTTGGTCGACCGTGTCGCTCCCGGTATCCTGGTGGGGAATTATTTTATGGTATGCTGGATGGGGATGGATCTGGTATAGGTATCAAAGAAAGAAACGAATGAATATATGAAACGATACCGATGGTGGCTGGTAGGAATGATGTTCGTACTCTTGTCTGGCGTGGGCGGAGTCATTTGGGTGTATAGTGATACGACAACCGTGCGGGTGCGGTTTTTTGATGTCGGTCAGGGCGATGCTATTCTCATATCTCAAGGGACGAATCAAATCCTCATAGACGGTGGTCGAGATACCAAAACGCTCTTGGGCCAACTCGGGCGAGCGATGCCTTTTTGGGATCGGACAGTTGAGGTGGTGATCCTCACTCATCCCGATGAAGATCATATCGGTGGCTTGCTCGGACTGGAGGGGCGTTACCGGGTGGGGCAGTGGCTCAGCTCGGGCGCGACGACCGATACCGCGACCTGGCAACACCTCGTTCCTGAGCTGCAACCATTGACTGAAATCCGTAAAGATACGAAAATAACTCTGAGCGAAGGGAAAACACTTACGATTCTCTGGCCGCAAATGGATACCGTGTTGAACGCGAAGGATACCAATGCCGCAAGTATTGTGGCGCGATTGGATCTGGGTGGTAAGAAAACTTTTTTGTTTACGGGGGATTTGCCAACAACCCAAGAGTCGCAGGTGGTTGTCGCGCCGACGGACGTGTTGAAAGTGGGACATCATGGGTCGAAGTATTCGACGAGCGATTCGTGGCTGGACAATGTTCGGCCGCATGACGCGATTGTTTCTGTCGGAGCGAATAATCGCTATGGGCATCCAGCGACTGAGGCTCTCGGCCGATTGACACAGCGCCACGCGGTGATCTATCGGACTGATCGGCAAGGTGCTATCACCTATACTTGTGAAGTAAACAAAGAACAATGCCAAGTTTCGACTGAACGATAAAAATTTAATCAATTCAAGACTTACGCGTTTGATACTAACTAGCTTCCGACGAAGTATTCCCTCTTTGCCTGTGGTAAGCATCACCAACGGCTACAGAGGAAACACTCCTCCGGAAGCAAACATATATTTTTCAAACACGTAAGTCTTAAATTAAGTACACCTATGAAATTTAGTTTTGCAAAAAAAGACAAGAAGCTTGCGGATGATGTAGTCAGAGTGCAACTCACTGAGAGCAAAGAAGATGAGGTGGTAATACTCGCTGACAATCAGCGGGAAATCCACTTGGGCGCGGGAGAGAGAAAAAAAATGACGCAACGAAAATTGTTTCTGTTGGCGCGGCGGGTAGTGGTGGCGGCTTTGTCCAAAAAGATTGAGCGTATTGTTATCGAATGGGATGATTTTCGGTTTGCTCATCTTGGGATTGTGGATGGCGAGCTGGGAGAATTGATCTCTGTCAATATGTTGTTGGCTCGGCATCAGTTCATCGGACACAAATCGACACCGGAGGGCGGTTGGCCGGACACCAAAGAGGTTATCGTTAGAGGTGGAGATGCACTGGCGACACGCCAGGGGTTTGCTTGCGGGGAAATTATCGGACGAGAGGTGAATGCTTGTCGGCATTTGGCCAATCTTCCTGGGGGCGATGTTGTTCCCAAGACATTGGCGGACGAAGCGAAACGCGCGGCTAAGGACACGGCGATTAAGGTGACTATTCTTGAGGAAGCGGCGATGGAAAAACTCGGGATGGGTGGTGTATTGGGCGTTGGCAAGGGATCAAGCGAAAAATCAAAATTTATCATCATGGAATATTGGGGTGCGCCCAATAAAAAAGTTCCGCCAATAGTACTAGTGGGCAAGGGCGTAACCTTTGATACCGGTGGCATTAATCTCAAACCGTCCGATTCGATACTTGGGATGAATATGGATATGTCCGGCGGATCGGCAGTGATTCACGCATTGGCAGCAGCAGCCAAGTTGGGCGTCAAGAAAAATATTATCGCCCTCGTGCCGGCGGTAGAAAATATGCCGTCTGGGTCGAGCTATCGTCCGGGTGATATTCTCCGTTCGATGTCGGGCAAGACGATCGAGGTATTGAATACCGATGCGGAGGGGCGGATCATTTTAGCGGATGCGTTGACCTATGCCAAGCGGTATCATCCAGCGTTGGTGGTGGATGTGGCGACTCTGACCGGTGCGGCGGTAGTAGCGCTCGGCGAACGAGCCTCAGCGATTTTTACCCGGGATATCGAACTCGAGTCACAGTTTCGGGAGTGGGGCGAACAGTCGGGCGATTTTGTGTGGCCTCTACCATTGTGGGAGGAATACGACGAGGAGATTAAGGGTATATTTGGTGATGTGGCCAATGTCGGTAAGACACGGTGGGGCGGTGCGATTACGGCGGCGTCTTTCCTTGCGCAATTTGCGGAAGGGTATCCGTGGGTGCATATCGATATGGCACCGCGAATGACGGCGATCGAAGGAGAGTTTCTCGCCAAGGGTGCAGCCGGTGCGCCAGTGCGTTTGCTCGTGAAGATGTTGGAAAATTTCTAATCGTATCATTATGCCAACCCTAATATTCGATATCGAGACTGTGGGGGAGAATTTCGATGAGATGGATGAGACCACGCAGGAGGTGCTCTTGCGCTGGACCAAGCAGACTGCTACTAGTGGTGATGAACTGAAAGCCAAGACGGACGATGTGAAAAACAGTCTCGGATTTTCGCCATTTACCGGTTTCATTTGTGCTATCGGGATTCTCGATGCCGAGCGCGATCGGGTGGCGGTGTATTATCAGACCACCGAAAAAGACGCCGAGGACACAGAGGAGGAGGGCGTGAAGTATCGGCCGATGAGTGAGAAGGCGATGCTGGAGGAATTCTGGCGGGTGGCGGAGAAATATGATACCTTCGTGTCCTTCAATGGGCGGAGTTTCGATGTGCCGTTTCTCATGTTGCGTTCGATGATCCTCGGAGTGCGACCGACGCGCGACCTGCTCTCCAATCGCTACACCAATCTCCAACGCGGCGCTAAGCATATCGATGTGATGGATCAACTGACCTTCTACGGGGCGATGTTTCGCCGGCCGACACTGCATATCGTTTGTCGTTCGCTCGGTATCAAAAGCCCCAAGGCCGATGGCGTGACGGGTGATGATGTGGCAGAATTGTATCACTCCGGGAAGTTTCTCGATATTGCCCGCTACAATGTGGGTGACCTCCATGCCACGCGCGATGTCTATGCTCGGTGGCAATCGTACTTGCAAATGTAAGGAAAACGCTTTAGAATAGAGACATATGAATATCTCTATCGCTGCCGAACCACTTTGGTGGATCGGGAGTTTTCCTGTTACGAACGCTTTTTCGGTCACTCTCATCGTGAGTGTGATTATTGTTGTGACATCCTTGGTGTTACGGATGCGAACATTTCAAATTGTGCCGACCGGTCTGCAGAACGCCCTCGAAGCCTTTGTGGAGAACTTTCGAAATCTTGTGCAGAGCGTGACCGAAAATCAACAACTCACGACGCGACTTTTTCCGATCATCACCACTTTTTTCTTATTCATCCTTCTTTCCAACTGGTCGGGACTCTTGCCGGGTTTCGGGACGATTGGTATCCGCGAACATGGCGAGATTATTCCGTTTGGTCGAGCTGCCACCGCTGATCTCAATACGACCATCGCACTTTCTCTTATTTCTGTTTTTGCGGTGCAGTTCATTGGTATCAGTGTTTTGGGTCTTCGCGGGTATGCGAAGAAGTTTTTTGTTAGCCCGCTCCATAAGCCGTATGTCATTGGGACGATCGTGGGGCTATTTGAATTGATGGGTGAGATGACTAAGTTGATTTCTTTCTCTTTTCGTCTCTTCGGTAATATCTTTGCAGGCGAAGTGCTCCTTATTGTGATTAGCAATCTCGTGCCCTACATCTTCCCATTGCCCTTCCTCGCGCTCGAGGTGTTCGCGGGCTTGGTGCAGGCGGGTGTGTTCGCGATTTTGACGCTCGTCTTCCTCAAGATGGCCACCCTTCCCGCCGCGCATTAAAAATCAAGTATGGAGTTGAAAAAGTCTGAAATATAGGGTATTCTTGAGGAGAAGTCGTATGATGCTAGAGAGAATAATCAAGTAATAATCTTACAAGTATGGAAGAAGCAAGAGTTCTGACAGAAACAATTAGTGTTGGCGGTGAAGCAGCCAAATATATTGGAGCGGCCGTTGCCATTGGTATCGGGGCGCTTGGGCCAGGATTGGCAATGGGTTTTATGTTTAGTAAGATGTTCGAGGCGATTGGTCGTAACCCTGAGGCCGCGCCAAAACTTCAGCTCCCAATGTTTCTCGGCGTGGCGTTTACCGAAGCCATCGCGATTTATGCTTTGGTCGTCGCTTTGATTATTCTTTTTAAGTAATTTGATTGTATTGTATTCCCCCGCCCCTTTGCGAAGGGGAGGGTTGGGGAGGGGTGGTGTTGAATTCGAATCAGACTCAACCGCCCCTCAGTCCCCGCCTTCGCAAAGGTGGGGAGGGAACTCGAAACCTATGGAAATTTTAGCCAACCTCGGCGTTGACGGACGGATACTCCTCGCGCAGATTGTCAACTTTTTTATTCTTCTCTGGGTTTTGAACCGATTCGTGTATCGGCCGCTTTTGGCGTTCCTCGAGAAACGTACCGCGACTATTGAGCAAGGTCTTGAGGATGCTAAGCAGGCGAGGCAACAACTCGATACCGCGAGCGAAGAAGTGAAAAAGATTCACGCAGAGGCGCAACAGGAGGCCAAGGCTCTGATCGTGCAGGCGGAGACTGTCGCCAAACAACAGCGGGAGTTGGCCGTGATTGAGACGAAGACGAAGATTGATCAGATGTTAGCGCTGGGCGAGAAGCAATTGACTGAAGAACGAACGAAGATGTTGGCTGAAGTGAAGGGCGAGTTGGCGCAACTCGTTGTTGTGGCGACCGAGAAAGTCTTGCAGAAAAATATCGATGGTACAGAAAATGAACGCTTGGCTGTTTCGGCTTTGCAAGAACTTGAAAAATAGCAGCGATTTGAATTGTCATTCCCGCGAAGGCGGGAATCCAGGTTCCACAAGACTTCGTATGGCAACAGGATAGATTGAAGTAGTAGAAAACTTTGCAAATCTCAATCCGTTTTGGAGTTATATCAGGCGTGGTGGTGACTGGATTCCCGCCTTCGCGGGAATGACACAATGGAAATTTTTCGTTAAAGAATTGATTATGAAACCCACTGCCTCACAATATGCCTACGCATTGTTGGAGCTCTCGCAGGCGAGTGCTGCTTCGGAGCAGGGGAGTGTTGCTCAACGGTTTTTGGCATTTTTGACGCGTCAGCGCGAGGTCAAGAAATTGCCGGCTATCCTGCGGAATTTGCAACGGTTGACGGACGAAGCCGAAGGCGTGAAGCGCGTGCGGATGACGACGAGCGAGGAGCTGGATAAAAAATCTCTAGAAGTTCTGACGAAAAAAATTCAGCAGATGTTAAAGAGTGAACAGGTCATCCTCAGTCAACAGGTCGATCCGCAAGTGCTCGGTGGTGTGGCACTTCAGACGGATACGGAACTCTTCGACGGCACAGTGCGGAAACGGTTGAATGAATTAAGAAAAGTTCTTTCAGAATAAAAAAAACGAACCACCCCGAGATTTCAGAAACGATCTTGCATTGCAAGTGTTCTGAAATCCCGTAAGCGGTTTTTTAAAAAGTATCAGCATTGAATGAGCTTGAGGATCATCTCTTGCTCTTGTTCTGATACACCGTAAATCTTATTGTCGCCTCCTTCTCGGGAATGGAACATTATTTTCACGGTCGTTGCCTCGAAGTCTTGTCGGGCATCATCATTGAGATTGAATGTAGTGCGGGCAAGGGCATCGATCAGGAGTTTTTTGGTAGTTGTGGCAGCTATTCTCGCTACTTTTGTCTCGCATTTCTTATCGATAATTTTTTCTCCCGACGCTTTGATGTGGACAGTAAGAAAATTATCCTTTTTGTAAATGTATACGAGTACGACATTTCTTTCTGGTAGTTTGCTCATGAGAGTTTCTCCTTGTTGTTTTTTGATAGTATTTTATAGAATGAAGATTCATTCCGACCAGAAAATCATAGCCTAAAAAATTTATTTTGTCAATCAATCACTTATTTCTCAAAAGTTTATGTCCCACAATCACCTCATCGAAGAACTGAAGAAACAGATCGAAAATTTCCAGAGTGTGGCGAAGCGCGAGGAGATCGGCACCGTGCTCGAAGTGGGCGACGGGGTGGCGCGGGCGGCCGGTCTGGCCAATGTGATGTCATCGGAAATGGTCGCTTTTGAAACCGCGAGTGGCGATGAAGTTTTTGGCGTCGCTCTGAATATCGAAGAGGAGCAAGTGGGTGTGATGATCTTGGGCGATGCACGCCAGGTGAAGGAGGGAAGTGTAGTCAAGTCGACTGGGCGATTGCTCTCGATGCCGGTGGGTGAGAACGTGATTGGTCGCGTGGTGAACGCACTCGGAACGGCGATTGATGGACGAGGTACGCTCGCCGTCAAGGATTTCCTCCCGATGGAAAAAGTCGCTCCCGGTGTGATGACACGGCAGAGCGTGCACCAACCGCTGCAGACCGGTATCAAGGCGATCGATGCGCTCATCCCGATTGGTCGTGGTCAACGTGAACTCATCATTGGCGATCGCCAGACCGGCAAGACGGCTATTGCCATCGATACGATTATCAATCAAAAGCCTGCCCAAAACGCTTCGCGTAGTGATGCGGGCGGGGGTGCAAGTGACGTTATTTGTATTTATGTCGCCATTGGACAGAAGGAATCCAAAGTGGCACGTATCGTCGCCGAACTCGAGAAGGCTGGTGCGATGGAATACACGAGCGTGGTGGTGGCGGGTGTGTCCGAGCCGGCGGCGTTGTCGTTC
>Ga0194043_1001072_pt1 | contig 15494 bp, 13 predicted proteins | sample JunL4415m_MetaG_FD_161274 | JGI IMG/M metagenome (GOLD analysis project Ga0194043, IMG submission 161274) | Anoxic zone freshwater microbial communities from boreal shield lake in IISD Experimental Lakes Area, Ontario, Canada - Jun2016-L442-15m | ecosystem: Environmental > Aquatic > Freshwater >...
GGTACGTGTGGTCCAGGAGTGGGGTGATCTGGTCGGGGGGGAGGGCGAGGGAGTAGAGGTAGCCCTGCGCCGATGGGCACCCCATGTCGCGGAGGTGGGTGGCCTGCTCGGGGTGTTCGACGCCTTCGGCGGTGACGGTGATGTCGAGGATGGTGGCCAGGGCGATGATGCCGGCGACGAGGCGGTGGTCGTGGTCGGGGAGGGTGGTGTCGGTGATGAAGCTGCGGTCGATCTTGATCACGTCGATGGGGTACTGGTGAAGGTAGGTCAGGGAGGCGTAGCCGGTGCCGAAGTCGTCGAGGGCGATGCCGATGCCGCGGGCGTGGAGGCCGGCGAGGTTGTTGCGCGCGGTGGCGGTCTGGCGCAGCAGCGCGGTCTCGGTGATCTCGATGCACAGCAGCGCGGGGTCCAGGCCGCTGGCCGCCAGGGCGTCGTCGATCGCGGGCAGCAGTCCGGTCTCGGCGAGTTGGAGGGCGGAGGTGTTGACGCGGACGGTGATGGGCCGGTCGGGGCGGGCGGTGGCCCAGGCGGCGCCCTGGGCGCTGGCCTGGTTCAGGGCCCAGTCGCCGATGACCAGGATCAGCCCGGTGTCCTCGGCGACGTCGATGAACCGGTCGGCGGTCCACACCGTCCCGTCGGGGTGGTGCCAGCGCAGCAGCGCCTCCACGGCGATCACCGCCCCGGTGGCCAGGTCGATCTCGGGCTGGTACCACACGGCGAGCTGGTCGCGTTCGAGGGCGTGCCGCAGGTCGGTCTCGACAACGCGACGGGTGGCGGCGCTGATGCGCAGGTCCTCGTTGAACACGGCCACCCGGTCGCGGCCCGCGTCCTTGGCGGCATACATCGCGGTATCGGCCTCCCGCAGGAGGTCTCCGGGGTCGGGTGCTGCAGCGACGTCACCGGCGATGGCCACCCCGATGCTCGCCGTGGAGTACAGCTCCGCCCCGGCAAGGGTGAAAGGAGCCCGGAACGCGTCCACCAGCCGCCCGGCTGCCCGCACGGCCTCGGTCGGGTCGTCCAGGTCGCGCATCACGATCACGAACTCGTCCCCGCCGAGGCGGGCCACGAGGTCCCCGGCACGCACGACGTGCTCGATCCGAGCTGCGGCGGCGACCAGCAGGTCATCACCGGCGGTGTGCCCCAGGGTGTCGTTGACGTTCTTGAACCGGTCCAGGTCCATCATCAGGACTGCCGCCGGCCGGCCCGACCGCTGTCTCGCGCTCACCGCCCTGGTGATCTCGTCCAGCAGTGCCGCCCGGTTCGCCAGCCCGGTCAGCGGGTCTCGGGTGGCCAGCGCCTGCAGCACGTCGCTGGCGTTCTTGCGTTCGGTGATGTCGAGCGCCACCCCCTGAACTCCGGTGATTCCTCCCGCGGGGTTGCGTACCGCCTCGCCGCGAGCGAGCATCCACCCGTGGGTGCCGTCGGGTCGGACCATCTCCAGTTCCAGCTCGTAGGGGGAACCAGTTGTCTGGGTCTGGGAGATGGCGGTATTCATGCGAAGCAGGCTCTCCGGGGTGAAGAAGCGATCGGACTCGGCGTAGTCCGGGACTGGGCTCTCCGGGTCCAGGCCCCGCATCAGGTACATCTCCTGCGACAGCGTGACCTGATTCGTGGCCAGGTCCAAGGTCCAACTGCCGACATGGGCGATCCGCTGCGCCTGCTCCAACTGCGACTGGCTCGCCCGCAGCGCCTCCTCCGCCGCCTTGCGCTCCGTGATGTCACGACTCGTCAGGATCACGTGGGCGACCGCCCCGTCCGGGCCGAACTCCGGGGCGACGCTCGTCTCGTACCACCGGTGACCCTCGGCGTTGTCGATCTCGAACTCGTAGGCGACAGGCTCGCCGGTCTCGAACGCACGTCGGTCGTGGGCCTCCCAACTCGTCGCGAGGTCGGCCGGGTAGCCCATCTCGATGAATGTCCTTCCGATCCAGTCGTCGAACTGGATTCCGGACACGGCGATTACCCGACCGTTCACGTACTCGATCCGACCCTCGCTACCGACCCGTATAGTCAGGTCATTCGACGTGTCGAGCACCACCCGCAACAACTCCTCGCTTGCGACCAGTGCCTGCTGCGCTTCCTTACGGTCGGTGATGTCGCGGCTCGTCTCGATCACATGGGCGACCGCCCCGTCCGGGCCGAACTCCGGGGCGACGCTCGTCTCATACCAGCGGTGACCGTCGGCGTTGTCGATCTCGAACTCGAACGTGACCGGTTCCCCGGTGGCGAACACGCGCTGGCGCTGGGCGTCCCAGCTCTGAGCCAGCTGGACCGGGTAGCCCATCTCCTCGAACGTCTTCCCGATCCACTGTTCGAAAGGGATGCCGGAGATCTCCACGACCCGTTTGTTCACGTACTTAATCCGGCCGTCGAGGCCGATCCGTATCGTGGTGTCCCGCGACGTGTCGAGCACCGTCCTCAATGACTCCTGAGCGGCGGCCAGCGCTTTCCGGGCGAGTACCTCGTCCTGTATGTCTCGTTGAGTTGCGATCCTGCCGATCGTTCCGCGCTCGTCGACGACAGCGGCGCTGACCACGCCGCCCATCCACCGGTACTCACCACTGGCCATGCGCGACCGCAGCTCGAAGCGCACCCCGGTCTCCCCGCCAGTTGTGCGGGTCCGCACTTGAGGTACGACCGCGAGATCGTCCGGATGGACGAGATCCGTGCCCTTGGTGCCCACCAGGTCATCCGGTTCGTATCCCAAGACCAGTCGGACACTCGGTGACACCCACAGGAAGACACCGTCGGGGTTGATCAGGCTGACCATGTCGGTGCTGTTCTCCGCCAGCAGCCGGTAGCGGCGCTCGCTGTTCTCAAGTGCCTCCTCCGCAAGCACTCGGTCCTCGATGTCGGTGATGATCGAGAACAGCAGGGGCGTACCGTCGCGAATGGGGGAGGAGTGCACGTCCACCCTGCGGATCTCGCCGCTGGCCAAGCGATGCGGCGCTACGAAATGGCCGTGCGCACGGGATGCTGCTTTCGCCAACAGGCCAGCCACCTCGTCGGCAGGCATCACGTTGATGTCGGTGATCGACATCGAGCGCATGTCGTCCACGCTGTATCCGTAGAACGAGGCCGCCGACGGATTTGCGTCAACGATTTCCTCTGTTTCGGGGTCGATGAGCAGCATCACCGCATCGTGGTCGTGGAACACCGCGTCGAAGCGGTGCACGCCGGCGAGAACCTCGACGTCCGAGGCTTGGCTCGTGCCAAGGTGAGCGGCGGGTCCGTTTTCGTCTCCCGGGCCACCGCGTTGACCGTGGTCTTGGCCGGCCATCGCTGTCCCCCTTTAGGCAAGTGGCGACTGGAACCCCGTCGTGAGCAGCGTAGACCCGCCATCGGCCGCAAAGCCGCCGTCGGGGCCGGCGAGGGATCCGGTCGGGGGTGGTGGAGGAGAGGGGTGATCTGGTCTGGGGTAGTGCGGGGTAGTACTGGAAGCCTGCTGCGGGAGAGAGCGTCCCCTTGTGCCGTGAGCGCATCTGACTCGGCATCGGGGGGTAGCCCAGCCCAGTGACCCTGCCAACAACTACTTGGGGTGAGTGACGGGACTTGAACCCGCGACCACCTGGACCACAACCAGGTGCTCTACCAGCTGAGCTACACCCACCATGAGCATCGCGGTGCCGGGGGCGCCGTCCTGTCATCCCGCCGCGAAGCGGGAAGGTGATTCTATCGAAGCCAGGTCCGGTGTCTCATCGGACCCGACCTTCGAGCCAGATCGGTACGCGGCTGCCTACGAGTGGCCGGTCTCCTCGTCGTCCGGGCCGGCGGCTGTGCCGTGCGTGACGACGTGGTTCTCGCCGATCGCCTTGGCCGTCTCGGAGTCCGGTCCGGGGTGCGGGACGAACGCCGCGTCGCGGTAGTAGCGCAGTTCTGCGATGGACTCACGGATGTCGCCTAGAGCCCGGTGGTTGCCGGTCTTCTCTGGCGTCGCGAAGTACACGCGCGGGAACCAGCGCCGCACCATCTCCTTGAAGCTGGACACGTCGACCAGGCGATAGTGCATGTGCTGGTCGAGGGCAGGCATGTACCGCGACAGGAAGCCGCGGTCGACGTAGACGCTTGAGCCGGCCAGCGGCGCCTTGCGCGCCTCGGGAATGTGCCGCTGCACGTACTCCAGGACCAAGGCCTCCGCATCGGCGAGTGGGATGCCGTGGGGGATCTCGGTGATGAGGCCCGACTCGGTGTGCATGTTCACCACGAACGGGTCCATGGCGGCGAGGGGTGCCTCACTCGGCTTCACGACGAGGCTGATCCCGGAGTCGATCTCGGTGAGGTCCGCCTCCGTGACGATGCAGGCGATCTCGACGATCTCGTCGAAGGACGGGTTGAGGCCGGTCATCTCGAGGTCGATCCACACCAATCGGTCACCAGTAGCCATGACGACAGCCTAGGAGTCGGGTCGGACGAGTCTTCGGCGGGCGGTTAGCGCACGAGCCAGCGCACGATGTCGAACTCGGTGACGATTCCGACGAGGCGATCACGGTCGTCGAGGACCGGTACGGCCTCGATCGCGTTCTCGGCCATGATGCGTGCCGCGACGATGGGCGACTGCATCGGCTTTGCGGAGACGAGGGGAACCATCGCCATGACCTCGCTGACCTTGCGCTTCCCGAGGTTCTCGGCCGTCGCGGGAACTTCCGCGAGGATGTTGCGGTCGCTGAGCACGCCCATGCAGGCGCCGTCCTCGTTGATGACGACCAGGTGGCGCAGCCCCGAGACGAACAGCAACTGCCAGGCATCCCAGAGCGACTCTGAGACTTCCACCGTGAGCACCGGGTTGGACATGACGTCCGCGATCAGGATGTCCTTGTGAGAGTCCAGCAGTTCGGCAGCAGTCATGCGGCGCTCCTTTCTGGCTCAAGCGGTGGAACGACCACGACGGGACGCTGCGACTTGTGAAGGATGCCGTTGCTGACCGAGCCCAGCAGGGCTCCCATGGCCGGTCCGTGACCGTGCTTGCCCACCACCACGATGGCCGCTCGGTCGGACGCTTCGAGGATCGCCTGAACAGCAGGCGCCCGGACCAGTCGCTCCTCGACGTCGACGTCGGGGTAGTCGGCGCGAAAACCAGCGAGCACCTCGGCGGTCAGGCGGATCTCCTCGTCGGCCACGTTGCTCAGCGGCACGGGGACCGGACCGTTCGGCACGATCAGGAGGTCATAGGCGGGGACGTCCCACGCGTGCACGGCGACGATGCGCAGGCCGCGTCGGCTTGCCTGGTCGAACGCGAAAGCGAGAGCCGACTCGACCGCGGGCGATCCGTCGATCCCGACGACCACGGTGTCGCCGTCGTTGCCCGAGCCCTCGCGAATGACTCCGACCGGGCATTGCGCGTGCGCGGCGATCTGCGAGCTCACCGAGCCCAGCAGCAAGCCCTTGAACCCGCCGCGGCCACGCGATCCGACGACGACGAGGCAGGCGGTCTCGGAGGCCTCGAGCATCACCGCGCTGGGCGAGCCGACTGCGACGCGAGTGCGCGCATGCGGTTGGCCGACGCTGATCGCCTGGGCCTCCAATTGCTCGTGCGCCTGCAGTTCCAGTTCGTCGAGAAGATCGAGGCTGGGCGGCAGGCTGACGCCGAGGCCGCCGGTCGCAACCGGCGGCAGGAGTGCGTGGACCAAGGTGAGTTCGCGACCGAGCACGCGGGCCTGATCGGCCGCCCACGCCGCCGCGGCACTGGCCGACGGCGACCCGTCAAACCCCACGACGACGCGATCGGTGAAGGCGTCCCCGTCGGTCATGGGGACAGCATGGCCTCCCCGGTCGGTGCAAGGGATGGGGAGACAGACCCCGAGGGCAGGGACCTAAGTCCCCATCTTGTTCAGGTTTGACGGTCTGCGGTGTCGGGTCTTTTGGATTCCCTGCCCCTACAATTCGCCCAACGGGTGGACATGTCGAAGATCGTGGAGAGGTCAACGTGACGAGCACAGGCCGTGGCTCTGCGCCCGCGTTCTTGATCGCGGTGCTGGCGCTGGCGGGCATCGCTGCCCTGGGCGACCTTGGCGATTCGCCCACCGTTGCGGTGGCACTGCTGGCCACCGTGCCGCTCTTCGCTGCCATCTTCCTGGGTCCGCTTGGCACGATGGCCGCGGCAATCCTGAGCGTGGTCGCCGCGCTCGCCATCACGTGGCTGCGATCCGACGGGGACTACTCGACATACCTCGTTCCGTTGATCGCCGTCGGCGTCGCCTCGCTCGTGGCGTTGCTGTCAGCAACGGTTCGCCATCGCCAGAGTGCGGCGGAGTCGGCGGCGCAAGGGGAGGCCTCGACTGCCGACGAGGTCTCCGAGGACATCGACGCCATGTCCGGCCTGCTGAACCGTCGGGGTGCCGTCCGCGCGCTGGGTTCTCACAACGTGGGTGAGGAGCGCGTCATCGCCTTCATCGACTGCGACCTGTTCGGACGCGTCAACGACGAGTACGGCCGAGACGTCGGTGACGAGTTCCTGCAGGCCATCGCCGGCCGCCTTCGCCACGCACTGCCGTCGCGCGACAGCGTCTCCCGATGGGGAGGCGATGAGTTCCTGGTGGTCGTGTCCGCCGACGCGGACTCGGCCGTGGCTGCTCTGCACCGAGTCACCGGCACCATCAACGGCCATCCCATTCGCACGTCCGCCGGACCGATCGAGGCGACAATGTCGGCGGGCGCAGCATCCTGGCTGGTCGGGCAGGAACTCGAGGACGTCATCGCGCGTGCCGGACGCGCCCTCCGTGCGGCCAAGGAGTCCGGTCCCGGGCAGATCGTCCTCGACACCGGCCCCAGCATCGAGCGACTCGACACACCGGTGACCACTTAGGCCAGCGGCACGTGGTGGCGGGAGCGCATCAACGACTCCTGCACGACAGAGGCGACCAGTTCGCCGGCGAGGTCGTAGAACAGGCCGCGGGCCAGCCCGTGGCCTCCACCGGCAACCGGAGTGTCCTGCGCGAACAACAGCCAGTGATCGGCATGCACGTCCCCGTGGAACCACAGGGCGTGGTCGATCGAGGCCAGTTGAAGTCCCTCGCGGGCCAGGTCCGCCAGATGCGGGGCCAGGGCGGTGCTCACCATCGTGAGGTCCGACAGATAGGTGAGCGCGCAGGCCTGACTGAGCCAGTCGTCGGGCATGGCATCGCGGATACGCACCCACGCCATGCGTTCGTAGCGGCCCGCCACCTTCTGCAAGGCTTGATCCGCGTGATCGATGCGAAGGTCGATGATGTTGGCGCCGGGGAAGTCCAGGGCTCGTCGCTGCTCGATGTCGGTGAGCTGGCTCTGCAATGCGGGGAAGATTGCCCCCAGGTCATCGGGTGGGGCCGCGTCCGGTGGTGCGGCTTGATGCCGCGGACCGTCATCGCGGGTGGCGAATGACGCCGTCATCATGAAGATCGTCTCGCCCTGCTGAACGGCCCGCACGATCCGTGTCGAGAACGACCGACCGTCCCGCGGCCGCTCCACCAGATAGGTGATCGAGTCCTTGGTGCCGCCCGGGCGCAGGAAGTAGCCGTGCAGGGAGTGCACGCGCCGCTCCGGATCGTCCACGGTGCGACCTGCCGCGTTCAGTGACTGCGCGGCGATCTGACCGCCATAAGCCCGTAACGGTGCTCCGGAGTGGCACCAGCCGGTGAAGATGTCCCGATCGACCTGATGCAGCGCGATGCGGTCGGTGAAGTGCTGCTGGTCCGGGGGCTCGGTCACGTCAGGTCAGGCGAGGCCGGCAGACGTCCTGGCGGTGACGTTCTCCGTGGGCAGCGGGAAGCCCGCGCGGTCGCACGCACGCTGGACGCGCAGGGACTGCGTCGCGAACTTGGCCTGTGCATCCTTGGGGAGGTCGGCGAGCGCCTGCTTCTTCTTCAGAGAGGCGATCTCGGCCTTCATCCGCGTGGCGTTCTTCAGCAGCTTCTGGTCGGCGGTGCCGTCAGCGACGGCGAGCTTGGCCTGCGTGACCATCTCCTTGAGCAGGCGCTTGAAGTCGGCCTTCACCTGGTCTTCTGTCATGTTGCCGTTCTTGACCGCTCCGCCTGCGTACTGGCTGTTCAGCACATCGAGCTGGAAGTAGGCCGAGCAGGCCTGGCCCGCCGAGCTCGTCGGCGAGACCGAAGCCGCGGTGCCCGACGGGGCAACCGCTCCGCTCGAGCTCGACGGCAGGATCGAGGTGGAAGCCGACGTGCTCGCGGACGTAGCCGAGTCGGAGGACGACGAGCACGAGGTGAGGAGCATGGTCGCCGCCGCCGCGAGGGCGGCGAGGCGGAGCGCCGTGCGGGCACCGGTCGAGATCATCGGACTACCTCCTGGTCCAAGGCGTATGTCGCGTCGCAAATCTCTCATGAGACCCGCGGCGACGGGCCGAGGTTTCTACTATCTCTCGGAATCTCGGTGACCGGCTTGCGGGGTCGGGCCTCCTAGTGGAGTAGATGTCGACAATCCGGGCTCCTGCCCTCAGCGTGGCTACAGTGAGGGCCGGGGGCGAGGCTCGCCCGCGCTGGGACGACACGCTTGGAGGGGTAGTGCTGAAGTCCATTCGTTCGCTGGCACTCGCGGCCGTGATCGTGAGCGTGGGGACGCTCGCGGCCTGCAGCACGACCAAGACGCTGAACACCGAGGACGTGCAGACCGCGATCGCGAAGGGCCTGACCGACCAAGTGGGCGGGACGTTCGACGTCACCTGCCCGCCAGAGATCACGGCCGAGAAGGGTGCCACGTTCACGTGCCAGGTGAAGGACCCGACTGACGGGACGTCGGCGACGGTCACCGTCACACAGGAGGATGCGGACGGGAAGTTCAACTGGAAGGTCACGGCGGCGCAGAGCGCCAGCGCGGCCCCGGTCGCATCCCCGTCAGCCTCCTAGGGCCGAAGCGAAGAACCGTGACGGGGCCAGTGGGTTTCGTTCGCGGGCTTCGACGTCCTGAGGCGTTCCATGGCTCCGGCGTCGCCAAGGGCTTCTTCGAGGGCTGGTACATCAAGCTCGTGTCCGCCGACCGAACGCAGCGCTGGGCGGTGATCCCCGGGATCTTCCGCGGCCTGGAGCAGCCGGGCCAGCCGCCGCGAGACGAGGCGTTCGTCCAGGTGCTCAACGGCTCAACGGGGGAGTCCTGGTATCACGTCTATCCCACGCACGACTTCGTCGCCTCGAGTGAGACGTTCGACGTCTCGGTTGGTGGCAACCGCTTCTCGCCCTCGGGTGTCACGTTGGACCTGCCGCAGCTCACGGGGCGCATCTCCTTCACCAGCCCCATGGATCCTTGGCCGGTGACGTGGCGCTCGCCGGGGATCATGGGCTGGTACGGACTCGTGCCCTTCATGGAGTGCTACCACGGCGTCGTCTCCTTCGGCCACGGTCTGGCGGGCACCATCGAGGTACTCGGCACGGCCGAGTCGTTCGACGGCGGTCGCGGGTATCTCGAAAAGGATTGGGGCAAGGCATTCCCTGCGGGCTACGTGTGGATGCACAGCAACCACATCGACGCCGATCCGGACGCCAGCCTGGTCGCGTCGGTGGCGATCATCCCCTGGCTGCGCAGTTCGTTCCGCGGCTTCATCGTCGGCCTCAAGCATCAGGGCCACCTGTACCGCTGGGCGACCTACAACGGCGCGAAGGAACTCGACCTGGTGATCGACGACTCCCATGTGCGCTGGGCCCTGACAGGGCCCGACGGGGTCCTGAAGCTGTCTGCCGAGCGGGTCCGCGGCGGCCTCCTGCACGCCCCCTTGCGCACCGCCATGCACCAGCGAGTCGAGGAGACCATGGACGGCCGGGTGAGCGTCATCCATGAGGACGCCCACGGCCGGGTCCTTCTGTCCGGCGAGGCCACCTGCGCGGGCATGGAGGTCTTCGGGGAGATCGACCGGCTCCTGGCCACCGGCTCCCGCTAGCCGCGCCGACCGGCGAAACGCCCTCAGTAGGGGGCAAATTCCCTGCCGTTCACCTTTGCCATGTACCCTCCCGGTAGCGCGCAGGCAAACGCATGGTTCGCGCAGGTAAACGTGAGGTGGATCAATGAAGGAACTGCTCGCTTACATCGACGCAGGGTCAGGCTCCTACCTGCTGGCGGCCATCGCCAGCGGTGCGGCCGGGACCTGGTTCTTCGTCCGGTCGCAGTTTGCCAAGTTGCGTGGACGCGGTCTGGACGACAGCGTCGTTGAGGTCGAGTCGACCTCGACCGATGCCTGACGCCTGCCCTTCGTGACTGAGTCGAGTTCGGCGAGTTTTCGCGACCCCGAGAACGCTGCCTTCGAGCTTGACGGCACGTGGTACCGGATCGCCGGGCCGTCGTCCGCCAAGGCCCTTCGCGACCTGAGGGCGTCCGCCCTGTACTCCGCACTCGTCGCTGAGGGCGTCCTGGTCGAATACGCCGAGTCCGACGCCCCCACCGCTGAGTCCGTTCTGGCCGCCTTCGGGCGCACCGGCCAGCGCGAGGTAGCCGGCGGCACTACCGTCTTCGCGGTCGCGCCGGTCGACCTCATCACCTACCCATGGGAGTGGCCGAACTCCCTGCTGGAGTCGGCCGCCCTCCTCACCCTCGACCTGCGCACACGGCTGCTGGGCATCGGCTTGGACCTGAAGGACGCGTCGGCGTTCAACGTGCAGTTCCGCGGCATGAAGCCGGTCTTCATCGACCTCGGGTCGATCGAGGTGTGGCGACCCAATCCGTCGTGGAACGCGTCGCGGCAGTTCATCGAGCACTTCATCAATCCCCTTGCCGTCGGGTCCGGGGATCGAGTGACAGCGGCCGACGCCTGGGATCTTGGCAAGCGGCGCGGACTGCGCTCGGAGGTCGCCCGCCAACTGCTGCCCAAGGGCAGGCGCCGCAGCCTTTCCCTACTGCTCCTTCAGGCGACGACCCGACCGGTCGAGAAGAACGCGCCCTCGGAGTCGAAGTACGCCAAGGAGGCGTCCCAGAACAAGGACCTCGCGCGCAACGCGACCCTGTCCCTGACGAAGCGGCTGCGCAAGCAGGTCCTCAAGCTGCACGGCAAGAAGCACGGCACCACCTGGGTCGACTACGGCACTCGCGACCACTACGGAAGTGAGGACCTCACCCGCAAGTCGGCCTTCGCCACGGAGTTCGTGAGTGTCGACGGCCGCAACCGACTTGTCCTGGACGTCGGCGGCAACGACGGATTCACCGCGGCGCATCTGGTGCGGCACGCGGGCGCCCGCGTGATCGTGATGGATGCGGACGCTGGCGCGCTCGACGTCCTGCAGGAGGGTGTGGCCCGAACGCCCGACGTCGCATCGAGCGTCACGCCGATCCTCGGCGACATCACTAATCTCACCCCTGCGTCAGGGCTGCTCGATCGGGAGTACGCCGGCTTCACGTCGCGCGTCCGGCCGTCGGCTGTGGTCTGCCAGGCCGTCCTGCACCACGTGGTCATCACGCAGGGCGCGCCCATGCAGTTCGCCGTGGATGCGCTGGCCGCGTTCGGTGCCCCGGTCCAGATCGAGTTCGCGACCGAGGACGACGAGAAGTCTCGGCTGCTGCTGAGCCAGATCCCGAACTGGTCGGGCGACTACTCAACTGAGGCGCTCATCGCCGCGCTCAGGCACCGATTCGCCAATGTCGAGGTGATGGGAACCACTTCGCCCACTCGAGTCGTCGTAAACGCATGGGACCTGCTGGATCGCTCGTGAGCGAGCCGAAGGGCCGGGCCCCGCTCGGGCAGCGCATCAACCTGAGCGCGATCGACAACGCCTCCTGGATTTTGTCGGTCGGCATCCTCGCGGTGGTCATCCCCGCCAGCGACAAGATCGCCTCGAACGACGTCTTCTTCGCCGCGCACGGCGTGTCTCCGGTCGCCTGGATCGTCCTGCTGGTCGCCGGCCTGATCGTCGTCTGGCTCGTGCTTGCAGGGATCCTCGGCCTGCTCCGTCGATGGCTGCCGGCTCGCGGCTTCGACATCGTGGCGTCGATCCTGATGCTGCTGATCACCTGGTTCTTCGTCGGCAACGTCCTTGCGCGGACTGTGTTCGCTGCCAACCCGAACCTGGGCCCGATCGCCGGCCTCGTCGTCGCGGTGCTCATCACGCTGGCCGCGCGTCGGTTCCACATGGGCTCGGCGCTGTTCGTGTTCGCCTCGATCGCGGCTGCCATTCCGCTGGTCATGACCGTGTGGAACGGCGCCCAGACCCCGGCGACGACTGCCTTCGACTTCTCGTCCACGACCCCGCCGTCGGTCCTCTATGTCATCTCCGACGAGCTCCAGTACCCGTTGGCCTTCAACGCCAAGGGCGAGGTGCGGCCTGAGCTGCCGAACCTGCGCGCGCTCTCCGACACCGCGACCAGGTACACGCACGCCTATGCCGGTGCGAACTACACCGACTGGGCCGTGCCCGCGCAGCTGACCGGCATCTCCGATGTCGCGGGGCAGGGCAATCAGCGGATGGACAAGGTGCGGGCCGGCCTGGGGATCGTGCCGGGCATGTCCGGCACGTACTCGATCGTGATGCAGTCGCCGATCTTCCAGTTCGAGTGCAAGGAGGCGGGCTGCGCCAGCGTCGGATCCGATCCGGGGGTGGGCGCGATCGAGCGCTACTGGTCCTTCGCCAAGGACACCGCCGCCATCGCGGGCAAGACCGCTCTCGCCGAGCCGTTCGCCAGCTACTTCCCGTCCCTGGACGGCAAGTGGAAGGACTTCTGGAGCGGTGGCGACGAGTTCGGCAACGGCGCGGAGGGCAATTCGGTCGACAAGGCCATCGCCGGGATCGCGGCCTCGGTCAAGCAGTACCCGGAGACCCCGTTCTTCGCCTTCTGGCACACGATTCGCACCCACGCACCCTGGGCGGTCGACGGCCAGGGCCGTGACCTCTACCCCGCTCGACTTCCAGTTGTCGAGGGCTCGCACATGGTCGGGACGGACAAGGACGGGAAGTTCTCCACCCAGGACCTGCAGTACCTCGAGCGACGTCTGTACGCCGACTCGGCGATCGACTTCGACCGGCAGTTGGGCAAGATCCTCGACGAGCTGAAAGCGACCGGGCGCTTCGACAACACGATGATCGTCGTCACCGCGGATCACGGGGCGACGACGGGCATGACGGCCGACCGCCGATTCGGCGACACGCTTGCCCAGCGCTGGGGCGAGGTCGCGCATGTCCCGCTCGTCATCAAGTACCCCGGCCAGACCTCGAGCGACGTGGTCACCGGCGTCCGTTCGACCGGCCAGATCGCCCAGACCGTGCTCAACACGGTCGGCGGGACCGTGACCGACGGACTCAAGCTCTCGCCCGACCTCACCAAGGACCTGCCCGGCGGCCCGGTCTTCACGACGGTGGCCGGGGGAGTCATGACGCCTTGGAAGTACGCCGGCGTCAAGGAGCCCAATCCCTGGCGGCAGGAGGATGTCGCGCCGCCGAACCCTGCGTACCCCTTCGCCATCGACGTTGACCCGGCGCAACTTAGCAAGGTGGTACCGGCCGGTGCGAAGCGGATGTCGACCGTGTCGATCAACGCGCTTCCCGGCCAGTCGGACCAGCAGGTCCTCGTCGTGACGCGGACGCCGGGAGAGTGCCCCAGCGACGAGTCGCCCAGTCTGGTGACCTCAGGCGACACCGTCATCGGCGCTGTGCTCTGGGAGAAGACGACCGGCACCGGTTCCTCGAACGCGCGAGGGTGGGCCATCGTCCCCAAGTCCGATCCGACGTCCTACCGGGTCTACTGCAGCGCCTCCTGACGCCTCGCGAATCTGCTGTGGGCCACCTGTGGCCCGCCTGAAGACCTTTCTCTGGGGGACCTTCGGCACTTAGTACAGGTCTACACATAAAGGACCGTCATCCCCCAGTGCTTGACCCTTCAATTGGGAGGTCCCGTGATCGCGAGTTCGGTTCTTGCAGTGGCCGAGAATCCGCCCCCGTATCTGTCTGTGGGCGTCTTCTCGGTGTCTGTGCCCAACGCCATCATCATCGGAGTCATGCTGGCCCTGTTCGTCCTGGCCATCGTCGTTCCTTTCCCCAAGGACAAGGACCAGTCATGACAATGACCGATCCTGAGACGAGCACGAGTGCTGCCGAGAATGACATGTGGACCGCGAAACTGAGGCGGTCGTGGGAGAAGAACCTCCCGCCGGACAAACTGCTGCCGGACCGTCAACCGGCCTATGTGGCCTCGTGGATCTACGTCTTCGGCGTGGCGACCATCGCCGCACTTGTGGTGGTCTTCGCCAGCGGCTTGGTGCTCACCCTCGAAGGCCCCTCGTGGTACCACGTGTCGTCCGTCGGCCTCTTCGTGAACAGCCTCCACTTCTGGAGCGTCCAGCTGTTCTTCATCTTCATGGTGGTCCACCTGTGGGGGAAGTTCTGGATGGCCGCCTGGCGCGGTCGCCGGGCAATGACCTGGATCACCGGGGTCGTCTGCTTCCTGGGCTCGGTGGGCACCGCCTTCACCGGCTACCTGATCCAGAGCAACTTCGACTCCCAGTGGATCGCCAGCGAGGCCAAGGACGGCCTGAACGCGGTTGGTATCGGCGCCTTCTTCGACACCGAGAACTACGGCCAGGCACTCCTCCTGCATGTGGCCTTCCTGCCGCTGGTCGTCGGCTTCATCGTCATCATCCACGTCCTGCTCGTCCGTAAGCATGGCGTCGTGCCGCCGCTCGACTATGCGGAATCAGCGGCCGGTCAAGAGGCCGCTGCGGCCGCGAACGCGGAGGTGAGCAACTGATGGCGACGCACACGTCCACCGTGAACGTCGACGCCCTGCCGTGGAAGGGGCCATGGCGCAGGTACGACATCATCAAGGAGGGTGTCGCCGCGATAGTGATCATCAGCATCCTCACGGCACTCCTCGCGGCGATCTTCAGCTCCCCTGACTCGAAGGCGATCACCTTCAAGGAATGGGCGACCGCATCCCCGGAGGCCTTCGCGGCCACCGCGGTGCAGGAGCTTGCCGGGACGAGTGGGTCGGCCACCTACGGCCCGCCGTACAACTCCGCCAGCGACGGTCTCAACGTCGGACCGCTGTACCTGCAGAAGTGGGCTGGCGTGAGCCACCCGCTCGACCCGGTGAACTCGTTCGTCATCGAGCCGCTTCGGTCGCTGCCACCGTCTACGGACGTCACTGCGGCACTGGCGGCGTGGGAAAAGGCGACACCTGACCAGCAGGCCGCTTGGGCGACCGCCCTGGACACAGCGATCGCCGACGCTACTGCCGAGGACGGCAGCATCGACATGTCCACGGTCGCCGCGGGCGACTACGGTCCGGTGCCGGTCCTGGCCGCAGGACTGCTCGCAATGGCTAAGTCCGGCGCTCTCGACGGCGTACTGAAGTCGGGTGACACGTTCTTCGCCACCGATACGACAAACCAGTTGATGTTCCTGGGTGATGGCACCTACCTCGAGGACGCGGCCGTGGCCAACCACCTCGGCGGCGGCCAGTGGGGCATGATGAACGAGACGGGACCGTTCCCGGGCCAGGCATGGCTGTGGCTGTACTCGTTCTGGTACCAGATCCCGCCCTTCAGCGATGAAGAGCAGCAGCCGTTCGGCGCCAACGCCGATGCGTATATCTGGGTG
>Ga0194043_1001073_pt1 | contig 15493 bp, 16 predicted proteins | sample JunL4415m_MetaG_FD_161274 | JGI IMG/M metagenome (GOLD analysis project Ga0194043, IMG submission 161274) | Anoxic zone freshwater microbial communities from boreal shield lake in IISD Experimental Lakes Area, Ontario, Canada - Jun2016-L442-15m | ecosystem: Environmental > Aquatic > Freshwater >...
CGAAGAAAACTCTCGATTTGTTCTCGTTCATAAAGAGTCAGAGGTCTTCCTGTTGGCATATCCATAGCGTTATTGGAGGGTAACGCTCTATGGTAACAGAAAAGGGGCTTTGGAGTTTGAATTCGGGTGTGTCAATAACACTTGACAGAATATGGCAAAGTATGATATAATATATGTGCCGTCAAATTGCGGCATAGTTACTTAAAAAATTATTAGGGGAATAAATATGACAAAGCAAGAGATTATAGCGTTTCTTAACAATGAAGATGGTACTGTTTCTGAGGAGGTAATTGAGGAAATAATAAGTGAAATGTGCAAGAAGATTGAAAGAGCCACTATGCTAGTGAGTTTTTCAGAGGAGCTTGAAGCGAATTTGGAAGGTTGGAAGCTTTCTGAGGCGAAGTATGCAATTGTTAGAACGAGTAATCTCAAGCCTCTTGCAGTCTTGACAAAAAGGGAACCTCTAACATTAGCATTTCTACTTAAAATTCTTCATGACGATACCTCTATTGAGAGTGGTGCCATTTTTTGGACATCGCAGGGGCCGGTTGAGGTAATAAAGATGAATGATAAACATTGGTTTGCCGGAAAAAGGGATAGTGATCCAGTGCTACAAGGGACGCAAATAATTTTTGCCGCACCTGAACCAGCACCTGAACCTGATTCACAAGAAGTATAGCGATGATGGCGGTGTTCGGACATATCGAACATCGCCATTGACGAAACCTCTTAAAAAGAGGATTATAAAGGGAGTTTGCAGAACTATTGCAACTCCCTTTTTTATTTGCAATGAATTTATACTATGTCTCTTAAAGCCGGTATCGTTGGCCTGCCCAATGTGGGTAAGTCCACCCTCTTCAAAGCCCTGACGCGCAAAGCAGTCGATATCAGCAATTATCCGTTCTGCACCATCGAACCCAATGTCGGAATTGTCGAAGTGCCGGATGAGCGGTTGCAACAGCTGGCCGTAATGTCGCATTCCAAGAAAATCGTGCCGGCCGTGGTGGAGTTCGTCGATATCGCCGGACTCGTGAAGGGCGCTTCGACCGGGGAGGGGCTGGGCAACAAGTTCCTCGCCAATATCCGCGAGACGGATGCGATCGTGCAGGTGGTGCGGGTGTTCGAGAACCCGACCATCACCCACGTGCACAATACGATCGACCCGAACAATGATATCGAAGTCATTAATACTGAACTTATTCTCGCTGATCTCGAGACGATAGCCAAGCGTAAAGTGAAGAGTCTCAAAGAATCTCGAGCGGGCAATAAAGCGGGGCTCGTGGAGGTAGCGGTGTTGGAACGACTAGAGACGGAACTAGGCAATGGTCATCTCGTCAATGAAGTGCATTTCGGGGAAATGGATGATATCACCAAGCAACTCTTTCGCGAGTTATCACTCCTCACGATGAAGCCGTTCTTGTATGTTTATAATGTGTCAGATGTGGAAATGGCGCTGCCGGTAGCCTTGGTCGAGCGTCCGCATATCAAGTTGGATATCAAGATGGAAGAAGAATTGATCGAGATGACGGATGAAGAACAAGCGGAGTTGGGAGTGTCGTCGCAAATTCAGTCGTTGATTACCGAGGTATACTCATTATTGGGATTGATGACCTTTCTGACGACCGGTGAGGATGAGAGCCGAGCGTGGACGGTGAAACAGGGGGCGACCGCACCACAGGCCGGCGCCGCTATCCACACGGATTTCGAGACGAAATTTATCCGGGCGGAAATCATCCACTGGCAGAAGCTCCTCGAAGCGGGGAGTTGGTCCAAGGCACGCGAGCTCGGCTGGTTGCGACTCGAGGGTAGGGAGGCTGTCGTCGCCGATGGTGATGTGATAGTATTTAAGGTGTAAGAGGCTTTAAATATTTATTATGCTTCAAGAAAAAACCTATCAAGATTGGTCTCTCCGTTTGGCATTTGCTTTGCCAGTGTTGCTAATTGTTGTGGTGGCGGGGATGGTGTATCTCCCGCGCTTATGGGCCAAGCCGGCGCAGTATGATTTCGTGTATATGAGAGATGATGTTACTACAAGAGCTCCCGGGATAGCCTGTCCGACGGTGTGGATAGAGAATGGTTCGCTTGTGAAAAGTGATGGGTACACTCCTGACAGAACGAGTAATGCAGGTTGTGAAAATATATTGTATCGATACGATGTGGCGACTGGCGCGACTCGGAGGGTTTCTTTTGATGAGGCTTCGGCATTGAAATATCAGATAGGCGCCCAATCCAAAGACGGCTACGAGGTGAGACTGAGCTATGGAAATAGCGGCCCATTTGGTGGGTCGAGCGGACCGGCGGTGTATCTGAGTGGGCAGGGGATCAGCAAACAGCTTCAGCTTGCTGGTATTGATCTGAGTAGTATGTATAATTTCCACTTTCTTGGTTGGATAGAAAAATAAGATACAATTTTATGGATAAGCAAACATTTTTACGATCAGTGCGCGAGGCGGGTGAAGAGCAGATTGCGACAGAGAGCGAAGTCGTGACCGCGTATCGCGAGGGCAGCCAGTCGTCGGGTGATAGCGTGGTCGTAGGGAAGATACATCTCGATGTCTCGCAGATCCTCTCCTATCTCGGTGGTGGTATCGTGGCCATCGGCATTGGGATTTTCGTCGAGCAGAATTGGGATATGCTCAATATTTCCACGCGTATATTCGTAACATTGGGTATTGGCGTGATCGCTTTCTGGTTGGGAAATATTTTGATTCAAAAAAAACATACTCAACTTGGGCTGGCGGCACACTTGATTGCCGGTATCACATTGACCATCGGTCTATTTGTGACGTTGGATGCTTTTGGCTATGACACGAGTCAATTCAATATTCAAACATTGATTTTCACGCTGCTTTTTGCAGTGTATGTGGCGGCGTATAGTTTTTTGAGGAGTCTCTTGTTTGTATCGGGTGGCGTGATATTTGGCTCGGCTTTGTTTGTGGTTCTGACATCTTGGTTGGGGCAGAACTCACTTATTCAGGATTTTGAAACCTATCAGATGTTGATGATTGGATCGATCTGGGTCTTGCTGGGAACGGCGTGGATAGATCGGAAGGAAGCCCCATTTACTTCGTGGTTGTTTTTCTTCGGTTTGCCGCTATTTTTTATCGCTGCGTTGACCCTTGGCGGAAATCCATCGATGGAAAATTGGTTTTGGATGATTGTTTTTCCAGCACTCGCCCTCGGCTCGATGATGCTTAGTCTTCCATTGAAGAGTCGGATATTCCTCGGATGGGGAGCCTTCTTCCTGGTGATCGATATTTTCAAGATTACCGCTGATTATTTCAGCCAGGGATTTGGTTGGCCGCTCGCTCTCGTCATTGCTGGTCTCGCGTTGATGGCTGTCGGGACACTCGTCGTTCGGGTAAATAAGCAGCATACCATCCAGAAAGAGCAGATAAATTTTAAGATGAATGAAGATGAAAAACACATCGATGAAACTCAAAACTAAGCGCTCGTCCGCGGGGTTGGGACTCTATACAGAAGAACCGATAGCCAAGGGGCAGACCGTTATCGAGTATATCGGCAATAAAGTACGCACGACGAGTGATATCGAGAACCGGTATATTTTCAATGTGAATACGCGGTGGGATATTGATGGGAGTCCACGGTGGAATACCGCACGCTATATCAATCATTCGTGCCGATCCAACTGCGAGGCGATCGACCGTCGCGGGCGGATTTTTATCGTTGCCAAAAAGAATATCCAGGCGGGGGAAGAATTAACTTACCATTATGGTAAGGACTATATCACCTCCGACTATTTCAAAGGTGGTTGTCGTTGTGCTAAGTGTCAGGGAAAGTGAACTTTTTTAGATAGCTTAAATTTCTACCCGTTTTTAGATTTGGTGGGTAGGATTTTAATTTGTCTTGACAACCCGGTTTGCTTTGCTACAATGAGCAGTGTATTAGCAATCTGATTGTGTGAGTGCTAAAGATAAGAGAACGAGAGTGAGGTAAGTAAGAAAAGTAAGAACTATAATTAGTTTAAAGTAACGCGTATGGCAAAACAGATCATGTACAGCGAAGAGATCCGTAAGAAAATCAAGTCGGGGGTGGATCAGGTCGCCAATGCGGTCAAAGTGACACTCGGGCCGAAGGGTCGGAATGTGATCCTCGACAAGGGGTATGGCGCACCGACCATCACCAATGACGGTGTGTCGATCGCCAAGGAAATCGAATTGAAGGATAAATTTGAAAATCTCGGAGCGGCACTTATCAAACAGGTGGCCGACAAAACGAATGATGCGGCGGGTGATGGGACGACGACCGCGACGGTAATTGCGCAGGCACTCGTACGCGAAGGATTAAAATTTATTGAGACGGGATTGAATCCGGTTGGTATCCGACGCGGGATGGAGGCGGCCAAGGATGAAGTCATCGCGATTCTCAAAAAGAATTCCAAGAAGATCGGCGCCAAGTCGGAAATCGCTCAAGTCGCCACCATCTCGGCAGAGAATCCGGAGATCGGCGCGATGATCGCCAATGTGATGGAAGAAGTTGGCAAGGATGGGGTGATCACGATCGAGGAATCACAGACATTTGGTCTCTCGAAGGAAGTGGTGGAAGGCATGAGTTTCGACAAGGGCTATGTCTCGCCGTATATGGTGACCAATGTTGAGGAACAGTCAGCGTCGATGAAGGACGCATCCATTTTGATTACTGACCAGAAGATCTCGGCTATTGCGGAAATCTTGCCGGTGCTCGAGAAGCTGGCACAATCGGGACGCAAGGAATTGGTGATCGTAGCGGAGGATGTGGATGGCGAAGCCCTCGCGATGCTCGTGGTGAACAAAATCCGCGGCGTGTTGAATGTCCTCGCGATCAAGGCACCGGAGTTCGGTGATAATCGCAAAGCGGTGCTCGAAGATATCGCCATCCTCACCGGCGGACAGGTTATTAGCAAGGATAAGGGTATGAAGTTGGAGAATACCGAAATCACTTCGCTCGGAGCGGCGCAAAAAGTGATCGCGACCAAGGATCTGACGACGATTGTCGGCGGTAAGGGGAAGAAAAAAGATATCGATGCACGCGTGGATCAAATCAAAGCGATGATTGAGGGTTCGAAGAGCGATTATGATAAGGAGAAATTGCAGAAGCGGGCGGCTAAGCTGGTGGGCGGCGTGGCAGTGATCAAAGTTGGTGCAGCCAGCGAGACCGAAGCGACCTATATCAAACACAAGATGGAAGATGCGTTGGCGGCGACCAAAGCAGCGGTTGAGGAGGGTATCGTGGCGGGTGGCGGTGTCGCGCTCGTGAAGGCGGTCGGGCAGCTCGCCAATCAGATGAAGAAACGCGATTTCGATCAGCATGAATTTCAGGCTGGCTATGAGATTCTCCTGAAAGCTCTGAATGAACCGTTGCGGCAAATTGCTTTCAATGCGGGCGAGCAGGATCCGGCTGTCGTGTTGAACGAGGTGATTAAGAATAAGGGTGTGAACTTTGGGTATAATGCCAATAGCAATCGTTACGAGGAGGATATGATCAAGGCAGGCATCATCGACCCGCTCAAGGTGACGCGCGCGGCACTTGAGAACGCGGTGTCGGTGGCAGCACTCCTCCTCACGACCGAGGCGGGCGTTGTGGAATTACCGGAGGAAAAAGAATCTCACGCCGGCAACCCAGGTATGGGTGGCATGGGTATGGGCGGCATGATGTAAAAAAATCGGAAGTGAAAACAAAAAGGCACTCGCGAGGGTGTCTTTTTGTTTTGGCGAAAGGAGTAGAGTGTTGTATACTGAAGGGAGCGATTTTCTTACATACACTTATGGAAAGCATACACAAGAAACGTGCCACAAGAATTCTCATAATTGAAGACGACCTTTCATTGAGTGAAATCATGCACCGGGCATTTCAACAGGCGGAGTTCGATGTTTTTTCAGCACGTACCGGCGAGGAGGGAATAGAGCAGGTCAAGACGCTCCGTCCGCAGGTGATCGTGCTCGATATCCTCTTGCCGGATATCGACGGTTTCGAGGTTTTGAAGCGCATCAAACAGGATGAGGCGGGCAAGAAAGCGCAAGTGATCCTCTTGAGCAATCTCGACGAGGTCGGCGATATGGAGCGGGCACTAAGTCTCGGCGCGACGACCTACTTGGTGAAGGCTCACTATACGCCCCAGCAGATCATCGACCGTGTGAAGATGATGTTGAAGGAACGGATCGGATCGGATTCCTACGAGGAGTAATCGTTTTTTCGTTTTTTAGATTAAGGCACTCGCGAGGGTGTCTTTTGGTTTTTATGTTACAATGAAAACAGAAAATCAATACACACACTATGCAAATACAAAACGATCGACTCAAAACTTTTCTTCTTGATTCGAATATGGTTCCGGCCGATCAGCTCGAAACTATTTTTCAGGAGGCCGAGACAACCCAGAAACCTTTGGGCAAATTGTTGCTTGAACGGAAGTTGATCGAAGAGAGTAGCCTGCAGCGGATGAGCGCCTACGTGTTGGGTATCCCATTCGTTGATCTCAAGAAGCAGACGGTTGACCCGGATGTCCTCGAGATGATCCCCGAGTTAGTTGCCAAGAAATCTAATGTGGTTGCTTTCGAGAAGTCGGATGGTAATTTGAAGGTGGCGATGCTTCACCCGGAGGATCTGCAGACTATCGATTTCATCAAGAAAAAAACAGGACTGCGAATCGTCCCATGCCTGACCACTCAAGAGAGTATCGCTGAAATACTCAAACAATATAACAAAAGTCTCGAAGCAGAGTTTACCGATATTGTTGGCTTTAAGATCGAGGAATCCAAGGATGAAGTCGAGGGTGATTTGGAAAAAATGGCGGATGGTCTGCCAGTGGTGCGGGTGGTGGAGACACTGCTCAAACATGCTATCCTGCAGTCCGCGAGCGATATCCATATCGAACCGGCTGAGAATTCCGTCATCGTGAGATATCGGATCGACGGTGTGTTGCACGATGCGATGTCGCTTCCTAAGGAATCTGCGGCGGGCATCGTGGCGCGTATCAAGGTGTTGGCCAATCTGAAACTCGACGAACATCGTTCACCTCAGGATGGTCGGTTCAAGATCAATGCCGAAAACATCAAGACTTCCTTTCGTGTGAGTGTCCTCCCGGTGTTTGATGGCGAGAAAGTCGTGATGCGATTGTTGAACGAAGGCGCGACCGGATTGACGCTCGAGAAGATGGGTATTCATGATGAAGCACTCGAAAAACTGCATCGGGATATCAAAAAACCGAACGGTATGATATTGGTGACGGGGCCGACGGGCAGTGGCAAGACGACGACGCTTTACACGGTGCTCGACATTCTCAATACGGCCGAGGTGAATATCAGCACGGTCGAGGATCCGGTGGAATACCGGATGCCGCGTGTGAACCAAACGCAGATCAATCCTAAAGTCGGGATGACCTTCGCCGCCGCATTGCGCTCGCTCTTGCGTCAGGATCCCGATATTATTATGGTGGGGGAAATCCGCGATGAAGAGACTTTGGAAATCGCCCTGAACGCCGCTATGACTGGGCACCTCGTGCTCTCCACGCTCCACACCAACAACGCCGCCGCCGCCCTGCCCCGGATGCTCGATATGGGCGCAGAGCCGTTCCTCATCGCCTCAACGGTCAATGTGATCGTGGCACAGCGTCTCGTGCGTCGTCTCTGCCCCGAGTGTCACGAGTCGTATACGCTCGAGCCGAAGCAAGTGGCTTCATTTGCCAAACAACTTCCCGTCGATGATGTCCTTGCTTATCTCAAAAAGATACTTCCTGATCAAGTCGCCGCCAAAGCTGAGTGGACGGATATTCCTTTCTTTCGATCCAAAGGGTGCGATCAGTGCGGTGGTGAGGGGTATCACGGACGATTGGGTATTTATGAAGTTCTCGAAATGACGACCGCGATCCGCAAACTCGTGACCGAAGGCGCGACTTCGGAGACGATCGACCAGGCCGCTCGCGATGAGGGTATGACGAGTATGGTGCAGGACGGTTTCTTCAAGATGGTGCAGGGCATCACCTCGCTCGAAGAGATCCTCCGTGTGACGAAGGAATAATTGTTTCTATTTTCTGAGTGCTTTGTGTAAAGTCTCCAATGAAAGGAGAGCGCACTTGAGGCGGGCGGGTGTCAACTCGATACCCAAGAGTTCGAGTAGATTTTGTGTCGTGAAATTTTGTGCTTCAGTGATAGTTTTCCCAACGAAATATTCTGAGAGGAGAGAGGCTGAGGCCTGCGAGATGGCACAACCGGAACCCTCCCAACCGATAGTTTTGATAGTTTCTCCTTCAATCTCGACATCCATTCGTAAGTCATCCCCACAGGAGAGATTCTTGGTTTCAGTGTGGTGCGGCGAATTGGGCAGTAACCCGTGACACCGCGGGTGATGATAGTGATCGAGGATTTGTTCTTGGTAGATTGAGGACATAATTACTTTCTAAAAGTTTTTTGTATTTCTTTCAATCCTGCAATCAGTTTATCAATATCTTCTACAGTAGTATAGACTGAAACCGAGAGGCGGCTGGTGGCTTGCCCCGAGGTGAAACTTTTCGGGGCGGTGAGGGCAAGTTGCTGGTGGAGCGGTTGGGCGCAGTGTTGACCGGCGCGGATGCAGATATTCTGTTCGCCGAGGATGTGCGCGATATCATGCGGGTGAATCCCTTCCAGTGTGAAGGCGATGACCCCGCTTTTTTCTTGGACATTCTGTGACCCGACGATGTGTATATCATCACCAAAAGTTTCAGAAAGTTGTGTGAGAGCATAGCTCAAAATCTCGACCTCATGCTCGCGAATAGTCTCCCAGCCGAGTGACTGGATGAATTCGATGGCCGGTTGGAGAGCGATGACCCCCGCGATATTGGGTGTGCCGGCTTCGAACTTGTGGGGTGGTTCTTTGAAAACGGATGTATTGATGCCGGCTTCGAGTACCATCTCGCCACCATATTGATACGGGCGCATCGCTTCCAGTAACGCGTAGCGAGCCCAGAGGACGCCGACACCGGTCGGGCCGAACATCTTGTGCGCCGAGAACGCGAGGAAGTCGCAACCGAGCGCCTGCACATCGAGAGGTAAGTGAGCCGCTGCTTGAGCCGCGTCTATCAAGACGAGCGTGTCGGGATTGATGGATTTCACTTTTGCGATAATTTCTTGCACCGGATTGATAGTTCCCAAGACATTTGAGACAAAAGCAACTGCAAAGAGTTTGGTTTGTGGCGTAATGAGCGCGTCGAGTTTTGCCAATTCAAGATGGCCGGTCGTATCGATCGAGAGTGTCTTAAGGGTGACGCGTGAGCGATCGGCGAGTGCCTGCCAGGGGAGGAAGTTGGAATGATGCTCGGCGAGCGTGACGAGAATTTCCGCATTGGCGGATTTCCCCTCCCCCTCAGCTGAGGGGGAGGTTGGGAGGGGGTTGGGTTGTGTTTCGAATTCAGAATCAAACCTCACCCCAGCCCTCTCCTTATCCAATGAGAGGGGGAAATTCACATTTAATGACGATGCAACAAGATTGATAGCTTCAGTCGTACCACGAGTAAAAACAATTTCTTCAGGGCGCGAGGCATGAAGAAATTCCGCGACCATCTCGCGAGAGTGTTCGTATTCGTTCGTCGCTCGTTCTGAGATTGGGTACAGACCGCGTTCGATATTGGCGCCGTAGTGTTCGTAGTATTCACATTCTTTGGCGATGACACTGGCCGGTTTGAGTGTGGTCGCTGCTGAATCAAGATAGACCAAGTCAGGATGATTTGCGAGAATAGGAAATTGTTTTCTAATGTCGTTTGGACTGAACATAGTAGAAGTATTTGGAGATTAAATAATCAATTTACAATTTTCAATTCACAATAAATTTTCAAAAATTCAATAATCAAACTAATGCAAAATGCAGATTGAACTTGTTTGAAAATTGAAACATTGTAAATTCAATGAAAACTGGAAATTGATCATTGAAAGTTACTTAAGTTTTTATACTTTTCCAACTCTTCAAACTTTCCCAACTTCTCAATCTCAAGGAGCAAATCATTCACGAACCCCTGCATCAAGAGCTGTTGCGATTGCTCCGGAGTGAGGCCGCGAGACTGGACATACAATGATTGCTCGGTGCTCGGGTGTGAAGTGGTCGAAGCGTGATGACAGATGACGTCATCGGCGAGAATTTCGAGGTTGGGTTGCGAGAAGGCCTGCGCGTTTTTCGAGAGGAGGAGGTTGCGCGTGGTCTGACTCGAAACGGATTGTTGTGCCTCGGGCGTGAGGATAATGCTGCCCTCAGAGCGGAAATGCGCCTGATCTAAGAGTACACTTTTCGTGAGGAGATGAGAAGTGGTGCGTGGTGCGGTGTGTTTCTGAGTGATATTAAGTGAAAACTGATTGTCATCTTTCCCGATACAGAGAGCGAAAATATGTATCTCTACTTCGGGTATCGTCAGTTCAAAGGTAATCTCTCCAGAACGATTGAAGAGAAAATAAATCTGCTTCTCGGGTGTGTCGAGGAGGTAGTGGGTTTGTGGATTGAGAGTGATATCGTGAAACATAAGCTTAGCCGATTTTTTTACTCATCTCAAAATTAATCAACCGGTGAAGCTCGATCGAATACTCGAAGGGGATTTCTTTGGTGACCGGTTCGAGGAAGCCGTTGACGATCAAGCCTTCCGCTTCGGCTTGTTTCAATCCACGCGACATCAAGTACAGGAGTTTTTCGGCACCGATTTTCTCCACCGTCGCTTCGTGTTCGATCTGAGCCGTCTGATCGTTGCCTTGCATTGAGGGGTAGGTGTCGGAGCGGGAATGTTCGTCGAGGATCATCGCGTCGCAGGTGACGGAGGCCTGCGCATTGGTTGCCCCCTGGCCGATATGCACCGTGCCACGATACGAAGTACGCCCGCCGTCACGTGAGATGGACTTGGAGAGGATACGCGAAGTGGTATCGGGTGCGAGGTGGTACATCTTAGCACCGGCGTCCTGATGCTGGCCCTTGCCGGCGAGTGCGATCGAGAGGACTTCACCACGGGCATGACGACCGACGAGGTAGACGGAAGGGTATTTCATCGTGACGCCACTGCCGAGATTGCAGTCGATCCACTCCATCGTGGCACTCTCCTCGGCGCGGGCGCGTTTGGTCACGAGGTTGTAGATATTATTGCTCCAATTTTGCACGGTGGTGTAGCGGACGCGTGCGCCCTTGTGGACGAAGATTTCCACGACGGCCGAGTGGAGCGAAGCGGTGGTGTAGATGGGTGCAGTGCAACCCTCGATATAGTGCACTGAGCTGCCCTCCTCGGCGATGATGAGGGTTCGTTCGAATTGCCCGAAGCGTTCGGCATTGATACGGAAATAGGCCTGGAGCGGGAGCTTGACCTCGACGCCCTTGGGAATATACACGAACGATCCACCACTCCAGACGGCTGAGTTGAGCGCGGCGAATTTGTTGTCATTAGCAGGGATGAGCGTGCCGAAATATTTTTGCACGATCTCCGGATATTTCTGCACGGCGGTATCCATATCGCAGAAAAGCACGCCCAACTTTTGCAATTCCTTGCTCATACTCTCATAGACGACTTCGGATTCATACTGGGCTGAGACACCGGCGAGGAAGTCCTTCTCGGCTTCGGGCACGCCGATGCGGTCATAGGTCTCTTTGATGTCGGCCGGTAAATCCTCCCAGCTGGTTGCTTGCTTTTCGGTGGCTTTCAAATAGTACGTGATATTGTCGAAATCAATCTTCGAGAGATCGGCGCCCCAGGCCGGCATCTTCTTCTCGAGGAAAATCTGATAGGCTTTCAATCGTTGCTCGAGCATCCACGCTGGTTCGCCCTTGATGGTCGAGATCTCCCGTACGATATCCTCACTCAAACCAACCTTCGTTTTTTGTGAAGACTGTTCGGGCATGGCAAAGCCATACTTATAGTCGAAATCGAGGTCTGATTTTGGGGATGGTGTTGACATAGAAATTATTTCTCAAAACCCTCGCGCTCAATAATTTGCACTGCTAAACTCCCGTCGCCGACCTGGGTGATACTCCCATTCTTGATCACGATAGTTGCATCCGGTTTCAGAATTTCTAAGAGTTTGGTGGAGTGGGTGATGAAGATGAACGCCTGCTCGGGTTGTTTGTGCTTTTTGAGAAACTGCCCGATAGTTTTGAGCGCATCCACATCCACACCGGTATCGACCTCGTCCCAGATGGCGAGTTTGGGTTGGAGGAGCGCCCACTGGAGTGCCTCCATTTTTTTACGTTCACCACCCGAGAAGCCATCGTTCAATGATCGGCGCAACAGTTCCGGAGCGATGTGCAGTTCTTCGGCATACTGCCCGATAGTTTGTCGCACCTCGAGCGCATTCAGTCGTGTGCCGACGGCGACGCGCAAGAGGCTCTCCACCGTCACACCAGCGATAGCCAGCGGACTTTGAAACGACAGAAAAATACCCAGTCGTGCTCGTTCATCCAGAGAGAGCGGAAGCATATCTGTATCCTTGAACGAGAGGCTGCTGTTCGTGTCCACGATGAAACTCGGATGGCCGATGATAACATTGGCGAGACTCGACTTGCCTGAACCGTTTGGCCCGATGAGCGTGTAGATTTTGCCCGCCTCAAAATCAAGCGAGATGTCTTTCAAAATCGTTTTGCCTTCGACGGTTGCGGTGAGCTTTTTGATTGCGAGCATAAATAAATTATTTTATCAGGTCTTGTAATGTGATTCCGTCCAGAGTGTCCTCTATCGCGAGCGAGAGTTTTTGCCAGACATTTTGGGTCGCGCAGCGTCGACTCATCGGACAGCCCGCGGTCGAGTTGCCGACACAGGGGAAGGGGACGAGTGCGCCGTCCAGCGTGGTGAGGATGTGTCCGGCGGTGATCTCCTCGGGTGCTAGGGCGAGCGCATATCCGCCGGTTGCTCCTTTGGTCGCCGAGACGATTCCCGCTTTGCGCAGATCTTGGAAGATCTTTTCCAGGAATTCTTCGGGCAAACCCTCCTCCTCAGACAATGTATGAATAGAAAGCGGCTCGGTTTCACCGGCCAATCGGGTCATTGCTCTGAGCCCATAGTAGGCTTTTTTTGAGATTTTCATAAAGTGGACTAATTAAGTCTGTTTTGAATATATCGTGCTCTGGATAGCTTGTCAAGAGGAATTTTTTAGTATATTCTTTTGAGAAGGTAATAATAGAAATATTGATATACTTAGGTCACCCTCTAAATTATAAGGTGTTTGCGTGTTTGTGCAGATGAGTTGCGATTTCTGGAAGAGTGTTTCCTCTGAAGCCGTTTGGTAAACCTACCACAGGCAAAGAGGGAATATTTTTCCAGAAATTGCTTTCGAAAACAAACGCGCAAACAATTTTTTTATGCCTTTTCTTGGCTTTTGGGAAAAACTGCCGCGACCATTCTTCGCTCTCGCGCCGATGGCCGATGTGACGGACACGGTGTTCCGGCAGGTCATCGCGCAACATGGGCGACCGGATGTCTTCTGGACGGAATTCGTGGCGTGCGATGGGTTGTGTAGTGAGGGGCGAAGCGCGCTCATTCGTGACCTGCAATACACCGAGGGCGAGCGACCGATCGTGGCGCAAATCTTCGGTGCAAATCCCGATACTTTTTATGAGACCGCCAGGCTGGTAGTGGAGCTCGGGTTTGATGGTGTCGATATCAATATGGGTTGCCCCGATAAGAGCGTGATGAAGCAGGGCGCCGGTGCGTCACTGATGAAAACGCCGGAGCTGGCACAATCGATCATCCGCGCGACCCAAGCGGGTGTGCGAGATTCAAACCGCATGATTCCGGTGTCAGTCAAAACGCGCGCCGGATATTTGAAAGACAAATTGGATGAGTGGTTGCCGAAAATCCTGGAAACTGAACCGGCGTTGATCACACTGCACGCTCGGACAAAAAAAGAAATGTCCACGACGCCGGCGCACTGGGACTGGGTGGCACGGGCGGTCGAGATGGCACGGGGGAGTGGCACGCTGATCGTGGGCAATGGCGATGTGAAGGATCTGGCCGATGCGCGGATGAAAGCGACGCAGACCGGAGCGAATGGAATTATGTTGGGTCGGGCAGTTTTCGGCAATCCGTGGTTGTTCAATCGGGATGGATTCGTACCGAGTCTGGAGGATAAATTGCGAGCGATGGTGGAGCACACGGAATTCTTTGAACAGAAGTGGGGCAATACCAAGAACTTTCAAATGATGAAAAAACATTATCAGGCGTATGTGAATGGGTTTGATGGCGCGAAGGCTTTGCGGGTGCAGCTGATGGATTGCGAAACAGCTGGTGAAGTGCGCGCTATCGCTGAAAATTTTTTGAAGGATCGGGAATAAATAAAGTAACTTTTATTTACGGTCGTAGATAAAAGTACTTTTTGGTAAATTTGGAAAATAATAAAAAAAGCCCTGTTACTTGGTTCAGTAACAGGAGCTCTCAATGGTTTTGAAAAATGAAAAACTGACCCATCAGATCAGATTTTGATCGCAAATACCATGTAACTCACTTAGGGGAATTGAGAGAACTCCCCATTTGTCTTGCTCTATACCAGGTATAGCTCTGGCATTTTCGTTGAAGTCTTTTATTAATGCTCGAACTGCGGCTTCTGTTTGCCATTCTCTTTTAGCAGCTAGACGTTCGCGGTCTAACTCTCGCCCAATATCACCCATGGCACTTCTCCTATTTTTTTTAATTTTTTATTAAAACTTGTTCTTTAGATCACACTACATTTCCATTACACTCTTCTTTTTATTTCTCGTCAAATGGTTTGAGCTGACCGCGAGCTGCTTGGGCCGAAGGGTAGCCTTTGTGATTGAGAACGGCAGACAATTCCTGCTCGAGGCGAGCGAAACACTCCACGCCTTCTTCCTGAAAAGTCGTGCCGACCTGCACCATACTCGCCCCCGCCAGGAGAAATTCGAATACATCCGTACCGGTGGCGATGCCGCCGACGCCGACGATATCGACCGTGTCACCGAGGAGCTGGTGAAAATTATACACATTGGCAAGGGCGACGGGTTTGATGCCCGGGCCGCCCAGACCGCCCAAGCCGTTCTTCGGTTTGATGATCGGCCTCTCTGTCTTTGGGTCGATGACGAGGGTATTACCGAGCGAGTTGATGCAGGTGAGGAAGCGGACGGGAGAGCGTTTGATGATATCCGCCATTATCTGAAAATGAGCGAGATCGAAATACGGCGGGAGCTTAAGGCCAAGGGGCTTATCACCCAAAGACGAAATCGCTTTCAGTGTCATCTCAGTTTGCTCGAAATCATAACCGACTTGCGATTTGCCGGGAACATTGGGACACGAGAGATTGACTTCGATGAAATCGACGTCGCTCCGTTGGAAGGCGGATGTCATCGTGACATATTCATTTAGTGAAAAACCAGCAATGCTTGCGACGATTGGTTTGCTATAGCGTTTCAATTGCGGGATGATGTCGAGGTAGGCTTTATAGCCGAGGTTAGGGAGTCCCATACTTTGGATACTGTTGCCGCCGGGGAGGGTGGCATAGCGCGGTTCGGGATTGCCCTCGCGCTGGAGGAGCGTGCAGGACTTCATCATGATGGT
>Ga0194043_1001076_pt1 | contig 15467 bp, 13 predicted proteins | sample JunL4415m_MetaG_FD_161274 | JGI IMG/M metagenome (GOLD analysis project Ga0194043, IMG submission 161274) | Anoxic zone freshwater microbial communities from boreal shield lake in IISD Experimental Lakes Area, Ontario, Canada - Jun2016-L442-15m | ecosystem: Environmental > Aquatic > Freshwater >...
GTTTTACATTCAGCGAAATTGAAAGATGTTGCCTCGGCGCAAAGCGCCTCGGCATGGTATTTTTCCGCTATTTTGAAGGCATTTTTGAAATCCAAAACCAAAGTGCGGTCGGCAATGCGGAAGTTTCTGTGCGAAAGCACAGAGAAAACGAAGTTTTCAGAACCAATCTTTTTTCTTTCGCCTTTGGCGAAAGGTTGAGCGTATTTTTCTTTGATTGCCCAAAAACTAATTTCAAAACAATATGGACAACATAAATTTACAAACCAAAAAGATTTTTCTCTATGCTCGAAAATCCACGGACGAGCCAGAGCGACAAGTGCTTTCCATTGAGGCGCAAATGTTTGAATTGCGAGAGATTGCTAAAAAGGAAGGTCTAAATATCGTCCGTGAATTTGTGGAAAGCAAAACCGCCAAAGAGCCAGGGCGTGAGATTTTTAACGAAATGATCGCGAGCATAGAGAAAAATGAAGCCGAGGGAATTTTAGCGTGGCACCCTGACCGCCTTGCTCGAAATAGCATAGACGGCGGACGGATAATTTATCTCGTAGATACTGGTAAAATTACCACGCTAAAATTTCCCACTTTTTGGTTTGATCCGACACCGCAGGGAAAATTTATGTTGTCTATCGCTTTTGGGCAATCAAAATATTACATTGATAATCTTTCGGAAAATATAAAGAGGGGTATTCGCCAGAAATTGAGAAATGGAATATGGCCCGCTTGGGCGCCACTTGGCTATGTGAACGACAAAAACGCCCGCTGTATCGCTGTGGACAAAGAAAAGGCAAAGTATATCAAGCGGGCTTTTGAAATGTACTCAACTGGCGAATACCCCCTCGCTCAAATCCGAAAGATTATCAATTCCATTGGCTTGGTTGGCAAGAAAGGCAAAATGCTTTCCGTCTCAAATTATCAGTACATGCTCAAGAATAAAATATATTACGGCATGATTGAATATAACGGCGAATTGTATGACGGAAAGCATGAACCGATTATCACAAAGAAACTTTTTGATTCCGTTCAAGAAGTGATGGCGAACAAAAGCAAACCGAAATCGCCAAAACTCAAACCTTACATTTTTAGAGGATTTTTCCGTTGCGGAGAGTGTGGCTGTTTCATTACTACCGAAACACAAAAAGGACATAACTATTTGCGATGTACCAAACGGAAAAATCCTTGCTCGCAAAGATATGCCAGAGAGGACGCCATCACTTCTCAAATAAAAGAAGAAATCAAAAAAGTTTCTTTGTCTTCCGCTTGGGCAAATGCTTCAATCAATTATTTTGAAAATGAGAAAATGAAGATTGCCCAAGCGGAAAGCTCTTTCGCCCAAAAAGCGAGAAATGAGCTTGTAGAGATAGAAACAAAACTCGATCGTTTGCTTGATTTACAACTGGACGGCAATTTGTCGCAAACGGAATATACCGCTAAAAAGTACAAGCTCATTCTCGCTAAAAAAGATTTGGAAGAAAAAATTTCCGCTTTTGGGCGAAAGAGCAATAATCGGTTCGAACTTGCCATTGCCTTTCTAAAAGACGCCAACCAAGCCGAAAAATACGCTCAACAAGAAAATCCCGAAAGGATTCGGGATTTTCTCAAAAAGATTGGTTCGAACTTCCGCATTGCCGACCGCACTTTGGTTTTGGATTTCAAAAATGCCTTCAAAATAGCGGAAAAATACCATGCCGAGGCGCTTTGCGCCGAGGCAACATCTTTCAATTTCGCTGAATGTAAAACTTGGCGGAGAGACAGGGATTCGAACCCTGGAAGGGGTTGCCCCCTTAACACATTAGCAGTGTGTTGCTTTCAGCCGCTCAGCCATCTCTCCAGAAACCACTTTTCTCCCGTGATTTCTCTTTCATCCTATCGGTTTTCTCTCCAAAAAGCAAGCTTCGCCTCATCCTTATTGAAAAACAAAAAATTCCGGCTTTCACCGGAGTTTTTTTAGTTGTAACTTTCGCATTTGACCTCACGCCGGTTTCCGACAAAGTATTCCCTCTTTGTCTGTGGTAAGCTCCACCAACGGCTTCAGAGGAAACACTCCGTCGAAAACCGGTACACATTTTTCAAACGCGTAAGTCCTACTATATTGTACCTAAAAATCACGACAAAAGCGATATATCAAAAAAAATAGCGTAAAAATCTCTCTTCATCTATACTGAAAGAGCTTATACTTAAAAACTTTCTCTGAAAAAAGAAATAATTCGCTCCTACCTCCCAAAGATTCTTCTTGTCGCTCTTTTTATTGGGACTACTATTTTTTTCTATAGTCGAACTTCACCCGAAGAGGTCATCGCGCGCATCGGAACCCAAAATTCCTACATTATTATTTTTGTTCTCGCTGCCCTTGGCGGTCGGCTCGCTTTTAGCGCCATCCCCTACCATGTAGTACTCATAACGCTGGCGGTCGGCGGCCTCAATCCATTTTTACTTGGGCTCGCGAGTGCCTTGGGCGTGACGCTGGGCGATGCGGTATCCTACTTCGTCGGCTATCAGGGGAGCGCTCTCATCCCCCAAAAAACCCAGAACTCTCTCCGATGGATCTACGATTTCGGTGTCAAACATCCAAAGATCATGCCACCAATACTCTTTCTTTACGCCGCTTCACCAATTTCCAATGACTTCATCGCTATCTCACTCGGCCTCTCGCGCTATCCGTTTTGGCAAATGCTCATACCGCTCAGCCTCGGCAATTTCACCCTCAACACTGCTCTCGCCCTCCTGTCAACACACACCTTTGCCTTCTTTCAAGGCACAGTTTTCTAGATTTAAATCTATTCTTTGTTTTTTTCACTTGTCTGCCCCGAACCAATTTGCGGTGAACTTGGCACGCCCTGTGAATTATCTGTTGGCAGTAATACTGATTGTTCTTGCAGTGAGCTCGTCGCATCTTCGGTTGATTGACTGTTAGTATTCGTAGGGACAGAAAACCGCGTCACTGCCACATACAGCGCGACACCCAGACCTACGACCAGCACGAAAAGAAAAAAGAATTTTCGTGAAAGACTCATACTTTTTTGAAAAATATTATTTTTCCGTATAGATAACATCTTCAGTATACTTCACCAACCCGAAGTCTCAAATTGTTCTTTCTTACTTTTTCCTGTATCATACTGAAGCTATTATTTAAATCCTCTTCTCTAGGGTTCAAAAAAATAGTATAATTAAAAAACACATCAGGTCTTCCTAAAAAAATATATGCATTATCGTTTCCGCGCCATACGATATTCCATCTCCCTCTTTGCATTCATCTTCCTTTTTCTTCCAATCTCTATTCATTGGGAGGCTTTTCGGTTTTTTCTTCAGGCGACGCGTCAATGGTGCTTATCAGTGTTATCAGGCAATTCATTGGCCGATGCTTCTCGAGAGAGCGCGCGTTTTTTGGCTAATAATCCAACTCGTATACCGGCATTCATTTCTGTTCATCGGGTGACGGCGGCATCACCTACCTGTACTATCTCCGCACCGACGGGTGGTGCTACTGTCTCGGGTGCGAGTACGAGCGTCACGGCCAATGCGACCGGGGCCACCTCTGCAGGGACTCCGCGTTCGGTACAATTCTATCTTGATGTGGATCCGGTGGCTGCGTATGCGGATATCATCAATGGCGCTACGGATACCCAGGGTTTTCCCGCACCAGGCTTTGATGAAAACGGTCTTCTCCCTACTGCTCACCGACTTGGGACTCTCGATACGACCTCTCCGTATGGAATAACCTGGGATACACTGGCAACAGCCAATGGATCGCATACACTTTCGTGTGTCACGAAAAATCGCTATGGGCAGATGACGCTCGGCTCTCCTGTTTCGATTACGGTGAGTAACGGCGATACTACTCCGCCAACGATAGCCCAAGTCACCGCCGTCCCAAGTGTCTCGCGAGACAATACGCCCAACTATACTTTCTCCTCCACCGAAGCCGGTACCATAGGCTACACGGGCGACTGTTCATCTTCCACTACCTCTGCCACGGCATCCAACAATACCATCACATTCAACACGCTCGCCCGAGGCGTTCACTCCAATTGTTCGCTTATTGTTACCGATTCATCCAGCAATCCCAGCTCTCCACTTTCCGTTTCATCTTTCGTTGTTACGTACGCGAGCGACCTCAATCAAGACCGCTCCGTCGATATTTTGGATTATGGTCTCCTTCACTCCAATTATGGTACCGCCAATGCTGCCGGTGATATCAACTTCGATGGCACGGTAAATGTCCTGGACTATGGTGTCTTACACGCAGAATACGGCGGAACTGTGTAGAGTACTGCCTTTATTACAAAAAATAACTCTCCACACTATGCATTATCGTTTCCGCGCCATACGATATTCCATCTCCCTCTTTGCATTCATCTTCCTTTTTCTTCCAATCTCTATTCATTGGGAGGCTTTTCGGTTTTTTCTTCAGGCGACGCGTCAATGGTGCTTATCAGTGTTATCAGGCAATTCATTGGCCGATGCTTCTCGAGAGAGCGCGCGTTTTTTGGCTAATAATCCAACTCGTATACCGGCATTCATTTCTGTTCATCGGGTGACGGCGGCATCACCTACCTGTACTATCTCCGCACCGACGGGTGGTGCTACTGTCTCGGGTGCGAGTACGAGCGTCACGGCCAATGCGACCGGGGCCACCTCTGCAGGGACTCCGCGTTCGGTACAATTCTATCTTGATGTGGATCCGGTGGCTGCGTATGCGGATATCATCAATGGCGCTACGGATACCCAGGGTTTTCCCGCACCAGGCTTTGATGAAAACGGTCTTCTCCCTACTGCTCACCGACTTGGGACTCTCGATACGACCTCTCCGTATGGAATAACCTGGGATACACTGGCAACAGCCAATGGATCGCATACACTTTCGTGTGTCACGAAAAATCGCTATGGGCAGATGACGCTCGGCTCTCCTGTTTCGATTACGGTGAGTAACGATATAGTACCGCCTGTTCGTTCCAATGGATCGCCATCAACCAACCTCCCTGCCGGTACGACTCAAGCGACGCTCTCACTCATCACTAATGAAAACGCCACCTGCAAATACGCCACTTCGGCCGGTACCGCCTATGCATCCATGCCGAGCACCTTCACGACGACGGGAGGCACGAGCCACAATACAGTAGTGACTGGTTTGTCCAACGGAAATTCATACACGTACTCCATACGCTGCCAAGACGCTTCCTCGAATCCGAATACCGATGATTATTCGATCACTTTTTCCATCCTCAATCCCTCCGGTGATGGCACACCTCCCAGCGTCCCTCAAAATGTTTCGGCGGCTCCGGTAATTTCCTCGGTAGCGCTGACGTGGAGTGCCTCCACCGACAATGTCGCCGTAGTCGGCTACAAAATTTTCCGTGACAACATCCAGGTTGCGACATCGGCCACTACCAATTACACCGACTCCAATCTCAATCCAGGAACAACCTATAGTTATAAAATAGCGGCCTATGATGCGGCGGCCAATACATCGACATTCTCAACACCCATCAATGCACTCACCACCACCGACACGACACCGCCCAGCGTCCCTCAAAGTGTCACAGTAGCAGCCACTTCAAATACGACAACCTCTTTATCATGGAGCGCATCGACCGACAATATCGGCGTAGTCGGCTACAAAATATTTCGCGACGGTACCCAGATAGCAACGATCGCCGGCACCTCATTTAGTGACGCCAATCTGGCAGCTGTAACAACGTACGCATACCAAGTGTCTGCTTATGATGCGGCCAATCTGGAGTCAGCCCACTCAGCCTCGGTCGCTGTGACGACAACTGCTACACCAGCGCAAGTGACTGCCACGAAGAAAGAGACCAAAAAAATCACCGTTGTTATAAAGCCGAATCGTGTCCTCAAAAACAGCGCTTCCGTTATAGCGCGCGGAGGGTCATTGATTCAATATGGTCGTCGCTTTTCCAAAAACGCTTGGGTTCGATTATACTTCCAACGAGCAAATGGGAATTACTATCCTCCAAAACTCATCAAGACCAATTCAAAGGGTAATTTTTCCATCAGTTACGATAGAGTAAACAAACCAGTCGGAACTTATTTATGGTATGCCGTTGAAGTGAAAACGGGCACAAAATCACACAAAAAAGACTACATCGTCTACGATCCCAAAAAAGAAAAAAAGCCCACGGCGCCTAAAAGCAAATCGTCATCATCAACTACCAAAACTACCAAGTCATCCTAACCGCTATGAATGAACTCTTCCCTCGAACCGAATCGCTGGAATTCCGCGGGATGGGTACCGACCTCGGTCTGCTCATCGTGGTCAGAGACGAGGCGGAATATGTGCGAGCGACCGCGGATATGGTCTCGGCGCGCGAAATATATGTCCGCTACGAAAAAATCTTCAGCCGCTTCGATCCGGAGAGCGAACTCTCCCATCTCAACGCATCCCTCGGCGAGTCACTACCAGCCTCGAGAGAAATGCTCGAGGTAGTCCGGCATTCTCTCACCTACCACAAAAAATACCACGGCCTCTTCGAACCGCGGATAATCGCCGCACTCGAAGCCGCCGGTTATGCTCGTGATTTCCAGCAGAACGACTTCACACCAAGCACTACACTCCAAACAGTGGACACATCACGCCCGCTCGTGGAAGATTTGATTGTTTCAGATACGACCGTACAATTCCGACACCGGATGGATTTCTCCGGCATCGTGAAGGGATACACCACTGATAAAGTGACCGAGTTTTTCCACTCGCGCGGGTGGAACGACTTTCTCGTTGATTCCGGTGGCGATATGTATGCCTCCGGCCAACCGTTCGACGCTGACACTTGGCATATCGCCATCGAGGGCATTCATACCGGACGACTAACATTATCACTCTCTCATATCGCCGTGGCCACCTCGGGTATCAGTCGTCGCAAATGGGAGCGTGATGGCAAACGCTTTCACCACCTCATCCATCCCGAACATCCGGAGGATTTCGCTTTCGATGTAAAGACTATCTCTGTAATCGCACCCTCCACAGAGGAGGCCGATGTCCTCGCCAAAGTACTCTTCATTCAAAGTGACGAAGAACGCAAAAAAATGGCGGTCGATCACAACATCGCCGCCCTCGTACTCTACTATAACCGCGGCGCCTGGATCTCCCCCGCAGCTAAGCGATACTGTTCCAACTCACTGCAATCATAACAAAAGCCGCATTCGCTTGCTCGTTCCTGCCGATTACTTCCCCACCAACGCCAACTGCCGCTTGAATACCCCGAGCAATTCTTGGTACATCTCCATCATGTACGGCTTCTCTTTCTCTGTGAAATACAGCCCGGGCATCGAATTGAATTCGACTATCCACGGTCTGGAATTTTCATCAAACATAAAATCAACCGCAAAAATCCTATCGGTAAAAGAATCGAGTATGGCATGCACGTGTCGCAAAACTGGATCCAGTGATTTCGGCAGATTTTCGATGGGCACGATAGTCAATGTTCCGCCCTGCGCGAGATTGGCTAGGAAACAACCGTCTTTAGGCTCTCGTATATACGCATAGATGAGTTTTTTTCCCACAAAAACCAACCTCAGATCATGCGTCGAGTCACTCAGGCCGGGAATACCGTTCGATGAATCGATAAACTCTTGCACTATTTTCTCGTTTGAAAAATCCAGAGATCCTATTTCGGATTTATTGACGATACAAACGCCATTGCCGCCGCTTTCACTCACCGGCTTGACGACTATTTTTTCCGTCTTCAATTCCGGCAATACCGTATTCAGTTCCGCCTCCGATTTCACGAACCAATTCTTTTTGGACCACTCAGAAAATATCAAACTCGTAATGAATTTGTCATCAATCACCCGTGTGAAGTTTAGATCGTTGATAAACGGGTAATGCTCATTGATCACTAGTTTTTCACGGTAGGTGCCTATATCAGCTTTCGTTTTGTCGTAAATGAGATCCGGGGTAATCGACTCAACTTTAGTCCAGTTTCCCTCTGTTCCCTCATACTTCCACGCGTGTTTGAAGATATGATTTTCCTTGTCATACCATTGATACGATGCCCGGTACATTTGTATGCCGTTTTCTTTGCACAGAGTATAAAAATGCTCGTACGAATACTGATATTCCGCATTGATAAAAGGCTTCGATTTTTCCCACTTGCTCTTCCCAAAAAGAATGAGTACCTTTTTCATAATTCAAACTGTTTAAAAAAAGCCCCTTGGTTTCTTGGGGCAACTCTCCTCTCAGAGTGCATACTGCAATCATTTTCCGCTGTACATCAGATATTAATACTACACTATATGATGTAAAATGTCAAGTACACGAAAAATTAAGGCTTGAAATAGCTCAATTTTGCGGATTATTGGTTACATTTGGGTCGACGAAGGTTCCCTCCCAGCGAGGTAACATCGGGTCATTAAAATCTGGTGGTGTATTCCCAAGCGGATCACTCTTGTTCACATAATACAGAATGCTGTGTCCCGTATACTCCGTACGGATGCGGGACGGATCTTTTTTGGCGGCTTTTTTGGCAGAGAGTTTTTTGCCACTTTTCGTATCATAATATTTCGTATCACCATTGTCCGGTGTCCCCGTGATGAGCAGCTTGTTCGATGTCACGGGCGTATAGGGTGTGAAATTTTCCACCGGTGTGCCACGGGTCGCTGCCACCATGAAGTTATGCCAGAGCGGTGCGGCGGCATAAATACCATCCGATCCGATTTTCATCGGCGTATTGTCGTTATTGCCCACCCACACTCCGACTGCGAGCGATGGTGTATACCCAATTGTCCAGGCATCGTGGAAGTCCTGCGTCGTGCCCGTCTTGGCCGCCACTGGACGATCCGGCAGGATGAGCGGGCTGCGTGTGCCAAAAACCGGCGCCCGGGCAGTGTTGTCCGAGAGCACGGAATTAATCTTCCGGGCCGCCTCCACATCGAGCACCTGCGTCGTGCTGGTATTCCCTCCTCCCTGATCCAACTGTTTGCCCGATTGGTCTGCGATACTCATGACACCATGTGTCGGTGTCCGTGCACCCTCTCGTGCGAACACGCCGAAGGCCGAAGTCATATCGAGCAACTTCACTTCACCGCCACCCAACACGAGCGACAATCCAAATCGACTCGGGTCACTCAGAGTGGTAATACCGAGGCTGCGCGCCATAGCCAACGAGGAATCAGTCCCTGCCAGATACAGCGTCTCGACGGCCGGAACATTGAGCGACATCGCCAAGGCATTACGCATCGGCAATACGCCATGAAATTGCCCGTCATAATTTTGCGGTACATACTGCTTGCCCGTACCATCGGGACCAAAGTTGATTTGTTTGTCATCCAATAAGGTCTCTGGTTGAAAACCCTTGGCAAAAGCCGTCGCGTACACGATCGGTTTGAACGAGCTCCCCGGCTGGCGCGATTGCACGGCGACATTCACCTCTCCATCGATAGTCTTGTCGAAAAAATCCTTGCTCCCGACCATCGCGAGTATCTCACCCGTCTTGGGGTCGATCGCGGTCAGCGCCGCATTGGAGGCGTTGTATGCTACGTTTTTGGCAGCACTCTCACGCACTGTTTGCTCTGCTTGTTGTTGCAGATTCCAGTCGAGCGTCGTCACGATCTTCCAGCCACCCGTCTCGAGCGCATCGCGACCGTATTGCTGTTCCAGTTGATCAAGTATATAGAAGACGAAGTGCGGTGCCTGGATCGAAGTTGAAAACGGTACGATCTGCGCCGGCGTATCCGCAGCCAGCGCGAGCGTCATCTGACTGCCCGTGATGAAACCCTCCGCTGCCATCTGCCGGATGACCTGATTTTTTTGCGCCATCATACTCGAATGATTTGCCACATAGGGCGAGTAGAGGCTCGGTGCTTTGGTGAGCGATGCGAGGAGCGCTGCTTCGTCCAAGAGGAGTTTGTCGGCCGACTTCCCGAAATAGGTTTCCGATGCCATCCCGATACCATAGGTATTCGCGCCATAGGGCACGCGATTGAGATACATATCGAGGATCTGATCCTTGGTGAAATTGTTCTCGATCTTGAAGGCCATCACCGTTTCGAGGATCTTGCGTTTGAAAGTGCGCTCCCGACTGAAGTACGCGTTGCGCGCCAGCTGCTGCGTGATGGTCGAGCCGCCCTGCTCGATATGCCTGGCCTGAATATCCACCCAGAGCGCCCGGAGCGTCCCGCCGATATCCACCCCATAATGCGAATAGAAATTGCTATCCTCCGTCGCCACCGTCGCCACTCGCACCGCATCGGGTATCTGGTCATGTGTCAGCACCACGCGGTTTTCTTCGCCGTGCAACTGATAGAGGATATGCGTCCCTGTCCGATCATATATAGTCGAAGTCTGCGCGAGCGGGAGATTGGTCAGCGTAGAAGCAGAGGGCGTCGCGAAGAAGTACACGCATGCGAGACCGAAGAAGATACCAATAATAATCAACGCGAAAACATACCCCGCCCACAAAGCGACGCGAAGAAATTTGTTCCCCAATTGCGCCCAAATCTGCCGAGTGTCCGTCATAAATAACCCAGAAATAAGTAACTCTCAGCATAGCACTGAAACAACAAAAACACAACGCCACACCGCGCAGTTTGGCATAGTACCAACAATTTTATGCCCGATCAAGCCTTGATCGATTACAATCCAAACTCCTTCCGGATCAGTCCGGCCGATATCCGTCCCGATTCATAGATCGTCGGCAAACCGCTCCCCGGGTGCGTCCCCCCACCAACTAAGTACAGATGCTCCACGGACTCCACTTTGTTATGCGGGCGAAACCACAACATCTGCCCGAGATTGTGCGCGAGGTTGAAGGTCGCCCCAAAGAGAACACGGTACTCCTCTTCCCAATCCACCGGCGTTATGATTTTTTCGGATTCGATATGCTCGGCGATATCATCCATACCCAGTCGCTCGCCCAAGAGCTCGAGTACCCGTGCTCGTATCCGCGGTGTCTCGACCGTCCAATCGATATCCGCCCCGATCTGACGATTGGGCACCGGCACCAACACATACAACGCCGTCTTGCCCGGAGGTGCGAGTGTCGCATCCGTCTCCGAGGCATCACGCACATACAACGAGAAGTCGGGATAAGACAGCGTCCCACCGAAAATCCCCTCCACATTTTTCTTGTAATCCCGCGCAAATATGATCGTATGGTGACGCACATCGTAGCGCTTCGATAATCCGAGATACAACATAAATGTGGAGCACGAATATTTCTTCGCCTTCACCTTGGCATGCGTATGCTTGGGCACCGCGCCATCGCACACCAACTCCGTCATCGCATGACCGAAGTCCGCATTCACGATAATCCGATCAAATGTCTCCTCGCTCCCATCCACGAACCGCAAACCCGTGGCCATCCGACCGGAAAACAAAATCTCATCCACCGTGCGCCCATATCGGATCCGGCCGCCCTCCTCTTCGACCACCCGCGCCATCGCCTCGGAAATCCGCGACAACCCACCCTCGACATGATAGATGCCGTAGTGATGTTCGATATACGGGATCATCCCAAACGCACCCGGACACTCCCATGGAGACATACCGAGATACTTCGACTGAAAAGTAAAACATATCCGCGCATCGGAACTCGAGAAATAATCCCCGAGCACATCGAAGAGCGATCGTCCAACCGAGAAGTGCGGTATCGCCCGCAAGAAATCCCTGTCATACAACCGTGTAAAACTACTATAGTCCTTCAAGAGGCAGGGCAACAACCGTTTCAGTCGGCGACTCTCCCGATCCTCGAACCGCGCCAGTCCGTCCACCTCGTCCGGAAACACCCGTGCCCACTCCTCTCGCATCCGATCCGGATCATCATAGATATCGATCTGTTTGTCCACGAATGACAAGCGATACATCGGCGCCAGTCGGGTAAACGAGAGGTAGTCCGAACTCTGGCGACCCGTCTCGGCGAACACTTGATCCAATACATATTTCATCATGAGAAAAGTCGGCCCGAGGTCGAACCGATACCCACCCTCCAATGTCACTTGCGAGTTGCGCCCGCCGGGAGCATCGTTCTTCTCGAAGATCGTCACATCGAACCCGTGATGCGCGAGCAACATGCCGGCCGTCAATCCGCCCGGTCCCGCCCCTACGATCGCTACTGTCGGTTGGTGTTCCATATGGCAAAAAACTTAACGGATCGGACAGCTATTCCGCCCGATGAGCGCGTAGAGCGCGCACCACGAAGCAAGTGCTTCATAGAGACAAAACACCCCGGCAAGCAATAGCACCCAATTCGAAAACTTCCACGCCAGCCCAAACAAAACGACCGCCAGCACCAAGCGAATGACCCGATCCATCGTCCCGATATTCTTCTTCATATGCCAGTGTGATTAAAAAGTGATCAACATCTACTCGTGCCTTCAGTATACCACTTTCTCTCCGCCGACTGATCACCGAGAGTGTCTCTACCTCTTTTTACACCGTTTTTCTCGCGATGATGTGCAACTCATGAAAAGTATGCGCTCCGAGTTTCTTATGCATACCGTCGTATGAAAAAACCATGCCCACACCCGAGATCGAGAAAATTTTTAGGGAGGTTTTTATAATAATCGGATTGAAAAATTGACACGCATAAACCGTCCTGATATTCTGAAATGCAGAAAGAGGTTTTTGCAAAACTCTTTCTCGGTAACGAGCTACCAATTATGCAAGAAAATTTTGCATATTGACTCGTTTTTGTTTTTCTCCCAACGAGGAATGAACAATGAAACAGTTCTTTAGTTTGACGATACTCTCGCTTTTGGCGCTTCTGTATGCCTCTACAGCGTACAGCTACGGCTTCGGCGATAACTGGCAATACGCTCAATGCTCCTACAAAAAATCAGGTAAGACTGTGTGGGTCAACTACAAACATGTCGGTGTCGACAGGATGGCTCCCGCTGGAAGACAGGTCGTTGTTTGGGATCATGTTTACTTCCATCAAAAGCATTTAGATAGCGACCCGCGATGGAAATGGGCAGTAGTGGCTGATACCTTCGATGCCAAAGCTACCTATTTGTTTATGCATTTGGAGAATGTTCCGAACTTCCAAGTCGGCCAAGATCTCTATGGGCAAGTAATTGGTACAGTCGCCGATCAAGGAAGTAATTCGCATATCCACGCTTCATATCGAGGAAAACCCTTCAACTCAAGCATGAGTTACAAAGGGGCACTTCCACCGAGCATATGTACCGATGGCAGAAGTGGGTTGCCGAATTATCCCGAGGCATTTGCATCACCCAACTCATGGGTCTACCAGGTCTATTGATTCTATCGGGCGTTATGCCCACAAAAAAACGCGCTACGATTCATTTCCGTAGCGCGATTTTATTTCTTCTTTCAGAATTGGACTCTGCTTTTATTTATTGAATTGAAAATTCTTCACAAACTGTTTCTCTGTGTCAGACAGTTTGTCCGGTGTCATTGGTGTATCAAAGCTATTCCCGTGAAATGATAGTTGATACACACTCCCGTTACGCTCGGCATAAATCGTGTAAAAATTCACAAAGCTATCGGTTTGAACAGCAAACCAAGCTGATTGACCAGCAAAAACGATTGGTTGAACATCACTAAAAAATCCGCTCTCCTTGAGATACTGCTCGAGGCTTTTTCCTTCGGTATTGTTGGGAATATTTTTCGCATCGGAATACGAGGAAACAACGATATCCGCTTGCGGGCCCTCACCGATCGTTCCTTTTTTCTTCCAATCGATTTGCTGTTGCATTGTTTTCGTACTCCACAGTTCGAGTGAGTTTTTATCCGCACTCTCGCTTACCGTCCACTCTTGTGGATACCAAAAGGTGAAGTTTTGTGTCACACTGGCATACGATTTCCAATTGGGAACATTTTGAATTTTCGGAGTAACCGTATTGTTTTGCTGGCTCACTGGAGTAACGATGGGCGCTGTCGCTGTCGGTGATTTTTTCCACACGAAAAAACCTACGACCAGAAGAATAAGAACAGCGACGAATAGAGCTATGAAAGATTTATTGGACATAATTTCAAGAGTTAGAGGCAAATAAAGACACGGGATGATTGTACATTATTGTGACCCAATGAGCAAGCTCGTTCCCCAAGATCTTTTTACACCGTTTTCCTCGCGATGATATGCAGCTCATAAAAAGTATGCGCTCCGAGTTTCTTATGCATACCGTCGTATGAAAAAGCTTTTTGCTCGATAATCTCCACATCACCCAATGCACCTGCCACTTCCTCCAGCGTATATTTAGTCGGAACACTGAGCGTCTCCTCAGGCGTGAATGTGAAAATCTCCAGCACTCCGCCCGGGTTCAATGCTTTGCACAGTGCGGGAATAAATTCCTGAAGCACATACTCCTTGGGTAAAAACTGAATGCTGTGATGCGCCACGATGATGTCGTATTTCTTGATCGGCTTCCATTCTTTGAGGTCGGCGACGGTATAGGCGACGGTCGGCACACCTTGAAGTGCTGCCGGTGTCTCCGCCTCCCTATCTATCGCATCCACCTGCAATCCGCGCGCAGCGGCATAGAGCGAGATGAAACCCTGCCCGCAACCGAGATCGAGAAAAGTTTTGGCGGTAGGGTGTATTTCAAAAAGACTTGGGTATGAGTATTTCATAGAATGTGAGAGTAAAAAAATAAAAATGTCCTTCTGGTAAGTGTAACCCAGAAGGACAGATTTCGAAAGGCTTGTTAGTCTTTCAATTTAACGGAAATCAATTCAGATGTTTTTCATCCAAAGTGAGTCCAGTGGACGCAGTAATGTTGCCACTGCAATTACAGGTACAGCCAGTATTGCTACATGTGCAACCGGCAGCTGCCGTACATGCCCCAGCCAAACGCAAAGCCGGATCAGGCCATAACTTTTCATCCAATTCGCCAAAAATCGATTGAGCAAACTCGCGTGTTCGCGTGTAGCCTTCGAGTTCCGGTTTATCGGAAGGAGTATGGTCGATGAAGCTTCCATTGAAACCGTTGCAAAAAGAACGGTAGTGCATCGTATAGACAATGAATGTGTGCCACATCTCATCGACAAGCTTCGAAGGTGAGCACGGTTGTTGGCAAATGATAGAGACATAGAGAAAACGCTTCATTTCGAGGAAAACACGCTCAGCATCTTCGAGAGATGTATCGTGTTCTTCGGCGAACCGTTTGCATACGCCATCATTTTGATAGGCCTCCATTTCTTTCCAGAGGGTCGGGTTGTGCAGAGCTATATGAACCGCTCCACATGTCGCAGTAGCTTGATTTTGTTGCATGATAAGGAACTCCTTGGTTGTGTTTGATTTGACGTCAAATGCAACGGTACTTTGTTGCATTTACACGGTATCGAAAGATTACCATTCTGTCAAGCCGGGTCGAAAATAATTCCGATGGTGTCCTCCCGCACTCGATCCGGGATCCAGGTTGGATTTTCCAAATTCACGGTCGATCAAAGTTTCCAAAAAAATAATCAAACCAACTGAATCAAGTATACATCAAATGAAAACCAGCCCGAAGGCTGGAATAGGAATATACCTGAAAAGTCTTCTTATCTACCGACT
>Ga0194043_1001080_pt1 | contig 15435 bp, 17 predicted proteins | sample JunL4415m_MetaG_FD_161274 | JGI IMG/M metagenome (GOLD analysis project Ga0194043, IMG submission 161274) | Anoxic zone freshwater microbial communities from boreal shield lake in IISD Experimental Lakes Area, Ontario, Canada - Jun2016-L442-15m | ecosystem: Environmental > Aquatic > Freshwater >...
TTCAGTGAGCGCGCGGTGATGGCCTGGACCGCAGGGCTGTTTCCCGCAGCAGCGTAGCCAGCCACTAGCGCGGCGTAATCCGTGTGGGCGTCGGCAGCAAGCTTGACCGTGAGTGCCTCTGCGTCCTTTGTCGGGGTGACGGTGTGGGCGGTCAGGAGCCCCGAGTCGGCACCCGGAGAAACCGTCAGATCGTCAAGCGCATCTTCGTAGCTGGAGTGCACGCCTGTCTCGGCGGGTGTCTGGTCGGTGTGGAGCGGATTGGCGGTGTCGGAGAGGTAGTGCGACAGCAGTCCGAGCGTTCGGCTTGCGGCGATCCGGTCGCCTCCACGCAGCTCGCTGACCGCCTGGCGGTAAAGTGTCGCAACCCGGACGGGCGAGTCGCCATACGGGTCGCCGGTTCTGTCATAGACGTGGTGGTAGAAGTCGCGGAGTACCATGTCGGGGTCGTCGCAGGCTGACTGTGCTGTCGGCCAATCGACCCAGTCGTAGCCTTGTTGCACCGCGCTCTGGTTGGCGTGGTAGAGGATCCAGTCGTGAGTGCCAAAACCCTCGCCGTACTGCGGGCCGTTAGCCCAGCCCATCGCGAAGACCGGAAACGCACACAGCAGCGCCAGGCCGATCCCGAAGGCCGCCGCGAGACGTGCGAAGCGAGCCCTCATCCGCACGCGCACCCCGGAATCTCCCCGGGCCGATCGCTGCCGGACAGGCCAGCAACGGCTTCAGAAATATCCGCCAGAGCGCGAGGCGCCAGCCGGTAATACACCCACAGCCCGCGCTTCTCGGCGACGAGCAGCCCAGCGTCCAGGAGCGTCTTCATGTGGTGAGAGACAGTGGGTGCGCCAATCCCCAGCCGCTCCGAGAAGACGCAAGCACACACCTCGTTGCCACCGCAGCGCACGTCCCCGGCGTCTGACGCGGTCGCCAGAATGGTGACAATCTCGCGACGAGTACTTGATGCGAGAGCTTTGAAGATCCGGTCGACTTGGATGGTCTCCTCGGCGAGCCTGGTCATTGGTGACCCCTCTGACAGTTCGATGACTGTCGAAACAGTACCTGCCCAGAGGCCCGCCCTGCAAGTCGCGTGGCGTCGCGACACGCCAATCCCCAGACCGGTCGCCTCGGAGCGCGCGTGCGCTATGCTGATGGGCCACATGCAGATTGCCCGAGGGAGTTCCTCGTGCTCGGCGCAAGCAGCGTCCGTATCGGAGTGACGCAACCGTGAACTTCTCAGACATCGCCGCTGTTGTCACCGGAGCGGGAATCGGTGGCGGGCTGCGCTATGTCCTCAGCTACTGGATCGCCGAGCGCTGGGGGGCGTCGTTTCCGTGGGCCACCTTCGTGGTCAACATCTCCGGAGCGTTTCTTCTTGGCATCGTCGTGGCGCTTTCGATGGAGCGCAGTTTGATTTCTCCCGCTTGGCGCCTGTTCCTAGGCGTCGGAATCCTAGGCGGATACACCACGTTCTCGTCGCTGTCATATGAAAGCATCGCGCTCATGCAGCGCGGCCTCGTGATGCAGGGAACACTCAACATGTTCGGCTCGGCACTAGCAGGACTTGCGGCCGTGGCCGCGGGGGTTCTCGTCGGCAGAATGGTCTAGAACACCGCGGGTTGCTGGATCAATACACCCAGGGAATCAGCTTCTTCACGCGCGCCTGATACGCGCCGTAACCAGGGAACTTCTCGGCGAGCCAGCGTTCTTCTCGGCGGGCCTTGACGTCGAACAGGGCGAAAAGCAGGAGTGCGTAGCCGAGGGTGAGCCAGCTGTTGACCCATAGCGCCCAGCCGAACGATGCGAAGATGAGTCCGCTGTAGATCGGGTTACGGACGATACGATAGGGACCTGTGATCACAAGCGTCGATTCGGCGCGCGGATACGGAAGCGCCGTCAGGTTCGCTCGGCCGAGACCGGCGAGGCCCGCGACGGCGAGCGCGCAGCCGGCAAGCATCAGAGCGAGCCCCACCGTCGATGCAAGCGCCCCGATCCGCGCACCCCATGCGGGGATTGGAGGAAGGGTTCGCGGTCCGAAGACGACCAGCGCCAACAGCAGCCCCTGCACGACGACATACCACTCGCCGCGTGTTCCCCTCCACCACGATGCGCTTCTCTCCACGGTTTCTCCAAAGTCGATTCATTTCGCCTTCGCAACGATGACCGATAGTGGGGTTGCGGCAAAGACCCCTAGGCAAGGTCTGAAGCCAAAAAGAATAGCCTCACCTCCCCCTCCTTGTGCAAAGAAACCCGGTTTGGCAGAGCCGGGTTTCTTTGCGTTCTGAGCTAGAAGATCTCAGTTCGTCGGCCGCTCGTGAGCCTACTGCGCTGGAACAGCGGCGCCCTCGGCCTTGACGATGCTCGTGACACTAATCTCGGGGCCCGCCATCCGGATCGAAGCTCCGTCGAGTTTCGTGCCTTTTGCAATCACTTGGTTGCCCTCAAGCGTCTGCAGCGTCGAGCCAATATCTCTGGCGTTCGCAATGACCGCGACTGTTTTGGCTGCTCCCCCAGCGGCTTGGGACCCGCCGAGGATTACCCACATGCCCCCTTCAAGATCGCGGTATTCAAGCGTCCCAATCGCCTGTGCGCTTCCGTCAGCGAGCTGTGTCAGTCCGGGCTCGAGCTTCGTGGCGTCGCCCCCGGTGGCCGGCGTACAGCCAACAAACGAGCCCGCGGTGGTGAGGACGAGCAGTGCCGAGACTATGCGCATGAGCATGCTAGCTCCCAAGTCGATGTCCCTGGTAGCTCAGAGCATAGCTCGGCGAGGTGCATTTCGCAGCAATCGGCGGGCGCTCTGAGGCTTGATACGCACCGTCGCGTCTAGCCGAGCGGCTCCTCGACCGGTATCGGTTCCGGCCCCGACTCTGCAAAGACGACGGCCCCGACGATCACCGCGCACGCCGAGAACTGAGCCCACGATAGGGACTCTCCACGCACCGCCCATCCCGCAAGAAGTGCTATCGCCGGAATCAGGTTGATGGCCAGCGAAGCTCGGCTGGCAGGCATCAGTTTCAGCGCCGAGTTGTACAGCCCGAACGATCCCAAACTCACCGCGACGCCGAGATAGACGACGCAGGCCCAGGCGACAGGCGGAGCAGACAACCAGGTGGCCGGATTGGACGCGAAGGCCATCGGGGCGAAAAACAGGATGCCAATGGCGGCCTGCATGCCCGTGAGCAACCACGGGTCGTAGCGGGCACTCAGGTGTTTGACCGCCAGCATTGAGCCTGCAGCCGCAAACATCGCGAGCAGCTCGAGCGAGTTGCCTAGGATTGGATTGGAGGCGCTCTCCTGGACCGTGCCGCCAAACGACAGCACGGCTACACCCGCGAGCGAGAGAGCGATTGCGACCGCGCTGCGCCACGACAGCCGCTCGTGCAGGAACAACCACGCACCACCAGCTACAAGCAGCGGCACGATCGCCGAGACGACTCCTGCCTGACTCGAGGTCGTGAACTGCACGGCATAGCCCTCGAACAGGTAGTAAAGGCACGGGATACATGCGGCGGCGAGCAAGAGGATCTTCCAGTCCCCGCGCCGATAGTCCGGGCGCGGCACCCGCGTCCAAAAGGGGGCGAAAACGAGCGTCGCCACAGCCATTCGCAGCCAGATCACGGTCATCGGCGTGAAGCTGTCCAGAGCGATCTTGATCGCGACAAAACTCGTGCCCCAGAACAGCACCGCCCCACCCAGAAACAGCAACGGGAGCGCGGCACGACGAGAGTTGGGTGTGCTCAATCAGATGGCCTCGGAAGTCGATGGTCAAGGACAGAGAGTCTAGCGCAACGGCAATGCTGAGCCCCGTTCGGTCCCCTCATTCACGATGCGGGCGCCGTCGACTCCTATCCCGCAGTCGCAGGAGCCTTAGCACTCGCCGCGGGCTTGTTCTTTCCGCCTGGCAAGAAGCAGCTCACTACAAAGCCAAACAGTCCAATGATGCCAATGGCAAACAGCGCCTGCTGGAGCCCCTTGTTGCGCGCCGTCTGGTTGAACTCAACGAAGCTAGCCGATAGGGTCGGCGCGTCCCCTTTGGACTTCAGGTAGACCTGCAGTTGGGTGTTGCTCACGGTCTGAGCGTCCTTGGTCACGGCTGCGACAACGATTCCTTTTTCGGCAGCGGAGACGCCTGGGAACCGGTCGACCTGGACAGCGAGCGAGCCAATCAGTGTGGAGATGAGGATTGCGCCCGCCACGGCCGTTCCAAAGGCGCCGCCCAGGTTGGACATCGAACGGGAGAGACCGGAGATCTCGCTTTGCTCGGCTTGGGCCACGCCACCCTGAGTCATGTTCATCAACGGTGCAGTCACCAGGCCGATGCCGATGCCCGACGCGATCATGCCGGGCAGGAAGTCCCACTGGATCGCCGTGGCCTTGAGCTCCATCGCCACCAAGACGATGCCCGCCGAGAAGATCAGCATGCCGACTTGGATGAGCAACTTGGGCGCGATAATCTGCGTGAGCTTGGTGACCTGACTGGCGACCAGGATGATTGCGATCGTCATCGGCAGGATAAGCAGACCGCTGTGGAAAGCGGTGTAGCCCAGTGCGATCTGCATGAAGACCGGCGCCACAAAGAGGAAGCCGGCCTGCATGAACATCAGCGCGAGGATTGCGAGCAAACCAAAGAGCACCGTGCGCTGGCCGAACATCTTGACGTCGAGCAGCATCGACTTGCCGGCCTTGTCGCGCGCTCGCTCCCACAGGGCGAACGCCGCGAGAACGACAACGCCGATGATGACCAGCGGGAACACCGGCGAGATGCCACCCTTGGCAATCAATTGGGCCTTGAACACAATCACGGGTTCTCGTGCGGCGATCCATCCGTACTTGCTCGCCATCAGCGGTCCCAAGACGAGAAACGCCATGCCCACTATCGAGAGGACCGACCCGACGTAGTCGAGCTCGACTTTGGGTCGCGGCTCCTTTGGCACCTTGATGGTAGTGGAGATCAGGAGGATAGCGACCACGACGAGCACCTCAAGCGCAAACGAGACGCGCCATGTGAGGTTATGCCACGTAACATAGGTGGTCAGAAAGCCGCACACCAGCGGCCCGAGCGCGGCACCCATCGCCGCAATCGCACCCACCGCCGCAAACGCACTGATACGTACTTTTCCAGCCGGAAAGGTTGAGCCGATGATTGCGTAAATGGCTGGGATCATCAGCGCGGAGCCGAGCCCTTCGAGCAGGGACCACCCAAGCATCATGACCGGCAGGCTCGGGCTGATCGCGGTAATGGCCGCGCCGACGCCATACATGCCTACGCCTATCAGGAACGTCGAGCGACGTCCCCAGATGTCGCCGAGCTTGCCACCGGTCAGCATGAACGCCGCCATAACCAAGGAGTAGATGACGAGTGCACCCTGCACGCCGGCGACCGTAGTGTGGAGGCTCGGGACTACCGAGGTGACCGCGACGTTCATCGCTGTGGTGTCGTAGGCGTTGATGAACTGGGCCATGCAAAGCGTGATGAGGATGAGCTTGAGGGGAAGGGCAGGGGTTCCCGCCGATGCCGAACCTGGTACTGGCGCAGCCGCAGTTGCAGCCTGCTTGCTCATTGGCCCTCCCTCTCGCGTAGAAAAAGGCGAGCAGCGTCCGCCCTCGCCCCGTCTTCACATCGTACTCCAACCACAGCCCACGCGAGCAGGCTAGGAGCTGGTTGCGTTGGGACTAGGGGTGCGGGCAAACTCGAGTCGGGGACAGACCCCACGCCGCCAAGCGATCGGCGCACTTGACTGGTCACGATGGTGTACAGACGCGGAACGGCGCCGAGAGCGGGAAGCTCGGGATCCGCGGGGGCGGCGTCGCGTTTCTCTCAGCTGCTCTTCGCCTTGGGCTTCCTTGGCTTGGGCGCGGGTAGCTCCTCGGCGGTCAACCGAACGAGATTCGCCATCCATGTGCGGTCGTCCAGCCGATCCTCGATCAAGAAGTAAGGTTTGGCGCCATCATAAGGCGGTGCTTCGACCACGTCGCCGATGAAAGCTCTTCCCGCCGCAGTCTGCTTCACGTAGAGCCTGTCGTCGCAGACAAGAGCGACAACTTTGCTGTCGCAGTAGACGGCGTACTCGCCAAACATCTTTCGGAACGACACCTCTCCCGCGCCACACATTTGGTCAGAAACGTATTCAACGAATCCCAAGTCCGAAGTCACGGGCTCACCTCCGCAGCTACTTGACCGTTATCACGCCATTCATCGAAGGGTGGATGGTGCAGGTGTAGGGGAAGCTCCCGGCCTTCTCGGCGGTCCAGGTGACGCTTGAACCGGGATCTTGGTTGCCCAGTTCCTTGCCGTCGATGCTGACAACATGCGGCGCCGAGTCCTCGTTCTTGAAGGTGACCGTTTCGCCGACCTTGACCTCTAGCGTGGCTGGCTCGAACGCGAATCCCTTCTCGACGACCGTGGCGCCAGCAGCCGGCGTGCCCACGGTGGCGGCGTCACCGGAGGGCGGATTCGTGGTTGCAGAGCCGCCGCCGCCAGAACAACCGGCGATGGCCAGCACGAGAACCAGCAGCATGACGGCGACAAGCGCTTTGCTGAGCTTCATGACGCTTCACTCCTCTTGGGGACGCTTACTCGGTGCTCTTCAGGAAAGGCGATCGATCGAGCCCTCCCTCCGCTGAACCTACCCGTTCGGAGCATTCTTGCCTTGCTCCGGAGGAGCCAGAGTGTAAAGTACGTGCAGGCCGAGATGGACGCATCAGAGACGCATGGTGCCAGCTCCTACGGGCGCAGGACGAAGAATTAGGGGCTCTGACCAGCGCAAACGCACGGAAACGCCCTCGTAGCTCAGGGGATAGAGCACAGGTTTCCTAAGTCATTCAGGGCCTTCGACGCTCTTGCCTATTGTACCCTCTAACTGCGCTTTTCCTCTCCCGCCTTACTCCCACTTACCCCCCATTGGGGCTCCTCAGAGACGCAATAGAGACGCAATTCTGAGGACCTCGAACAGCTCCGAAGGGTGCCTCCGGCGGCCCCGCCGGGGGCGAGTTGTCTGCAAATGGGCAACCCTTACCCCCGAGACCCCATGCCGCTTCGGTCGCTTCGCTCCCTCTTCCGGGCGGCACAAGATCAAGGTCCAGACCATGCCGGTGTCGCCACGTCGAGCCCGCTCGCGGGGCCATCCTGCTCGGTAAACGCAGTCTGGCGTGCTGGTCACGGCTCATGCAGACGCGCTACGCTGTCCATGCCGCTCATGCGGACTGCATATCCGTTGTTAGCCTCAATTCCCGCGACCGGTGCCCGGGTGCGACGCGGCGTTTCACTCGCGTCGCCAAGTCGGCGCCTCTCCTGCCATACTGATTGCGGCAATCATCAGGGGAGGAGCGTCAGCGGTGCCAATTACGCGGAGCGTCGTCGACCGATCGCGGTTCAACCGTGAACTCGCGTTGCCCTACGAATTGCGCATCGAGGATTTCGAGCTGGCGATGCAAGATGCCTACGACTTCTTCTTCGACGTGAATTCCGCGCTCACAAGCCGCGGTCTTGGCCGTTTCGATGACATGCTTCGTCCTGCCGCGATGTCCGGAATCCTCTCTGACATGTTGACTGCCAGCCTCGCGAAGCACGCTCGCGCATTGACTGAGAACACATACTTCAACGGTCATCCCGACCTGATCGTGTCCGGGACCTATGCAAACAACGCGGTCCAAGCTGGCGAGCACGGTGTTGAGATCAAGACGACGCGCAAGGCTGGTGGTGCGGTCGACACTCACGGTGCACGCGAGCAGTGGATGTGCGTCTTCGTGTACCAGGTGGACAACGAGACTGAGCCCATCGCAGACAGAGCGTCGATGGAGTTCACAGAGGTCTACCTCGCGCACGTCGTGCAGGAAGACTTCCGCCGGAACGCGCGCGGTGAACTGGGCACGCGGACTGCGACTCTCCACAGGGAAGGCGTGGTCAAACTGCGTCAGGGGTGGGTCTACCGCTAGTCGGTGTTGCGGACTTCGAGCGCCGCTAGCTTGGGAATCGCGGACTGGGCGAGCTTGAAGAATCGCTCGTCACGTTCGATGCCAATGCTCTTGTAGCCCACCGCTTCCGCGGCGGCCAACGTCGACCCCGATCCAGCGAACGGATCGAGCACCACGCCTTCGCCCAGCGGCAGCACTGCGCGGACAACCTCGCGCATGAATGCCTGCGGCTTGAGGCTCGGGTGTGGAGCCAGCACGCGCTCGCTCTTATGCGTCGGTGCGGACTTGATGACATCACCAAACGGGCGCTCGTCGCTGGGGCGTCTGAATCCGCCCGTGCGCCAGCGGCGCAAGTTATCTTGGGCCCTACCGTCCAGTGGCTTGCGAAACAGCAGCCACGGTTCCCACATTGATCGCGGCATCACGCTGACTCCGTCGAACTCCTCATGCGCGTCCTTCGGTCGATCCCCGCCTCGCATGGTCATGACTAGGCGAATCAGCTCACCCCGTCGCTCCAGTCCTGCCCGCGCGAGCGATGCGGCAATGATGTAGGAGAGCAGGGGGTTGGACGCGACAACCACATTCGCGCCCGGCACAAGCGCCGGCAGCAGCGCGCGCGCCCATTCACAGAAGAAGCGATCGAGTTCGTCGAGCTGCGCTGAAGTGAGCGTCGTGAACCGCGGCAGCGGGGCGCGAGTGTGGCCATCAAATGACGGCGGGATTCGCCAGACGCCGCCCTTGCCCGCCCGCAGCTTCGCTTGCTGCTCATCCGTGTACTCGTGCAAGCCGTACGGCGGGTCCGTCACGACGGCGTGGATTGAGTTCTTCTCTCGAGACTCTAGCCACGCCAAGCAGTCCGCGTTCACGAGTTCTGCCCCGCCGGTCGTGAACGTCTCGAGCTCGGCGCTGCTGCGTCGCACGAAAGGAATGACGGCGCCCTCTGGTGTTTCAAGCGGCAGCCGCAGTTCCTCACGCAGTCGATACAGCCCGCGCGACTCACGCACGAACATATCGGGCGTGTTCAGCTGAATGTACGAGCGAACGGATGACTCCGGAATCTCACCAATGAGAGCGGCGACCCCATCTGCGATGTCGCCGGAACTCATCGGGTCCGTGCGCAAACTCATCGTCGCCACAATCGCGTCGCGAACCTCTCCAGGCCGTCGTCTTGTCGCTGTTTGCTCCATACAGGCATATTGACGTCCAGACGTCATTGCGTCAACACCTCACAGGTAACGTTCTCTAGCTGGGATTCCGGCGTCTGTGACCGTGACATCCGGACGGCTGTCAGCTTCACATTCGGGTCTGACACCTGTGCCAGAATGAGGCTAACAAACGGATCAACCTGACTCGCTTCGCTCGCAGGTTATCCGCAACGCGCTAGACGCAACGGTCCATCGGAGCCCATGCGGAGGCTTCGAGACAAGAGGGGGATGTTCCGTTGAAGAAGCTAACTGCGCTTGTGCTCGCTGTGTTGCTGGTGGTCGCGTTGGCCGCCTGTAGTGGAGCCGCCAAGCCGGCCGACACGGCGGCGATGCCGGCGTCTTCCGGTGATCTGAAGGGGGAGAATTACCAGGATGTGATCACCCGGCTGGAGTCCGCGGGCTTCAGCAGTGTCACAACAGCCACCATCGAGGACCTGGTTGTTGGATGGCTCACGAAGGACGGAGAGGTTGAGAAGGTATCAGTCAACGGCCAGACCGACTTCGAAGCCAACGGCGCGTTCCCGAAGGGTGCGAAGATAGTCGTCACGTATCACACATTCCCCAAGAAAGCCGCAGACACAGCGGAAGCGAGCAGCACGCCCGTGTCAGAAACCCCAGAGGTCGTCACTCCGGAAGTGGACACCACGATACTGACCGCCGCGAACAACGCGGAACTGAAGGCCATTCTGGCCACGAAGGATGAAGGGGATCCCAGAATCGTCGCGTTCACGCAGAAGTACGCCGGTAGAACCATTGAGTTCGACGGCTACACGGGGGATTGGTTCCAGCGTGAAGGCTACGACACGATGTACTACACGAACATCTATGCCGGTGATGTCAAGAACGCGAATACCGCGATGGGGCCCATCTTCAGAGTGGAAAGCTACCAATGGCCCAATTTCTCGCCGGCGCTCAACAAGATGAACGTACACGTGAAGGCCACAGTCAGTGGCTGGGACGACGACAAGTCGTTCTTCCTGATTTCCCCGACATCTCTTGAGGCAAGGTAGGCGAGAGCCAGCTCCCGCTGACTGCGTCTAGCAAGCGCATCAGCTGACGGCCGGAATGTAGACTGCGCAAGCACGGCGTATGGGGGGAATGGGGGGATTCACATGTCACGATGCACTCAGTGCGGCGCTACGGTCAAAGCCAGGTCGAAGTCCTGTGAATACTGCGGGGCGCGCGTCGAGGTCAGCGCGTTCGAATCCGTGATGGGTCTCGCTGAAGATCGCTTCAAGCAGCGGGACGCGGCCGCAGCAGCAGCACGAGAGGCCAAGGCGGAAAGTGAGCGGATTGAAGCGAAGAACAAACCGAAGATCATGATCGGGCTAGCCATATTCTTGGTCGTTGACATGCTTTTCCTGGTCTCCATGTCCTGGAATGAGCGGCAGTGGGCGACGGCGACCACGATCTTCGTCTCCGTGTGCGCGCTCCTGGCCGCCTCGGCTGTCGTCGCATTGGTCGTGTGGTTGGCCAGACGGCGCAAGACCCCGCCGGCATCGATCTATCAAGCGCCTGCGCCGCCAGTACCGATCTATCAAACGCCCGCGCCGCCCGACGGCTGGCATCCCGATCCCACTTCTCGGCACCAGTACGGCTACTGGAGTGACAACACATGGACGGCGACCGTTTGCGACGGCGATGTTGTGAGCGAAGACCCGATCTGACCTGCGAGCGGCGTCTAGCAAGCGTTTCGAGCGGACGCCGCAAGGTGCTGACGCCGACAGTGCTTGACCACTGCTCACGCAAGACGCTAGTGGTCCCATCCGGCCCACACCATCGGCGGACGTCCGCCTTCCCCCTCGACCCACTTGACAGCGCCCCCCGGCACCGACCGCGCAATCTCCTGAACCTGTTCAAGCGACTCAGCCGTTGCCCTCATCGCCTCAACGACCGCGCCCTGTGATGCGAGGAACCGGCGGCGGTTCTTTCCGAGGTGCGCTTGCTCGAACGTCTTACCGACGTACTTGGACGCATAGCCCGCAGCAACGGCGCCTGTTTGCCAGTCCTTCAGATTAACTCGGACGGACTTCGCTCCCCCGCTCGGGTGCATGCCACGCCGCCCAAGGTACGCCGTCCACCCCTCACGCACCGCACGCAGCTCATTCCTCGTGAAACGTCGACGCACCAGCACATGCCAGTGCCAGCCGTGGCCGCTGGGGTGAAGCTCCGGCACAGCGACGTAATGACCGCCCAAGTGCAGCAGCTCCCCGTGATCGTGAATGAAGTTCTGGACCAGTCGCAGTGATTCGTTGTAGTCGTGCACGCCCACGCCTGGGAAGGTAAGCGTCACCATCAGTGTGAGGCCGTAGTAGCGCACGAGCCGCCTCACCCTACCCTTGCCCCGGCGCACTGATTCCTCAGACGACCGACCGACTCTGCCCGCGCGTCGTTCTTCAGCTCGCTGCTTCGCCTCCTCGGGCCCGAAGTCGCGCAGGTCGTTCTCGTACTGGCGCAGCTCCGTGTCGGAGGTACTCCGGCCCTTGTGGCGCCCTGTGCGGGGTACAGCCGTCAGCTCCACGCCGTCGCGGTATTCGTAGACCGAGACCGAGACCGGACCATCCAGAATTTCGCCGGTGTCCTCGTCGAACAGGACCGGGAGCCTCCCGAGAAGTGTTGCAGTTACAAGATTAGGGCTGGGCCGGTTCCGACCCCGCCCGGGCGCCGGCGTCCCGCGCTTCGCGCTGGGTCGTCGGGCGCCCCGGTCAGTGGCGCTCATCGGCGCCGCCAATCCCGCAGCCGAGAATGAGTCCAGTACATCGACCAGTCCGACCACGCAGGCGCCGGGTCAAAGCCGTAGTAGGTGAACCAACGACAGAACGACAGCCCGGGGCACCGCGCGGACGGATGCGGCCCACAGTGCCGCGCCCGGCTTGGAGTCGTAGCGAGCAACGGTCGCGTCGGGTCGAGTCGCGCGTCTGCCGGACGGCGTACCGCCTCTCCCCGACTCACTCGTCGCCCCGCAGCCACGCCATGACCTCATCCAGATCGAATCGAAGGTAGCGACCGACGCGCACGCTCGGCAGGCTCCCTTCTGCCGACTTCTTGTAAACCCAAGTGGTCGGAACGTTCAGTTCGTCCGCCAACTCCTCAACCTTGAGGAGCGGGTGACGCTCTCGCACGTGCATGGTCCTTCCTGCCTTTCAGTCGGTCCGCGCCATTGGTGGCGGAGCTACGCCCCCACTGTTGCACCTTGCTACCTCGATTAGCAACGTGTAGCATGTGCCTGACAGCTACCAACTTTCGGAGGACAGAATGGACAAGCCGGAAGCGTTCGGCCTCTTCCTCGCCAAGCGCCGAAACGAGCTAGGCCTATCGACCGCTGCGGTAGCGCGCGCGGCCGGAATCTCGCGGCCTTACCTCACGCAGATCGAGAACGGCAAGCGGATGCCCAGCGACGAGAAGTTCACCGCCCTGCTTGTCGCGCTCGGCGTAACGATGCAGGACTTCATGAACGAGATGTTGGCGGGCCAGATTCCCGACGATCAGTTCGACTCGCTCCGTGTGCTCACCCAGAGCTTCGACACGATGCAACAGCTGCTCACTCCCGAGCAAATCACCGCAATCATGGAGTCGACACCCTCCATCGACCAGATGAGCGCTTCCCTCGCCAACCTCGGCGGACTTCCGGCCGTATCCGGCCCGGATGGTTGGGTTGACCTCAGCCCCGAGGACCGGCGACTTGTGCAGCGGCTGGTGAACCGCCTGCTCTCCACCACTCCGGCACCGAAGGAGGCCGACGGTGAGCAGCAGGAAGCGTAATGGCCGCTGGGGTGCGCGGGTCTACGACTCCCAGACGCACACGTACATCTGGCTCGGCACCTTCGACCGCAAGAAGGACGCCGATGCAAAGGAGCGCGAGACACGACAGCAGCTCGCCTTGGGAACCTACCAACCGCCGAAGCCGGTGAAGTTCGGCCCGTTCGTGGACCAGTGGATTGCGACGCTGACAGTGCGCCCCTCGTCCCTTGCCGACTACAAGAACACCTGCCGCCACCTCAAGGCGTACTTTCACAATCGGCACCTCAGCGCGATCACGACCGAAGAAGTGGAGAAGTTCATCGCTCAGTTCTCTGAGACACACGCGCCGACTTCCACCCGAAAGGCCGTCACACGACTGCGTCAGATTTACGGCCGGGCTATTGCGTGGCGCTACGTGACGACAGACCCGACCAGAGGCATATCTAACCTCCCAAAGAACAAGACCCAGCGAAAGATTCAGGTCCTCACTCCAGCACAGGTCCGCGACCTTCTGGCAGCCGTGCCGGACTACTGGCGCCCGCTCTTCCTGACCGCTGTCAGCACCGGCCTTCGACGCGGCGAGCTATTCGGTCTGACATGGGAGTGCGTGCTCTGGACTCAGAAGAAGATCGTAGTGCGCAGCCAACTGCGGGATGGTCAGCTAACGCAACCGAAGTCCGAGGCGGCGCTACGCCAAATCGACGTGGGCCCAGCACTCCTGCGAGCCCTCACTGAGCACCGCAAGACATGTCCGCCGAGCGATGCGGGCCTAGTCTTCCCGACCCCTCGCGGTCTGCCGGTCCACACGTCGGACTTCAACCGCGACGTATTCAGAACCGCAGCCACGAAGGCGATGCTCTCAGATATCATCCTCCACGATCTGCGACACACCTACGCCTCAGCGTTGATTCATCAGGGCCAGAGTGTAAAGTACGTCCAGACCGTCATGGGCCATGCGTCGGCACAGACGACGCTGGACGTGTACGGGCACTTGTTTGACGGTGGTGGACAGGACGCGGCTCGCAGTCTGGAGCGTTGGCTCGGGAAAGCTCCCAGACGCAATAGAGACGCAGCAGGCAAAGGTACGAAGCGCTCCAGTAAGGGGAATAGGCCTCTCACCAGCGTAAACAAGTGAAACGCCCTCGTAGCTCAGGGGATAGAGCACAGGTTTCCTAAACCTGGTGTCGGACGTTCGAATCGTCTCGGGGGCACCAACAAACATGCAGGTAGACCGCCTAGACGGGCGGTCTACCTGCTGTCACAATCTGGATACTGTCCACATTCTGTCCACATCGGGTTCGAAAACGTTTCCGCGTCGGACACCTCAGCGAGCCTTCCGCAGCACCGCGTCGAGACGGTCTGCCGCGGCCTCGTGAGCGCCGGGCAGCGTGTGACCGTAGCGGCTCAGCAGCAGCGCCGGTGAAGAGTGCCGCACAAGCTCCTGTAGCACCTTGAGCGGCGTCCCGGCATCGTGGTGAAGACTCGTGAAGGTGTGCCGCAAGCCGTGAAACGTAGCAGGCGTCTTGGCAGTCTTCGCCGCCTCTGTGAAGGACTTGGACAGATGACCGGGTGACACCGGCGCGCCGAGTCCATTGTCAATGACCAGCCCGCTGTCCTGCCACATCGAACCTGCCTCAAGCCTCCGCTCCTTTTGTCGCGTGCTGTAGGCCTTGAGTTCTGCGACTGCGAACGCCGCCAACGGCACCACACTACGCGACGCCTCTGACTTCGGCTCCTTGGTAATCGCGCCACCCTTGGCGGGGATGGTAGAGCGCACAATGAGCGCCTCAGCGGCCTTGAGGTCCACCTCCGCCCAGCGCAACGCCAGCACTTCGCCGCGCCTCAGTCCTGTCGTGACGCCAAGGACCGCGGCCATGTAGAGCCAGTCAGGCTCGCTGGCTTTGAGTGACGCCAGGAGAGTCGCGACCTGCTTTGCCGTGAGCGTCGCCAGCTCGTGGCGTTCAACCTTCGGACCGCTCACCAAATGACACGGATTTGAGGCTATGCGCCCTTGCCTCAAAGCGTCCTCAAGGGCCTTGTGAAGCACGCGGAAAGCGTGTTGCTGAGTCTGCGCGCTCAGCGGCTCGCCCGTGCGGTAGTGGGGCGTCTTGCCCAGCGCGTCCAATAGCAGCTCGACGTGCTCTGCAGTGAGCTTGCGAAGCTCGACGCCGCCGATGTTCGGCACTATGTACCGCTCGACGTTGCGCCGGTAGGACTCGCAGGTGATGGGAGACAACCCACCCCTCTCCTCGCGCCGAGTGAGCCACGTCTCCAGATAGGCCTTGAGTGTCTCTCTGCCGGTCCCGATGTTCTGTCCAGAGTCGCGCACAGCCCGGAACTCGTCACGCTTGCGCCTCGCGCCTGTCTTCGTGGCACAGGTGTCCGTAAGGGTATGCCGCTTGCCCGCCATGTCCTCGTAGCAGACTCGCACCTGCCACCTATCGCCGCGTTGCCTGATTCCTGTGTCATCGGCCATCGGCACCGCCCCCCCTCGCCCCACGCCGGTTCTTCGATGCCGCTGCCCAGCGTTTCGCTTGCTCCGGTGTAGTCGTCACTCCAAACTCCTTGGTCATCGCCGCTACGA
>Ga0194043_1001083_pt1 | contig 15416 bp, 9 predicted proteins | sample JunL4415m_MetaG_FD_161274 | JGI IMG/M metagenome (GOLD analysis project Ga0194043, IMG submission 161274) | Anoxic zone freshwater microbial communities from boreal shield lake in IISD Experimental Lakes Area, Ontario, Canada - Jun2016-L442-15m | ecosystem: Environmental > Aquatic > Freshwater >...
TCGCGATACTCACTGTTTTGTGTGGGGTGATTGTGCAGTGCCAGATCGATTCCATACTCCTCGCAGACCGGTTCGATCGCATCCAAGTCGCCGCTGGCTGGCTCGCTGACGATCATGCGGGCCCCGAGTCGGCGGGCCCGTTGGAACACGGCCTTGCAGGCCGTGGGCTCCCCTGGAATCTTGCGGATGTAGATGCTCGTGAGCTTGACGCCGTGTTGATCCAAGGCCGCACGGATTCTGGCCACGACTTCGTCGGAGAGATCCGACCCCATCGTGGCATCGGTATCGGGAGCCACCTTCTGGCCCTCGAAGGCTTCGATGTATGTGAGCCCCAGACCGGCTGTCTTCTGAATGGCTTCCAGAAATGTCACGTCGCGAAACGACCACGCTGCAGCCCCGATGCGCCACTCAGTTGAGATTGTTGGCCCGGGTCCTCCTGCCGCCGGGGCGGCGACTGCGGACGAGACAAGAGCCAATGCACACAATACATTTACGACATGTACGCAGAGGCGATAAGGCTGCGACGGCATCGTAAATAGCTCCCATGGCTGACACGACAAAGGCTTCCGATAACAGTATCGCCGCTGGAGCCATTGCGTCAAGGAAGAGACTCCCACAGCGGCCTCTTTCCAGCCACCCTGAATGGCACCACTTCCAGTGAGAGCGCATGACCGCATGACCGCATGAACACTTGAGCGAACATCCGCATGCAAGGTGTTGGGTCAGCAAGAGAAACACGCAGCGTCAGGCCCTGCATGGCTAACAACCCGACTGGTACCAAGATGGGGGCAGGTCACGAGGAGTCAGCCAATGTCGAGCAGTCGCGGCAAGGGTGCGTCGGCTTTGAGATTCAGAATCGCGCGAAGGGCGGCCAGATCTTTTTCGTCGAGCGGAACAAAAATGACAGGATCCTGAAACAGTTCGGGATCGACCGTGCGATAGCCCACAACTTCTGAGCCCTTCACAATCGGAGTTCGGCCATAGCCATACATCATATTGTCGACTTTTCCAAAGAAGTCGCCGAGCACTACCTGCTTGGGCCGCGGCTGCCGCACATAGAACAGTTCAATCACGTCTTTCCAAAAGTGCGGTACAAACTTCTCGCCAAAATCTGCGTGGCCGACGCGGCCGCGGTTGGTGCCGGCGATGCAATACGGGAGCGATACCAGCGGCCTGCTGCGATCCCGACAGCGAGTCTCAATCGCGTTCCCTAGATTGATAAGAAAGTCGGCGCTGAAGCAATCGTCGCAGATGAGCACCAGATGACTCAGGTCAACGGGCTCACTGAAGCCCTTCCCCGATGGTCCGCCAATAGCTCCGCCAAGCATCGCATCGGCCAGTCGCTCAAACGGGATTGAGTAGCTCTGGATTTCCTCGGGTGAGCCGTGCCCCAGCACGACGATCGTTGTGGGAGTCTGCTGCGTGGCGGCATCTTTGACCGCAGACAGAAAAGCATCGGCCACGCTGCGAATTGATTCGCCACGTGCGTCTTGCTTGAATACGGTGGCCGGAGCGTCATAGGCAGCGGCGAGCGTCGTAATCTCTTTGCGTTCGAGTCCGCGTGCCGGATCCAAGAGGCCAATCATCGAGCGGCCTTTTTCGATGACAGTCGCGTTGGCGGTTGCTTTTCGCTTGCGATCAAGAAAGTCACACAGCTTCACGAGCAGAGCGGCTTGTTGCGCGTGCGTTTGTTCGTGCTTTTGACCATCGAGAGCGAGTGCCGCAAAGCATTCGGCCTGCGAGACGGCAAAATAGTAGAGCGAGGGTTCAATCTGACGGTAGTGCTTGGATGTCATTGGCCGCTGGGCTCTTACCAGCGGCGAAAGAGTGCTTGCAAACACCTCAAAGCTCTCGAAGCCACTCTGGGCAGGGCTTGGGGTCGCTGGTACGGAAGATAAAGGCTCTGCTCCGCAGGCGATTTGGCCGGCCAGCCAGGCGACGGCGAGCCACTGCGTGCGAAACAGGAGATGCGACATGTGTATGGATGGCCAACGAGCCACAACGTGGTTTTCTTGGATCTGCCGCACATGGGTGCAGGCTGGTGAATTGCAACCGGCAGGCCGTAGAGTGTACGGCATACGCGCGGAGAAGAGTTTTTACCCTAAGAGCGGCGGGCATCAATCTTCTACGGCGATGCCCGTGGCCATTGCTTTAGGCCGGCAGGGCCGGCGTGACGGGCGAAGAGGCAGCCGAGGGCAGGCTGATGCCGATGGCGTTGACGGCGATGACCTTAAAGACGTATGCGGTGCCGTTGGTCAGGCCTGTGGCAACGTACGACGTGAGAGTCGACACCGGCCTCACAATCCGCGTCCAAGTCGTGCCGCTGTTGGTGGAACGCTTGACGATGTAATCGGTGATCGGGGAGCCGCCGTTACTCACTGGCGCAGTCCATGTGAGCGTGGCCGTTGTATTGCCGGCCACCACCGATAGAAGCACTGCGGCACTCGGCACGCTTACCGGCGTGACGGGCGAAGAGGTAGCTGAGGGCAGGCTGATGCCTACGGCGTTGACGGCGATGACTTTAAAGACGTACGCAGTGCCGTTGGTGAGGCCTGTGGCAACGTACGATGTGAGAGTCGACACGGTGCTGTCTATCCGCGTCCAATTCGTGCCGTCGTTGGTGGAACGCTTGACGATGTAATCCGTGATTGGGGAGCCGCCGTTACTCACTGGCGCAGTCCACGTAAGCATGGCAGTTGTGTTGCCGGCCGTTGGGGGCAGCAACGTTGGCGCAGTGGGTCGCACTGCCGCAATACCCTGCGCTGCATAAGCTCCAGCGGTGCTGGGCGACAAGCGAAGCGTGCCGCTGCGATCGATCGGCACGGCGTTTGAAAGGATGCCGGTTGGCACGCTGGGCCGAGCCGGTAAGCCCGTCCAGGCGAAATCTGGGATGGCGTAGGTCGTGGCAGCCAAGATCGTGCTGGTGGGAGTGGGACGGAAATCGCCTGCGGCCGCGTTGACAAATTGCGGCTGGATCGTGCCGATCGAGTTGTTGGCCATCACCTCCGAAATGTTCAGCCGTGAATCGTCCAGCCCCAGCGGATGATCCGCTGGTCCATTCCAAATAATGTTGCCGCGAATCTGCAAGCCTTCGTCTGCGTAGGAAGGCGACGGGATATTGGAGCCAGCCGATGGCGTTCGCGGGCCGTACACAGCAAAATGCTGAGAGGCACTCTGAAAGCCGGCAGGGTTGTAGACGATGTTGTTAAAGATCGAGACGTTGCGATTGGGGATCGACTCGACCACGCCAATGCGAGACGTTCCCCAGCCTCCCGCCGCAAGGAATGCGCTGCACTGTGCGGTGTTGCCATCGCAGGAACGCTCGCCGTACACAACCTCGATCACGTGGCTCCGCGAGCCCACCCGGTAGAGCGTGTTGTAGGCCATGAGAATGTTGTAGCCGCCGTTCACGCCGAGGCCCGCTCCTTGCGTGTCGTGGATGATGTTGTTGACGACTTTGATGTCGTACGCCTCGTAATGCAGCCAGGGCGACGTCATAAACTCAAATCCGGTGCCTTGGCCGGCAGTGAAGCCGCCAGTGCCGGCATCGTACATTTCATTGCCCTCGACGCGGAGGGAGGCCGAGCCACCCTTGGCATACATTGCCCAATCCCCGGAGCGATGGATCTTGCTGCCAACAACGTGACCGTATTGAACGCCCACGAAATCGATTGCGTTGTCCCAGGCCCCGGAAATATCGCAGTCTTCGATATAGAAATACTGAGATTGATTCACCTTCAGGGCTTCTTGCGGAGCGTCGTACGTCGCCAGATTTCCAAGCCCCACGACGGTGGTGTTGCGAAGCAGGATGTGGTTTGACGCATCGAAGTGCAGCACGTCGCCGCCCCCAGACTCCACGCGCAAGCCGATCAAATACATCGAACGTACGTCGAAAAGATTCATGGCCGGCAGTCGCGCGGTGCCGGCGCCGTCGGCTGCTTGCAGAATGATCGGGCACGTTTGCGTGCCGTGCCGCGACTCCCAGTAGTTTGGCAGCGAACTTTCCGGATACGTGCCCGTGGTTAAGTTGATGCGAAAACCGGTGGCGGTGAGCGTCTGATTCATCGGGATCCGATTCCAGGCGGCCGTCACCGTTCGCAGAGCCTGCGTGCGGTCAGAGCCTGTGTTGGCATCGTTGCCGCTCATCGGATCCACCCACACATCGGTGAGCGTTGGGGTTCCAATGTCGTAGCTCGGACCGGTTGCCGAAAGCATGCAACGGGATTCCATCCGCTCGAAGAAGCCGATGCCGGCAGAACGCTCCAAGAGTCGGCGGCGAGCATGATGCCGCTTCTGTCTGCCAGACGATGGGGCAACCGCCGCTGGCGTGAAGTCTCGCAAAAAATTGAGTGGATACACCACGATGCGCGTTTTGCTTTCGGTCCTGATCCGCAGGACGTGCCCCATGCCGAGGATTCTACGCAGTCCGGAGAGTTGTCAAAGGGAAAATGCCGGACTGCGCGTTTTGAGAAGCAGACACGTGGGATGAGATTGGAGGGTGGCGTGCCACCGGATGGTTGACAGGGGCGGCCAGCGGGTATAGTGTACAGAAGTACATTTTACCACAGGAGGCTTTTGTATGGCACGGTCGGGCGTTGCGAGCAGTGCAAAGGGGTTTTTTCTTTCCAGCGGTGCCGCTGGCGCAAGCGGCTGTGCGATGGAATATGCCGGTGAATCTGCGAGTGAAATCGTGTCGACCGGGTTTCGATCGCTGGATGGATTGCTACCGGCCGGCGGCGTGCAACGCGGCAGGCTTTTGGAATGGCTTTCGGCCGATGCGCTTTCTGCGGAGGATGTGTCGAATGCCTCCGGGGCGGTGACGCTTGCGTTTGCGGTGGCGTGCCATCTGGCTGGTTCCTCACCCAAGACCGTGGGGTCGCATGCATCGGAAACGATGCTGGCGTCTACGATTGTTGTGGTCGACCGTCAGGGGTGGTTTCATCCACCCGCCGTGATGCCGTGGCTAGCGGGACGGCAGTTGCTTGTGGCAAGGCCCTCTCGGGATGACGACGAAAGTTGGACGATCGATCAGTGCTTGCGTTGCCCTGGAGTGGCGGCTGTTGTGGCTTGGCCGAAGCGAATCCACCCGACGTCTTTGCGTCGCTGGCAGTTGGCGGCACGTCGCAGCCAGGCCGTCGGGATGCTTGTCCGACCGGAGGCCGCTCGTCGGGAGCCTTCGTGGGCCGAAGCCAGAATCGCTGTCGCGCCTCTTCCCAGCCTAGGCATCGGCACTCGCAGGCTGCGGCTGGGTTTGGCGGGCGGCCCGTGGTCTGGCGACGAAAGCGTATCTGATCGTTCGGTAGAGATCGCGATTGATCTCGTGCGGGGGTGCGAAGCCCCTTGCGGCACGGCATCGCGTGGCATTGGGGCTCGTGGCGAAACCACATCGCATCGCGAACGCATGGCAACAGGCAGGCGACGAGACGAATCGCTTCAGATCGTTCAATTGGAGGGCCTCGCATGCCGCGCATCATGACAATCTGGCTGCCTCGCTGGCCTGTGCAGCGACGCCTCCTCGAACACCCAGCGTGGCGCAAAGTGCCGTTGTTTGTCTGCCGCCGCCAACAGCGAGGCGTGATGACTATCGTGGCGTGGGCCTGGGCCTTGCCTCCGCGAGTGCCAACGGATGAAAGGGCTATGCATGCCAGTCGCCATCCGTTCCCCGTGAGAATTCCGGAGGGCGTGTCACTGGCCGAAGGAATGGCATCGCTGTCTCTGGCGCATGGCTCTCGCGCCTGCCATATTGCTGAGATTGATTCCGACGACCCCACGGCAGATAGGGATGCGCTTGAACAGGTCGCGAGATGGTGCCGACGGTTTGCGCCGGTTGTGGCCGTTGAGGATGTGCTCGATCAGAAAAATCCAAGGCCAGAATGCATCCATATAGATGTGACAGGTACGGCCGGTTTTTTTGGGGGCGAGGGGCCACTGGTGCGGACGGCCGTGTGGACGCTTGCTGCACGGGGCATCCACGCCAGGGCAGCGATTGCCGACACGCCCGGCGCTGCGTGGGCTGCTGCGCACCATACCGATCTGCTGGCGGATCGGGGCCAGCATCTGGGTCAGAAAAACGAAGCCGGTGGAGTGAATCGCGGGATGGCAAACGCATTGTCGCGAACGATGCGAAAGAGTCGTTGGGCCGTTGTGGCTCCAGACGCGCAGGCTGCAACGCTGGGAATGCTGCCGGCAGCGGCCTTACGCGTGGATGCGGCTGTGCTGTCGCAACTGCGGGACGTGGGCATCGACTCGATTGGCGGGGTGTTGAGGCTGCCTAAGAAAAGTGTGGCATCGCGGTTTGGTCCCCAGTTGGGCATGAGGCTCGCCCAGTATGCAGGCACACTGGCCGAGCCTTTGGCAGGACCACAGGGAGAGGGGCTGCCACAGGCAACGCACGCCTTCGATTTCCCCGTTTCAGCGCAGGATGCCGTTGAGGGAGTTGTCGACCCGATTCTAGAACGGCTCGTGAAGGCGTGTGTCGAGTCGCTGGCTGCACAAGGCAAGGGAATAATCGCAATCCAAGTTCGGTTTGAACGCAGCCGAGCCAGTGAGCCCACGGCCTCGTGCGTGCCGATTGTGTTTGACATTGGCCTGTTTCAACCCAGCGCGTCGGTGGAGCACGTGATGGGCCTGGTGCGGCTGCGGATGTCGCGACTGCGTCTCCCTCGAGAGATTGAAGGCATCGCTGTGGAGGTGGGAGCTGCTGGGCCGACCTGCTGTCGGCAGCGTTTGCTTTTTGGCGAAAACGTTGAGACATCGGCCTCGCAGGTGGGCATGTTGCTGGATCGGCTGTCCGGCAGGCTGGGTCGCACCGCGGTTTTTGAGCCCATGCCAGTGGCAGAACTACAGCCGGAGTATGCGTGGGTTGCCACTCCCGTGGCACGGCCATACCCGCCAACAGATACACCCCGTAAAGCCAGTTCATCACACGGCCATCATGCAGGGACGCACGACAGAACAGTCAGAAAAGATAGAAACGGTTGGCTTTTTATCTCGGCCGAAAGGCGGCCTATCTGGATGCCGCCCCAGCCGCTGCGACTGGGACCAGTGCAGGCGGCGATGGTGTCCATCATCCCGGACGGACCGCCCGTGCGATTTCGGTTGGGATCCCAGACGCATCAGGTCACCCAGGCGCACGGTCCCGAGCGCATCGAAACGGCCTGGTGGAGAGGCCCGTGCGTGCGGCGCGACTACTACGTTGTTGAAACGGCCACCGGCGCGCGCTACTGGCTGTTTCGTCGACTCCGCGACGGAGTGTGGTTTTTGCACGGGATGTTTGCCTGAACAGACGCCGAGGAGGTTGTGGTCATGGCTGGTTCGCGTTTCGCAGAGCCTCACTACGCGGAGTTGCATTGCACGACTCATTTTTCGTTGCTGCAAGCGGCATCGCACCCCGATGAATTAGTGGAGCAAGCAAGCTCGCTTGGCTATTCCGCGCTGGCCATCACCGATCGGGCTACGCTTGCCGGAATCGTGCGAGCTCACAGTGCTGCCAAGCGTGTTGGACTCAAGTTGCTGATTGGGGCAACGCTCGAACCAATTGAGGCCACTCCACTGGTTGTATGGGCGACAAGCCGCGAGGGGTATTCAAATCTCTGCCGTTTGCTCACGAAAGCAAATAGGAAAGGGAGCGACTTGCGACAGCACGCCCTCACGCTGGATGCTATTGCAACTCATGCTGACGGACTCTTGGCAGGTGTGCCGCTGGGGATGCTGCCAGAGGCTGGCCGCTTGCATGGCAGCCACGCAGCAGAAGATGCGGAACGCATTGTGCAGGCTGTTCTGCGGTGGCGAGAACTCTTCGGTGAGAGACTTTCGTGCTTGGCAGAAGTCGCTTTGGAGGGAGACGATGCCGAGCGACTCGAGTGGTTTGCAGCCGTGGCCCGACAGGCTCGCGTGCCAATTGTGGCGGCTGGGGATGTGCGTTACCACGAGCGGGCAAGGCTGCCTCTCTTTGATCTGCTTGCTGCGGTGCGGCACGGTTGCTCGGTGGAACAGGTGCGGGGCCGGTTGCGAGCCGACGAGCGACTGTCCAATGGCGAGCGGCATCTGCAGGAGCGTTGGCGTATCGCCGAGCGGTTTGCCTCGCTGCCAGGGGCCGTTGAACGGTCGCTCGACATCGCCAACCAGTGCACATTTTCCCTCGACGAACTGCGATACGAATACCCCAACGCAATCGTGCCAGAGAGTTGTACGCCGCACCAGTATCTGGCAGCGTTGACGTGGAAGGGAGCCCGCAAGCGATATACGGGCGGCCACGCAGGCAGCAGTGTGCCTGATCACGTGCAGCAACTCATCCGCCACGAACTTTCGGTCGTGGCGGAACTGGGCTACGAGGCCTATTTTCTCACAGTATTCGACATCGTGCGATTTGCACGACGGCGAGGCATTCTCTGCCAAGGCCGCGGCTCAGCCGCCAACTCGGCGATCTGTTACTGCCTAGGAATCACGTCGGTCGATCCGGCAAGAATGGATGTGCTCTTCGAACGCTTTATCAGTCGCGAGCGTCACGAAGCTCCCGACATCGACATCGATTTCGAGCATCGCCGCCGCGAGGAAGTGATTCAGTATGTCTACAAGACCTACGGCCGATCTCGTGCGGCGATGACATCCGAGGTGATCTCGTATCGCCTGCGATCGGCGGTGCGGGACGTGGCCAAGGCAATGGGGTTCTCGCTCGACGTAGTTCATGCGATCGCCAATACGCTCGATGCGGGTGATAGCACGGAAGACTTGCCGTTGCGATTGGCCGAAGCTGGCCTCGATCCAGCCAGTCACACGGCGGGAAGGCTCATCTCGCTCGTGGGCCAACTGATCGGCTTCCCTCGCCATGTGGGGCAACATGTCGGCGGCATGGTGATCACGCGAGGCGATTTATGCGACCTCGTGCCGATTCAGCCAGCAGGGCCGGGAGCCAGAACGCAAGCCGAACAGGGCGATGGAAGCTCACGAACAATCGTGCAATGGGATAAAAATGATCTCGACGAGTTAGGCATTCTCAAAGTCGATTGCCTAGCTCTGGGCATGCTCTCCGCGATTCGGCGGGCATTCGATTTGATTCTCTCCAGTGGTGGGCCAAAGCTCACGCTGGCCAGCGTGCCAGCGGAGGATCCATCGGTGTATGAGATGATCTCGCGGGCCGACACGGTGGGCGTGTTTCAGATCGAAAGCCGCGCGCAGAGGAGCATGCTGCCTCGGCTCAAGCCAGCGTGTTTCTACGATCTGGTGATCGAGGTTGCTCTCGTTCGACCTGGGCCCATTCAGGGCGACATGGTGCATCCCTATCTCCGACGGCGATCTGGCGAAGAGGCCGTCAGCTACCCCAATGAAGCGATTCGTGGCGTGCTCGAAAAAACGCTGGGTGTGCCCATCTTTCAGGAGCAGGCAATGCGGCTGGCCGTTGTGGCGGCTGGGTTTACCGCAGGCGAAGCCGATCAACTCCGCAGGGCAATGGGGGCCTCGCGTCGGCCTGGAGTGATCGACGCATTTCACAAAAAGCTGACCGACGGGATGCTGGCCCGCGGGCTCTCGCCGGAATATGCCGAACAGATTTTTCGCCAGCTTTGCGGATTCGGTGAGTATGGGTTTCCGGAGTCGCATGCGGCCAGCTTTGCACTGCTTGTGTATGTGTCGGCGTGGCTCAAGCGGCATCACCCGGCGGCGTTTACAGCTGCGCTGTTGGGTAATCAGCCGATGGGTTTCTATGCACCAGCACAGCTTGTCAGTGACGCCAAGGCCCATGGCGTGAAGGTGTTACCTGTGGATGTGAATGCCAGCCAGTGGCACGCCACGCTGGAGCGGCAATCCGTGCACCAAGGGACTGCTCCCGCGTGCGGTCTTGCGATTCGCTTGGGACTCGAGCAGGTGTTTGGTCTAGGCGAGCCGGCAGGCCTTCGCATTGAGAAGGCTCGATGCCAAGGCCCCTTTCGGCTGCCCCATGAATTGGCAAAGCGTGCGAGGCTGGGTCGCGAATCGCTCCTGCATCTGGCCAGAGCAGGCGCGATTCAATCACTTGGGCTGGATCGGCGTCGGGCTGTATGGGAGGCGATGAAGTGCCTCGGCCGACCGGACAGCCGGCCGCTTTTGGAGTCACTCGACGAATCGCTGGACGCCGAAGAAGAGACCATCGAGAACGCATCGCTCCCCCACATGACTCGCCGAGATGAAGTGATCGCCGACTACCAAACAGGCGGCCTCTCGCTGGAGGCTCATCCGGTGGAATATGAACGTGAGCGACTCGACGGCCTGGGCGTTCTCACCGTTGCCGAGGCGACGCAGGGGCTCGAAGGACAGCGAGTGAAGGTGGCTGGCATCGTACTCTCCCGGCAGCGGCCCTCAACGGCAAAGGGGATGCTTTTTCTTACTGTTGAGGATGAAACGGGCGCTGCCAATATCGTTGTGCGTCCCGACGTGTGGGAGCGTGCGGCCCCTGACGTTCGGCGGACGGCAGTGCTGCTGGTGCACGGTCGCATCCAGCGAAGAGGTTGCGTTGTGCACATCGTTGCCACCGGCCTCGATGTGGCCGCACTGTTGGATTCGATGCCCCGCACGTCGCGAGATTTCTGCTGAGCCAGCCCCCTTTCGTGAAATGAAGTGAGCAGTCGCTGGACGTCGGAGGAAATTGTTTTAGAACATCGGCATGAAAAATTTCTCCAGCACTGCTGTGATCCAAACCAACCTAGGGATTGGCACGCTTTTCCGAGGGAAGGTGCGAGACTGCTATCGCCTCGACAACACGATGCTTTTGGTGAGCACCGATCGGATCAGTGCGTTCGACTGGGTGTTGCCCACGCCGATTCCAGAGAAAGGGAAAGTTCTGACTGCGATATCGGCATTTTGGTTCGATTGGTTGTCGGTTGGGCCCGACCCGATTCAGCACCATCTCATCACAACGGATGTCGATGCAATGGAACTCCCCGCCTCGGTGGACCGAGAGATTGTGCGCGGCCGCACGATGCTTGTCCGTCGAACGGAAGTGATTCCATTTGAGTGCGTTGTGCGAGGCTGGCTGGCCGGATCGGGGCTGGCCGAATACCGAAAGAGTGGCACCGTCTGCGGAGTGAAGCTGCCCGCGGGGCTCGAGCCTGGCGAGAAGTTACCGGAGCCGATTTTTACGCCCGCCACAAAGGCCGAGTCCGGACACGATCTCAACGTATCGTTCGAGGCGATGGCCAATCGGATCGGCACCCAGCCAGCCGCCACGCTGCGCGACCGGAGCCTTGAGGTTTTTCAACGCGGAGCCGCTCGTGCCGCCGCCCGTGGAATTGTGGTGGCTGACACAAAGTTTGAATGGGGTCACGATCCCGACGGTCGGTTGCTTTTAATCGACGAAGTGCTCACGCCAGATAGCTCGCGATTGTGGCCGGCTGACACGATCACACCGGGCCGCGTGCCGGATTCATTCGATAAACAATTTGTGCGAGACTGGCTGGAGCAGAGTGGCTGGGATAAAGCGAGCCAGCCGCCCGCTCTTCCAGACGATGTGGTGGCTCGCACCAGGGAAAAATACGGTGAGGCCTGTCGTTTGCTCACTGGCCGACTGCCCCCGTTTGAGCACACGTCGCATGAAAAATGATGTTTGTAGCGGTGTTTTCCGTCGGCGAATTTGGCGACCAAGGGCGTTGCGCCCCGCAGAAATGCCCTAGGGAAGCAGGAATTTCGGAACTAGAATCGTGTGGAGTTGCCATCGCCATCCGCAGCTGAAACGTGTTGTCCGCGTGGAAGTGGCGTGCGTTTCAAACGGCCTTGGTTGACTTTCAGTTTCATTCATACCCTCGACCCAATCCTCACCCATGCTGCGTTACTGGACTGCTGGAGAATCGCACGGCCCTGCCCTCGTTGCGTTGGTAGACGGATTTCCAGCCGGCCTGACCGTTGACACCTCGCAGATCAATGCCGAACTTGTGCGGCGACAGGGAGGCTACGGCCGGGGTGGGCGGCAGCGTATTGAAACCGACTCAGTCACATTTTTGTCTGGACTGTGGCACGGCGTCACGCTGGGCAGTCCGTTGGCGATGGAGGTGATCAATGCCGATGCAAAGCTGGAGAGACTGGAAGACGTGGATCGGCCGCGTCCTGGCCATGCCGACTTACCAGGTGCGATCAAGCATCTCGGCGGCGTCCGAGCAGTGCTCGAACGGGCCAGCGCTCGCGAAACTGCGTCGCGGGTGGCTGCTGGGGCGTTGGCAAGGCAATTGCTCGCCGTGTTCGGCATCGAGGTGGCCGGCTGGGTCACAGAACTCGGCAGCATTGTACTGGGGAGTCGCCCTGGGGCACTGCCTGCACTGCGGCTCATCAGAGACTCAAGCGCCGTCTACTCGCTCCATCCAGAGAAGGATCAGGAAGTCACCGAACTCATCGACAGGGTTGGCAAGGAGGGAGACACGCTCGGCGGTATCGTGGAGGTGCGTGTGGATGGGCTGCCGATCGGATTGGGCACGCATGCGCAGTGGGACCGCAAGCTGGATGGCCGTCTTGCGCAAGCAGTGATGGCTGTGCAAGCGATCAAGGGCGTTGAGATCGGCATGGGTTTCGAGGCGGCGAGGCGGCGAGGTTCGGAGGTGCACGATGCAATCCATTACGATCCTGCGCAAAGAGGTGGCGTGCAGTTGGGCTTCACTCGGCCGACGAACAATGCCGGTGGCCTTGAGGCCGGCATGACCAACGGTCAGCCGCTCGTGATCAGAGCCGCCATGAAACCGATCAGTACGCTGCGAAAGCCGCTGGATTCTGTGAACCTCCGCACCAAGCAATCGGAAGAGGCCGCCTACGAGCGGAGCGATGTGTGCGCGGTGAGTGCGGCGAGCGTGATTGTGGAGCACGTGGTGGCGTTTGAGGTGGCTGCGGCACTGGTAGAAAAGTTTGGCGGGGATAGCGTCGAGGAAATGCAGGCCCGCTGGCGACTGTTTCACGAGTTAGCGAGGAGCCGGTAGCGGCCGAAATCGGTCGTAAGCAGAAGAGTCGTCGCTCTTGAGTCTTGGAGAGAACAGGGATGTTCGTCGAACAATCTGCCGGACGGATTCGGTGTGTGCGAATGCTCTTCGTGCTGGGTGGATTCATGCCATGCATGGGGCTTGTAACGCTGGCTCTATGGCGATCCTCCGACATGCATTCCTCAACAATCAGACGGGGTTGGGAGGAGTCCCTTGGTGTGCCGCTGGCGATTGGGAGCGTCGAGCACTTGCGTCCAGGGGCAATTCGGCTCCACGGCTTGGATGTGCTTGCCCCCTCCGGCGAGACCGTTCTTTCGGTGCACGCGTTGGACGTGGAAATGTCGGCGGGTGAGGTGCGACTCACGCTGGATCGATTGGAGTGCACGCCCCGTGCAGCGGCCTTACTGGCAGGATTGGCCGGCGATTGGCTGCGGCATCCCGAGCGGTTCTCTCGGGCGTGGGTTGTCGACGTGGCCGCCGTCGAGTGGTCCAGCGATCAGTCGGATCAGAATGGTACCCATCGATCGGCACTCCCAGCGATACGGCGGGATATTTTGGAGGTGGCTCAGTCGGGTCTGCATGCCGAATGCGTTTCATCGGATGGCGTCCGTGCAGTTCGGGTGCGACGGCAACCGGAGGCGGCCGACGAGGTACGCGTGCGGTTGACTGGCATGAGCTGTGTTTCGGGGGAAGGTGGAGCCATGGCTGGCAGTCCCGAAAGACTCGAGGTAAGTGCTTCGATCGAGGAGCCATTGCCGTTGGCCATCGTGGCCGCCGTGGCTGGCGCATGGGCGCAATCCTCGCTGCCGTTTGGCGAGGGTGTCTTTGGATCAAGTGCGAGGGCGCGAGGCACCGTGGAGGCCGTGCGAGAGAACCACGCTTGGAGCGGAGACTTAGCTGGGCTTGTCGAGCAGATTGATTTGGCCGCATGCACATCGGGCCTCGCGTGTCGGGCCAGCGGAGAGGCTACCGTGTTGATCAAAAAAATGCGTTTTGATGCTGGTCGATTGACCGCAGGCGATTATCACTGTTCGGCGTCGGCAGGACGTATTGGGCAGGACATGCTGGAGGGCATGAAGGCTCATTTAGGCTGCCGTTCGGGGCCAGCGTTTGTCTCTCTGGCCCGCGAACAGGTTCGCAATTTTGACGACGCTTCGTGCTCGCTCCAGATTGATGAACGCGGAATAGTGCTGCGTGCCCAGGGGGACCGCGATGGGGCAATCATGCGGCGGCACGGACTGTCAATTCTGCAGGAACCCTCAGTCGCGGTGGTGACCGAACGGTTAGCGTGGCTGTTTTCGCCCCCTGGCCTTGTGCCTGTGCCGGCATCGGCAGCAAGTGCTTGGATTCTTTCCATCATGCCACTGCCCCGAGGCTCGCGAGGTTTTTGACCTGTTTTTGACGTTCATTCGACACAAGTCTGACTTACAAAGGCTGGTAGCAATATCGGTGAACAGCGTATTCTTTGAGATGCCCGTGGAGCTTTTGCAGGTTTAGGTACTGGACGCGCAACAAACAACCAACGCAACGCCATGAAAGCCATGGAAGGAATGCATTCTATGAATCGCTCTGAATCGTCGAAGCAGAGTCATCGTGGGGCCACTGTGGCATCCAATCCATCGTCCAATACATCAGTTGTTGAAAGCGATAAGTTCGCATTTGGTCGCTCGGCCATCCACGATCCGCTTTCGGTCGATCGGAGCATCGAAAGCCCCGAGGCGAATGAGTCGGCCGTCCCTGGGCTTTTGTCGGTGGAGCCTCGTCGCGATGGGATTCCAGACAGTTGGACGAATCTCGACTGGCCCGTGGTCATCTGGATTGTTGGTGTGCATCTGATGGCCCTTGCCGCCCCATTTTATTTTAGTTGGTCGGGGCTTGCGATCTGTCTGGTGGCCTACTGGATCACTGGGAGCTTGGGGGTTTGCCTGGGCTATCACCGTCTCCTGACGCACGGTAGTTTCAGTACGTCGAGGCCAGTCAAGCTTTTCTATGCGTTTTTGGGTGGCGTTTCCGGCGAGGGAGCGGCCGTTGACTGGGTGGCCAATCACCGCAAACACCATGCATTTAGCGATCAGGATGGAGACCCTCACACGCCCCGCGACGGTGGGCTCTGGAGCCATATGCTCTGGATGTTCCCCAACCGAACACGCGAAGAAATCACGGCCCACGCCAAACGCTGGGCTCCTGAATTGGAACGAGACCCAGGCATTCGATTTTTACAGCAGACATTTTTGTTGTGGCACGTTCTCATCGGCTTCACGCTCCTAGGCTCGGGCTGGATGGTGGGCGGTTCCAGTTTGGCCGTCTCGTGGCTGCTGTGGGGTTTGGCCGTGCGGATGGTGATCGTATTTCACGTCACGTGGTTTGTGAATTCCGCCACGCACATCTGGGGCTACCGCAACTACGAGACATCCGATGACTCGCGGAATCTCTGGTGGGTTGGGCTTCTGGCCTTTGGTGAAGGCTGGCACAACAACCACCACGCCT
>Ga0194043_1001087_pt1 | contig 15384 bp, 12 predicted proteins | sample JunL4415m_MetaG_FD_161274 | JGI IMG/M metagenome (GOLD analysis project Ga0194043, IMG submission 161274) | Anoxic zone freshwater microbial communities from boreal shield lake in IISD Experimental Lakes Area, Ontario, Canada - Jun2016-L442-15m | ecosystem: Environmental > Aquatic > Freshwater >...
CGGCGGCCGGCCAGGCGTTGCCGCCCGGCCATCCTTCGGTCGCCGCCAAAGCCGGCGGATCCACGCCCGCGCCCGTCACGGACGACGCCGTCCAGCAGAAGATCGCCGAGCTCGAGACCGCCAGCGCCGAGCATCCGAACGACGTCGCCGTGCTGCTCGAGCTCGGCGACGCCTGCTTCCTCGGGCAGCGCTACCAGCAGGCGGCGCGCGCCTTCCGCGCGGCCCTCCAGATCGACCCCGGCAATCCCACCGCCACCGTGCGGCTGGCCATGGTCTGGCACGCCGACGGCGATTCGCGGCGCGCCGCGCAGACCATCGAGGCGGTCCTCGATCAGGCGCCGAGAAACCAGGAAGCCCACTACTCGATGGCCATCATCTACTTCTCGGCCGACGACATCGACAAGGCCAGGGACGAATGGGTGGCGGCCGCGCAGCTCGATCCGTCGACTGCCATCGGCCGGCGCTCCCAGAGCTTCGTCGACCTTCTCGAAGGCAAGCAGACGTCGGCGCCGGCCGACGGCGAGTAGAGGGCCGGCCGCTACTCCACCGGCTCGAGGCGGGGGTTGGGACGATACTCCCGACCCACCTTGGCGCAGGGCGCGCCCTCCAGGCGCACGACGTCGGCGGTGAAGTCGGCGACCCCGCGCAGCAGGCCGCTGCCCACACCGTAGGCGTCGGCCGGCACGCCGGCCGCCTCGAAGGCGGCGATGCGCGCGGCCGTGAAGCCGCCGCTCACCACGATCTTGACGCGGCGGAAGCCCTCCGCGTCCAGCGCGCGCCGCACCGCGCACACCAGCTCGGGAGCCACTCCTGTGGGCCGGAAGCCGCCCATCGTCGACCACAGCGAGCGGTCCACGAGCGTCTCCGAGGTGTCGAGGCGGACCCCCCACAGACGCTCGCCCAGAGCCCGGGCGCAGGCGAGGCTCGCGCCCACGCAGTCGTTGTCGAAGTCGACCAGCGCCGTGACATTGAGCGCCGGATAGTACGTGTCGGCAAAGCGTCGGGTGGCCGCCACCGTGTCCCCGCCGCAGGCGGCGATGAGGCCGTGCGGCACGGTGCCGATGCCCTTGCCGCCCCACCAGGAGGCCTGGGCGTCGGTGCTGACACCGAGCGCTCCGGCGCTGTGGGCGGCGTACCCGTCGCCGGTCTGCGCTGCGTAGTGGTCGAAGCGCGCCGGAAAGTAGAGGATCGGCTTGCCGGCGGCGGCCTCCACCACGCGGCGCACGTTCGTGGCGATCAGGGTGCGCCGCGTGAGCGCTCCGAGAAACACGGTCTCCAGGTGAGCGAAGAGGCTGTAGTCGCCCTCGATCGTCATGACCGTCTCCCAGGCGGCCACCTCGTCGCCGTCGTACAGGGCGGCGACGGCGAGCCGGTCCCAGCCCGGCTCCCAGGCACGCGCGGGCTCCTCTCCGACAGAGCGTCCGGCGCACAGCCTGAGCACGGCGAGCGCCTCGTCCACGCCGCCGAGCAGCGCGCCTTCCTGCTTCTGAAAGACCTGCATGGTGACCCGGGGGTGCAGATCCTGGGCCTCGAGGACGCCCCTTGTGCAGTTGAAATAGGCGTCCGAGTAGTAGCCGCCCCGCAGGCGCTCGAGCGGCAGAGCGAAGACCTCTGGTGACAGGCGTGTGCGAGGCATGGCGTGGTCCTCCGGGATCCGTTAGAGCCCGAGCCGGGCGCCCACCTCGGTGAGCACCTTGCCCGGCGTGACGTCGAAGCGCAACGTGTACCTGCCGGCCACGCGGGCATCGAGAAGGAGAAAGCGGTCGGGCGAGCGGCGCAACGCGCCGGCGCCCTCCACCAGCGACCAGTACGGCGACCACGTGACCTTGAGCAGATAGGCGCCCGGCTGGTCGACCGTCACCGCGAAACCTTGATGCCCCATGCGCGTGACATGCGCCGTACCGCCGTGCAGCCCCACGGCGAGCGGCTCGGCGTCGCGCAGCCGGTACACCGTCCAGGCGCCGCTGCGCTCAACCACCGCGAACTCGGGGGACGTTCTCAGGATCCTCACCTCGCGGTGGCTCCACGGGTCGAGCGGAGCATCGGGCAGGAAGACGTACTGCACGCCCATGCGACGCAGCCAGGCGACGTAGGTCGCCGCGTCGTAGGGCGTGTAGAAGAGGCCGTTGTGGATGGCGTCCGCCTGACGATACCAGCCACGCGTGATGGGGTAGCCGGCCCGCGGAAAGTAGGCCGCCTCCCAGTGGCGGCGCAGCGCCACGACGTGGATGCGGTAGTCCGGATCGTAGTACCGCGCCGCCGCGGCCAGGGCCGGGGCGAAGAAGCTCGCCCGCGTCTGCGGCCACTCGTCGGTGCGCGTGAAGTGGCTGTAGGGAGCGCTGATCTGCAGGAGCCCGAACAGCACGATGGGTATCACGGCCAGGTCGCCGTACGGGAACGGCCGCTGCAGCCGCGAGTGCCGCAGCAGGACCAGCAGCGGCAGTCCGAACACGAAGAAGAAACGCCCGATGTTGTTGCCCAGAGGGCTGCCCGGCGTGACGAAGGAGAGCACGCAGACGGCCGCATACGTGAGAAACAGGATGACGAACGGCCGCCGGGGGTGGGCGGCGTTGACGCCGGACAACGCCAGGCCGGCGAGCGCGAAGCCCAGATACAGCAGCAGCTGCGAGGTCTCGTTGAGGTAGCCGCCCGGCTCGCTGAAGGCGACGCCGAGCACGACGCGCAGGGCGACGAACGGCGCGACCGCGCCCATGAACCACAGGTACCGGCGGCGCAGCGCCGGCCGCGCCACGACGTCGGACAGCATGAACGGCAGGCACACGACGAAGGCCATGGGGTTGGCGAAGATGCCGATGGCCACGGGGAGGGCGGCCCAGAGCGGATGCTCGCGCGCCAGAAGAGCGAGCCCGCCCACGGTCAGCGCGAGCCCCAGCACGAAGGGATCCTGACCGTGAGCAAGATAGACACTCATCGTCCCGGCGAAGACCCAGGCCGGCCAGACGTCGTCGATGCCCCACATATCCCGCTGATAGATGTAGTAGAGGACGGGCAGCACGCCGGCGGCGGCGATCACGATCAGCTTCGAGGGCACGTAGAGCGCGAGCAGGTAGAAGACGAACCCGTAGTTGGCGGCGCCGTAGCCGCCGCCGTACCAGAAGTCGTCCCAGAACACCGATCCGCCGCGGCGCAGAAGGAAGATCTTGTACACGTGGGCGGCGTCGTCCCAGCCCGGCAACCCCGCGCGGTACATGAGAAGCGCGACGATCGCGGCGGCCGCCGTGCCGCCGAGCCAGAGCGCCGACAGCCCGCGCCGCGACTTGAGGCGCGCCTCGATACCCGCCAGGGTCACCGCCGCGTCTCCGCCTCGGCCGGCGTGGCGACGGCGAGCGCCGCGACGGGCGGCCAGAGAAGCGAGGCCCGAACGGACGGGCGCGGGGCGCGGGGCGCCTCGAGCGTGGCGCCCGCGGCGCTCACCCGCGAGGTCCGGCGAGGCGCATGGCCGCGACGAAGCTCGCGGCCAGCGCCGGGCTCCGGGGGAGGGATGGATACAGGGTGGTGGCCAGGCAGTGGCCGAGGGCGAAGCCCTCGGCCTGACCCGGCTCGCCGGCGTCGCCCACGTGGTAGGCGAACGACTCCTGCTCCAGCATGAGGAACTCGAGATCGAAGAGCTCGTACAGCAGGTTCTCGCCCTCGTCGAAGGGATTGCCGCGCGCCGCCCGGGCGTGCACGTAGCGGGGACGCTCGTACCACTCCAGGAGCTCGGCCTCGGCGGGCAGTACGCCGGCGAGCTCGTGGCTGCGCCCGCGGCTGTCGGCGAGGCGGCGCAGCAGCAGCAGCGCGCCGCCGCCCATCGCGAGGGTGGGCAGGCCGTCGCCGATGGCCGCGGCGAGCGCCGCCTGCAATTCGGCGTTGGCGGCGAAGGCGGGCAGCTGCTCCTCGTCGAGCTGGCCGGCGAGCAGCAGCCCGCTGACGTCCGGCGGCAGCTCGCGGTCGCGGGCGACGTTGAGCGGCGCCAGCTCGAGCCCCATAGCCTGCAACATGTCGACGTTCTCCAGGGCGAACGGCTCCAGCGGCGCGCCCCAGGCCACGGCGAGACTCAGGCCGTGGGCGGCCGCCAGCGGCGTCAGCAGCCGCCGGGTGCGGGCGGGCATGAAGCCCCGCCGCGTCGCCGCCGCGAGGAGGTCGTCGCGCTCGAGATACGTGCCCGCCTCGGCGCACAGGCGCCGCTCGCTGCCCTTGACCGGCCGCGCGCCGATGTGGCGCAGCGTGCTCGCCGCCGCCGAGTAGCCCCGCACGAACTGCTCGCTGAGCTGCGGCGGGATCCAGCCGAGGATGGGAAGGCCGACGTCGCGGCGCAGGATCTGCCCGAGCTCCGCCGCGGCGCCGCGCTCGTCGCCGCCGACGACGATCACTCCGGCGATCTCGAGGCCCTTGGCGAGGGCGTGCACGCCGTAGGCCGCGGCCGCCGCCGTGGCGCCGCGCTCACGCGCGTCGAGGACCAGCACGAGAGGCGCGTCGAGACCGGCGGCGATGTCGACCGCCCGCGAGCCCTTCACGCCTTGCCAGCGGTCGAGGGCGGGCTGCACCGCCACGAGGAGCACGAGATCGCAGCCCTCGCTCCAGAAGTCGTAGAGCTCCAGCACGGCGTCGTCGTGGAGCGCCGGGTCGAGCACCCGCGGCGCCCTGCCCTCGCCGGCGTACAGGAGCCGCCACAGCGGGAGGTCGGCGCCGATGGTGACCGCGCGAACGACACGCTGCTCGGCGAAGCACGCCTGGAGCGCGCCCGCGGCGAGGGCCACGGCGGGGCCGGGCTCGAGCCCGCACACCACGAGCCGGGGCACAGACATGAACGGGTCCTCCTTTCGGCCGGCCGCGCGGTCCAGACAGCCGGCGGTCCGCGCGCGAAACGGACTTCGCATCCCAAGGTAGAATACCTTACTCGCCGGACCCACAGCGCGGAGGTATGAGTGGAGGGGATGGATCTGCGCAAACAACTGCACGACGTGCTGTGGGCTCGCGGGCTGTTCACGCTGGCCCTTCTGCTCGCCGTGCTGTGGGTGCAGATCGACGATCACGGCCTCGTCGCCGCCGAGCTGCTCGTCTCCCTTGTGGTGGTCGCCGCCGCCAACGTGCCCTTCCTTCTGCTCGAGGACCGCGTGCAGACGCGCACGCTGGCCGCGGTCATCGTCGTCGTGGACCTCGCCCTCGTGTCCGCCGCCATCATCTTCAGCGGCGGCGCCCTCAGCGCGGTGGCCGTCTTCTACGTCTGGCCCATCGTCCTCGCACCCGTCTTCCTGCCGGTGTGGGCGCCGTACGCGGCCGCGGCGGCGGCCGGCGCCGCGTACGCCGGCATCATGGAGCTGCAGCACCTCGGCCGGCTGCGCACGAGCGCCATGGTGGCCGAGATCGCTGTGCCCCCAAGCTGGATGCTGATGACCGTGTGCCTGCACGTCGCGGCCTTCCTGCTCATCGCTCTGCTGGCCGGGCGGCTCGCCACAGCTCTCCTGCGCGCCACCGTCCAGCTCAGCGCCGCCAAGACCGACACCGACGAGCAGCTACGGCTCATGCAGACCAGCAACGAGCAGCTCCACGTGATGAGCGAGACCAGCCGCGTCTTTCTTCGCCAGCAGGACGTGGACGCGTTGATGCCCGAGGCGCTCACGCAGATCATGGGCGCCTCGGGCATCAACGCGGGCTTCGCCCTCGTGCTCAACCACAACAGCGGCGAGCTCGACGTCAAGGCGGAGCTGGGGCCGCTCGACGCGGCCTTCGTCCGCAAGATGAAGGAGCTCGGCATCGCCGACGTCGCCAGGGCGGGGGCGCGGCAGTACGAGACGGTCACCGATCATCAGGTGGGCCGACTGCTCAAGGCCGCCGAGAAGAGCGGCTTCCACGGCTTCCTCGCGGCGCCGCTCGAGGCCAAGCACGAGCTGCTCGGCGTGATCTGCCTGCTCTTCCGTCAGAACGAGGTCGTGCCGCCGGCTGCCGTGGCCACCGTGCGGGCGTTGAGCGACCAGGTGGCCCTCGTCGTGCGCAACATCCAGTACAACGAGGAGCTGGCGCGCAAGAACCGGGAGCTCACGCACCTCGACGAGCTGAAGAGCGATTTCATGGCCACCATGAGCCACGAGCTGCGCACGCCGCTCACCTCGATCATCGGCTACAGCGACATGCTCCTCAGCGGGATGACCGGCGAGCTCAACGAGAAGCAGGGCCAGTTCGTCGAAAGCATCCTCAAAGGCGGAGAAGCGCTCCTCAACCTGATCAACGACATCCTCGACCTCACCAAGATCGAGGCCGGACGGCTGGAGCTGAACCCGGAGTCGGTCGACCTGCGCGCGGCTCTGCTGGGCGTGCTGCCCGTGGTCAAGCCGCGCGCCCAGGACAAGAGGATCCGCATCTCGACGTTTCTGCCCACCGACCTTCCGCTGGTGTCGGCCGACCCGGCCAAGTTCAACCAGATCCTGCTCAACCTGCTCACCAACGGCATCAAGTACACGCACGACAACGGCAGTGTGAGCGTCGAGGCGCGGACCGCCGGCGACATGGTCGAGATCTGGGTGAACGACACCGGCATCGGCATGGCCAGAGAGGATCAGGACCGGGTCTTCCAGCGCTTCACGCAGATCGACTCCTCCGCCACGCGCACGCAGGGGGGCACGGGGCTCGGTCTCGCGATCGTCAAAGAGCTCGTAGAGCTGCACGGCGGCGCCATCCGCGTGCAGAGCAAGCTCGGCAAAGGCTCCAGTTTTATCTTCACCATGCCGATAGCAACCAAGCCTGCCGACCCGCTGGCGGCCGGCAAGATCAGCTGAGGAGGCGCCACCATGGCGAAGGCCATCCTGGTAGCAGACGACGACCCCGACATCCTGAGCATCGTGTCGATGTCACTCGAGACGCAGGGCTACACGGTCTACAAGGCGACCAACGGGCGCGAGGCGGTCGACCTCGCCAAGCAGCATCATCCCGACCTCGTGCTCATGGACATGATGATGCCGATCGTGAGCGGCTACGAGGCCGTGGCCGAGCTCAAGGCCGACGCGACGACCCGCGACATCACCATCGTCGGCCTCTCCGCGAAAGCCATGGCCACCGACATGGAACGCGCCACCGACGTCGGCATCGACGGCTACATCACAAAGCCCTTCCGCATCGCCCAGGTGCTCACCGTCGTCGAGAGCTATCTGCAGGGATGAGCGCCGGCGCGGCCCGCTGCCGCGGTGCGGCAGCGGGCAGGAGCCGGCGCTCCTCTGGCGTACAAGTCATACGATCATGATGGACGACCCCCGCAGCCCCCTGCAGCCGATGCTCTGCGTCGCCGCGGTGGACACCCGCCTCACGTGCGGCGCCCACTGCGCCGTGTGCCCGTACTACGTCCGCGAACGGCGCATCGGCGAGCGACGCTCGAGACCGCGGACCAACACGCGCCGCATCCTCGGCCGCCGCTGAGCGTCGCCCGCACGCGCCGCGTCGAGCCACGTGGTCGGGTCAAAGTGCGGGGCGCGGCCCCCCTCAGACGCAGGCGGCCTATCATGGAAGGCGCTCATCTGCCGATACCGGGAGTACTCGCAATCCCACGAGAGGCGCGTTACGTCCAACAAGCCTGGTGATCAGCGTCGCGGCGGCAGCCTCGGCTACAAACGCGGGGTGAGCCTTCAGCTCAAGACGATGGCGGTCGTCGCCGTCGCCCTGGGCGCCTTCTTCTACGTGGTCACCCATTGGATCGACCTCGAGTCCGCCTGGCAGATGGCAGTCGCCGTGCTGGTGGTGTTCGCGCTCATCGCCCTGACCTTCGACCTGTGGGTCTACCGGCCTCTCAACGGGCTGATCCGGCGCGCCCGCCGGCGGCTCGGCGGCAACTACGAACGCAACGACCCCTACTACCGCGATGAAGCCCGCGAGCTCGGGTATCTCGTCGGCACGCTCATCGCCGTCTTCACCGCCGCCGATGACAAGGAGTGGGTCTCGCAGAGCATCAAGGAGGACCTCGAGAAGATGCGGGCGCTGAACCGGCAGCTCATGGACGTCGGCGAGATCGGCGAGGAGATGAATGCGGCTTTGCCGTACGACGAGACGGTGGAGCGCGTGCTGTCGCGGAGCAAGGCCTTCCTGCACGCCGACTTCACGGCCTTGCTGCGGCTCGACGCCGACACGCGCGCCTTCTCGCTGGTGGGCGCGCAAGGCGTCCTCTCCCCCACGCTCTCCGCGGAGTGCTGCGCCTTCACCCCCGACTGCCCCGTGCGCCAGGCGATCGCCGGCGGCCGACTGGTGCGCACCGGCGGCCACACCTGCGATCTCTTCCCGCACACCATGAAGGACCAGATCGTGATCCCCATGCACGTCGAAACCGTCGGGGAGATGGCGGTGCTGGCGACCTCCACGTCGGGCGACTACGTGGCCCTGCTGTCCGACGACATCATCGTGGCGCTGCAGAGCCATGTGCAGAGCGCGCTGACGAACGCCAGCAGGTACGACGCCATCCGCCGTGAGGTGATCACCGATCACCTCACCCACCTCTACAACCGGCGCCACTTCATGAACCGCGCCGGCGAGGAGATCGAACACAGCCTGAGCCATCAGGAGCCGCTGAGCGTCCTCATGGTCGACATCGACCACTTCAAGGAGTTCAACGACACCTACGGCCACGCCACCGGCGACCGCGTGCTGAAGACGGTCGCGCTGGCCATGCAGGAAGCCCTGCGCGAGCTCGACATCTGCGCGCGGCACGGCGGCGAGGAGTTCGCCGTTCTGCTGCCGAACACGCCCGGCGACAGGGCCTACTTCGTGGCCGAGCGCGTGCGGCACAAGGTGAGCGGCATGCGCTACACCGGCCTCGGGCTGCCGGCGGAGGCGAACATCACGATCAGCGTCGGCGTGGCCACCTGCCCGCGCGACGCCACCGGGCTCGACGCCCTCATGGATCTGGCCGACAAGGCCATGTATCGCGCCAAGGCCGCGGGACGCGACCAGGTGAAGATCCACGGCGCGGAGCAGCAGGAGCGCGTCAGGAAGTGACGCGCGCCGCCGCGGGCGGCGGCGCGAGACCCATCCCCCAGGCGATGACCGCCGGGGGCAGGCAGCCCCAACTCAGGAGCTCGTCGTGGAAGTCACGCGGGGAGCCACCCCGCCGACGTCCGTAGAGCGCCGCGAGGCGCTGCACCTCGCGCTTGCCGAGCAGGTAGCTCATGGCCTGACCCGGCTCGCCGGCGTACCGGCGGCACTCGAGCTCGGCCTCGTAGCGGTTCATGTGCGCCTCGGCGCACAGATAGTCGATGGCCGCCGGCAGATCCATGATCCCCAGGTGCAGCTCCACGTCGATGACCACCCGGCAGGCGCGCCACACCTGGTCGTTGAGGCGCATGAGGCGCGTGGCAGGGTCGGCAAGCAGGCCCTGCCGCTCCATGAGCTCTTCGCAGTAGAAAGCCCAGCCCTCGACGAGGATGTTGCCGCCGTTGGGGATGTGAGCGATACGGCGCGCGAGGGTCGTGGCGCGATTGGCGCTCACAAGCTGCACGTGATGACCGGGGTACGCCTCGTGTACGCCGGTCGTGGCCAGTGAGGCGCGCGGATGGCTGCGCAGCGCCGCCTCGAGCCGCGGCCCTTCCAGACCGTCGCGCGGCGGCGTGACGTAGTAGAAACCGAGCTGGCGCGCGTCGAACGGGCCGGGCTGATCGTAGGCGGCGAAGGGCAGCATGCTGCGCAGAAAGGTCGGGGTGGCCATGACCATGAGCTCCTCGCCCTCCGGCATGGTGACGACGCCGCGGGCGACGACGTGCGCCCGCGCGGCCTCCACGGCGCGCCGGTAGGCGGCCACCAGGTCGTCCGCCGCCGGGTGGTCCGCCTGCAGCGCGGCCACGGCCGCCGCCGCGCCGCCGTGGCCGAGGTCAGCCGCGACCTTCTCCATGGCGGCTTTGGTCGCGGACAGCACCTCGCGCCCGTAGCGCGCCAGCTCCTCGGGGGCGTCGTCGAGGACGTGCTCCCAGCGCAGGATGTCGTCGAGCACGGCGCGGCCGGCGCCGCACTGCGCCGCGGCCCCCGGCGCCAGAACGTCGTGCAGGTGCTCGCGGAAAGCCGTCAGCGCCGTACAGGCCGTCCGCGAGGCGCCGTCGAGCGCGCCCCCGTAGCCGGCGTCGGCGGCGAAGGCGCGCACCGTAGGGCCGGCCAGCTCGAGGAGCCCGTCGACCTGGTCCAGGCCGGCCGTGACCAGGGCGGCGGGCAGCCCGGGCTCAAGATTGTCACGCGCCTCCTCCAGCAGGCCGGGCGCGGCGCGCAGCCTGCCGGCGAGCGCCTCCACCCGCGCCGCGGGCGTCCCCAGCTCGCGCATGAGCAGCGGCAGGAGGCCGAAGAGGACGTCGAGGTACGCCCCCGGACGGCGGTGCTGGACGCGGCACAGCTCGAGATCGCGCAGTTGCCGGCGCGCTATCTGCAGGCCGGCGAAGGCGTCGACCGCCGTCGCCGGCTCGTGGTCGGCGAGCAGGGGCAGGAGCGCGCGCTCGTGGCGGTGGAGCATGCCGACGCGCCGCGCGAGCGCCTGCGCCGACCACGAGGGCAGCCGGTCGGCGCCGCCGGTCAAGCCGAGCCCGGTCGCCAGGACCGGGTTGTCGGCGAGCAGATCGTCGAGGAACGCCCGGATGGCCGGCTCCGCGGCGCTTTCGCCGCCGGGCCGCCCCGCGGCCGCTGTCACGTCTGTCATGGAGGATCTCCGTTCATGAAGTACGCGCGGCCGCGTTGATCGCCGCAAGCGCTTCGTCCGACGACGACGGCGAGACTCCCGCGGCGGTCGCGGCGCGGGGAGGGGCGGATTCTCTCAATGCCTGCCCCTCCCCGCTTCCTCGACTGAGGCCTACTCCTCGACGACGCGGCCGCGGCTGCGGCGCACGAGCAACAGGACGATGACGATCACGGCCAGCGCCGCGACAACGGCGACGACGATCGGCGTGGTGTTCGACGAACCCGAGCTCGTGGTCGTGGACGTGGCCGCCACGGGATGCACCTGCAGGTAGGTATCGATGTTGTCGTTCTGCAGCACGACCATGCCGGTCTTGCTCGGGTAGGGCACCCAGCCCTCCCACTTGGCGGTGTTGTACGCCTGCAGTGACTTCGGGTAGTAGAGCACCGCGTAGGGCGCGTCGTCGTAGAAGATCTGCTGCATCTTCTGGACCTCTGCCTCGCGCGTCGGCCAGTCCATCTCGGCGTTCTGCTGCTCGAACAGGCTGTCGTACTCGGCGTTCGACCAGCAGCAGTCGTTCCACCACTCGATCTGCGAGGTGATGAAGTTGCCGAGCTGGTAGTCCGGGTCGATGATGCCGCCCCAGCCCCAGATGAACATGTCGTAGTCGGGGGCGTAGACGTCGCCCTTGTACGTGTAGAGGCCGTCGTTGATGGTGGCGTCGCTCCCGGCGATCAGTTCGATCTGGAGACCGATCGATTCGAACGACCCGGTGATGAGCTTGCCGGCGCGTTGTTGTTCGGGCGACTCGCTCCTCGTCACGAGCCGCAGTTTGATGGGCTTGCCCTGCTTGTCCTCGCGGATGCCGTCGCCGTTCGTGTCCGCATAGCCGGCAGCGTCGAGCAGCTGTTTCGCCTTCTCGGGGTCGTACCCCAGGGTCTCCTCGGGCGTCGGCTCCCAGCGGCCCAGCGTGTTCGGGTTGATGATCGACTGGCCGACCTCGGCGTAGCCGCCCAGGCAGGTGTCGACGATCTTCTGCTTGTCGACGGCCCAGCTGATCGCCCGACGGAACTGCACGTCGCGCAGCACCGGGTTGCCCTGCGAGTTGGCGCTCTGGTACGTGTTCATCGCCAGCTCGACGAAGTAGCTTTTGTCGCCGGCGATCGCCGTGATGTCCGGATCGCTCTTGAGGGCGTTGAACTGCGCCACCGGGACGTCGACGGCGCAATCGAGCGCGCCGCTCTTCAAGTCCATCGTCATGGTGTCCTGGTTCTGATAGATCTGCAGCACGACCTCGTCGACCGTGGGGGCGCCGCGGAAGTAGTCCTTGTTGGCCGTGAAGATGAGGTAGGAGCCCTTCTTGACCTCAGTCACCTGGAAGGGACCGGAGCCGACGACGGGGGTCTTGATCTGGTACGAGTCGGCCTTCTTGCCCGGCACCTTGCTCCAGATGTGCTCGGGCACGATGGGGATCCAGAGTCGGAGCATGTTGGCCTTGGGCTTCGTGAGGTGAAACTCGACCGTGGTGTCATCGACGGCGACGACGTCCTTGACGTTGATCACGCTGCTCAAGTACTGCGCGATCTGGTTGTCGATGATGTAGTTGTAGGTGAAGGCGACGTCCTTCGCCGTCAGCGGCTGGCCGTCCTGCCACTTCACGCCGGGATGGATCTTGAAGGTCCAGGTGAGGCCGTCCTCGGAAACCGTCCAGCTGTCGGCGATCTCCGGGCGCACGTCACCGTTCGGCGCGTACCCCGTGAGCAGGTCGTAGTTGAGGTGCAGGTACTCGAAGCCTGCCACGGTGACGATGTTGAACGGGTTCACGCTGTCGACGTCCTGCAGCGTGCCGACGCGGAGCACGACCTTCTCCGCCGCGGGCGACGGCGACGCACTCGTGGCCGCGCGGGCCACCCCCCCGGCCAAGCCGATCAGCAGCGTCACCCCGATGATCGCGATCGCGAACCTGCGCATTGCGTACCTCCCCTGCCTGGACCGATCTGGCCATTTCAGGGCGGCCGCGCGCCTTTGCCAGGCGCCACGCCGGCCCCCCCGTCCCCTTGCGGCGAAGTGTACACCGACCGCCGCCCTTGTCCAGGCACGATCTCCGCCGTCGTCCGCGGCCAGGGGAAGCACGGCCCGTTCCGCAGGGGGTCAGTCAGCCCTCGACTTGCGGCCGCAAACCTCCGCAAGACGCGGCGAGGGCGATCCACAGACGGGTATACTGCGCTTGACCGTTCAAGGAAGTGAGGCGCGTGGCAGCGACGCACGGGACCGCTGAGGATCTCGGACCAGCCGAACTGGCGGCGTGGCGCGGCATGCTGCGCGCGCAGGCCTCGCTGCTGCACGACATGGACGCGGAGCTCACGGCCACACACGGCCTGGCATTGCGGTCTTACGAGGTTCTGCTCAACCTCGAGGGCGCCCTCCGGCGCCGCCTGCGCATGAGCGACCTCTCCTCCGCCGTGCTGCTCAGCGCCAGCGGCGTGAGCCGGCTGGTCGACCGCCTGGAGCGCGACGGCCTCGTGCGCCGCGAGCGCTGCTCCGCCGACGGGCGCGGCTACTGGGCGGTGCTCACGGCCCGCGGCGAGAGAGCGTTCAGCGAAGCGCGGGCCACCCATCTGGCGGGCGTGCGTCGCCTCTTCCTGCGACACTTCGCCGGCGACGACCTGACGCGGCTGGCCGACTATTGGGAGCGCCTGCTGCCGGGTTCCACGAAGCCGGCCGCGGCGGCCGGCGACGACGGCGAGTGCGTGTGAGCGACGTCATCGTCGTCGGCGCCGGACTGGCCGGCCTGTGCTGCGCCCGCGAGCTCGCGAGCCAAGGCGTGGACGTACTGGTCCTCGAGAGAAGCGACGCCCCGGGCGGGCGCGTGCGCACCGACGAGGTCGACGGCTTCTTGCTCGACCGCGGCTTTCAGGTGCTGCTCACCGCGTACCCCGAAGCGCGCCGCGCGCTCGACTACGAGCGCCTTGGCTTGCGGCCCTTCTACGCCGGCGCGCTGGTCCGTCACCGCGGCGGCTTTGCGCGCGTCGCCGACCCACTGCGGCATCCGCTGGGCGCCGCGCGCAGCCTGCGCGCTGGGCCCGGCGGCGTTTTCGACAAGCTGCGCGTCGCGCGCCTGCGCCGGCGCCTGTCGAGCGCGTCCCTGAACGAGGTGCTGGAGGCGCCGCAGGTGACCACGGCGGAGGCGCTGCGCCGCGAGGGGTTCTCGCGAGAGATGGTCGACAGCTTCTGGCGGCCTTACCTCGGCGGCATCTTCCTCGACCCCGAGCTGGCGACCTCGAGCCGACTGTTCGCCTACGTGTTCAAGCTCTTCGCGGAGGGCGAGGCGGCGCTGCCGGCCGCCGGCATGCAGGCGATCCCCCGCCAGCTTGCCGAGAGCCTGCCGGCGGCAGCCGTGCGCCTGGGCGCCACGGTCGAGGCGGTCGCCCGCGGCGGCGTGACGCTCGCCGGCGGCGAGCGCCTCGAGGCCGCCGCGGTGGTCGTGGCGGCCGACGGACCGGAGGCGGCCCGGCTCACCGGCGCCCTCGAGGCGCCGGCGGCGCGGGCCACGACCTGCATGTACTTCGCCGCGGAGCGCTCGCCGCTCGGCGAGCCCATCCTCGTCCTCGACGGCGAGGGCCGCGGCCCGGTGAACGATCTGTGCGTGCCGAGCGACGTGGCGCCGAGCTACGCGCCGCCGGGGGCGGCGCTGGTCTCGGCCACCATCCTCGGCATCCCGGCGCTGGACGACGACGGCCTCGAGGCCGCCGTGCGCGAGCAGCTGCGCGGCTGGTTCGGCGCCCAGGTCGACGGCTGGCGGCGGCTGGCCGTGTACCGCATCCCGTTCGCGTTGCCGGCGCAGCCGCCTGAAGTCCTGGCCACGCCCCAGCGCCCCGTACGTCTGCGCGACGGGCTCTTCGTGTGCGGCGACCATCGCGACACGGCCTCGATCCAGGGGGCCATGGTATCGGGGCGCAGGGCCGCCGCCGCGGTGCAGGGCAGCGACAGCGGCCCCTCCTGCGCCCTCTGATCCAGGGTCGCGGCGGGGAGCCCCGGGCGCCCCGTTCAGATCTTTCCCAGCGCCACCCCGAGGCACATGATGAGGAGCACGCTCGCGGTCACCAGCGCGTAGCGTCCGTCGCGCTGCCTGATGAAGACCACCAGCGACCCGGCGACGCGCACGAACGGCGTGCCGATGAGCACGATGAGGCCCAGCGAGAGGTAGGCCGCCGGCTGCGGCGCGGCCAGCCCGCGAGGGAGCTCCGCCAGCGGCACGACGCCGCGAGGGAGGCCGGCCCCCTGGGCGACGCCGAGGATCAGGCCCGCCGCCATGAGCGCGACGCTGAGCGCGATGCCGCACAGCAGGATGCCGCGGACGACGCGCTCGACCGGCTCCATGACGTGCGTGCGCGCGGGCGACCCCTGCTCCAGTCGCGCGCTCACAGCCCGAGCCCCAGGCCCCTGAGCAGCATCAGCACGGCGAAGACCGCGAGTACCACCTGGAAGATGATGCCGAGCGCCCGCGCGGACAGGCGCACGGCGAGGCGGGGTCCCAGGCGCGCGCCGGCGAGGATGCCGAGCGCCGCCGGTACCGCGTAGTACGGGTCCATGTAACCGCGCCCGTAAAAGATGGCCGCGCCGGCGGCCGCCGTGACCCCGATCATCAGGTTGCTGGTGGCGATGGTCGCCTTGAGGGGGACGCCCATCAGCAGGTTCATGATCGGCACCTTGAAGGCCCCGCCCCCCACCCCCAGAAGCCCCGAGACGTTGCC